>JAABUK010003814.1_pt1 | contig 25109 bp, 22 predicted proteins | sample 5559141 | NCBI WGS metagenome assembly JAABUK01 (sample SAMN10711869, study PRJNA513367) | rock metagenome | isolation source: Antarctica rocks | place: Antarctica: Victoria Land, Pudding Butte nord | collected 2016-01-03 | reverse complement strand
TTTCGAAGTCGTCGATCACCAGGTAAACAAATTTCTTTAGACTCGTTCCGTTGTCCGCCGAGTGTCTTGAATGAATATTGGTACCCGTATCGTAGGGTTAACGAATTCTTAGTTTAATGTTGGGACCGTGCCTAGAATCTAACCACACTGCAGCGAGGTAGTGCGTAGCTGAATAGAATGTTTGATCAATAGAGGTAGCTCTAACTAGGAAACTAAGAATACAGAAGGAAGAAGACGATTCCGAGCTGTATCTATAGTAGGGCGAACAAAGGGGCGAAGTAGCCGGTTTGCCAGGGCTCGGATAGATGAAATGTTTCAGCATATTCCGATTCGAAACATCGTTGTTCCTTGTCCACATACCGAAATCCCTAGGGCCTATTGACTAGGTTCTATTCCATCCCGACACGCTTCGTAACAATTGTTTGCTACTTCATGAAGCAATAGCAAAAAATGAGTCACAATGTGATGATATAAAGCTGAAGAATTGTTGAAATCAGAATGAAATATTGTTTCATGATAGTCAGTTATGAGTTTCATTCAACAAGCTTCTACAAATGAGTCTGATTCATGAAGTACATGATCAAACATCAGTTGATCATTCTGAAATTCTTAGAATGATGAAGATAATAAAGCGAAACTACTATTAATCATTTATGCGAAAAATGATAGAATGATATATTTGAAACTGTTATATCTATCAACGTTCAAAGACATTTAAAGATAAATCAAATGACTTGCTTCATTCTCTTTTGATATTTGATCAACGTTGATGTGATATAGTGATAAACTTCATAATTGATTTATCTGCTTTGTTCAACTGCAACGCGATTCTGACAGTGATTTGCAGACTATTCAAGAAAAAACACTACATTTCTTATTTCACTGATGACAAAGACATTACAGCGAAAAGAACAGCTGAGCTATTGCTTCAATGAATGTATTGAATTCATGATTTATTGAGCTTCATTGTATCTAATTGAGATTCTCAGTTCACTTTCATTCTATGAAAGTCTCTTTGCAAATGACTGAATATTTCTCTTTGATTGTTCATCATTTATCATTTTCAGATCAACGATCAAAGCAAATAAGTCAATCAAAATGTCAAGTAATATCTTCATTTCTTTTGTTTATACATGCAGAATGACTGATTCAAGTGATTATCAATAATTGAATTTGCTGACAATAATGTCTTGTCTTCAGTCATTTTCATGATTCTTTTCTTCATGAACAAAGACTTTCATTCTTATATGAACTTTAATTCTGACATCATTGAGTATGAAAGCACTTGCAAACGTCTGCAAGTCACTTGAACAGAAGATATATTCAATCACATGAATAAAACATTGATTTTCGCTTGCGAAGCTTTGATCAAAACATGAGAGCAAATGATAAATCAAGCTAACAAGCATAGAAAGAAAATCAATTATAAGTTTGAATCAAAGATGTTTCTGAATAAACGAAATATTATTATCATGAGATCTTTCAAAAAGTTGAATGACAAGATGCTTGATTTATTTCAGATCATTGATTCAATTGACTCATTTTATAAATTGAAACTATCAGAAACTATGCATATACATGATGTATTTCATTCAAAGCTTTCTTATTCTGTCATTAATGATTCTTTGTCTGATCAAAAGAATGAACTCTTGAGATAAATAGTGATAAATGATGAGAATAAATGAAAAATCAACAATATACTGAATTCTTAATAATATTGAAAGAGACTTCAATATCAAGTCAAATAAAAGAACTATGACAATGATTTTAATTGATATAACGTTGATGATGATGAATTTATGAACACTTAAAAGATGATTGATGACTTTTATATTAAATATTCAAGAAAAGCGCACTAAGAAATAATATTCATGCAAACATGAATAGTTGAAGAGAGAGAAATAATGTTATGATTTTATGTTAAACTAACATGATCTGACTCAGATCTGACTCAGATCTGACTCAATCTTCATATGAATTCAAACTATACTAAACTAGTATAAAACTAGCGAGAATCTGAGCTAGTCATGATGTCATTGAGACTTTGCATCATATGTGTAAGACATTAACTCTTTTGAATCTAGCATAAAGCTGAGAAACACTCATATAAGAATCAAGTTCTTTTCTGTAAATACTTTTCTTTCTTAGCATTTATTTATTAGTTAAATGACATTCATATGACTTGCTTTATGCTGATCTTTAACAGAAATCAATATAATGACAGTTGTGCTCAACTTTTTCACTCAGATAAGAGAATGTTTGAGAATTAATAATGTCACTTTAAATGTGTTTATTTTATGATTGATAAATATTATTTTTTATTCTGTGTTTTAAACTCTTTTTTGAATTTCATTAAAAATGAAGATCATGAACTTGATGTTATTATCATTGATTAGAAACTTTTTTAAATAAGTTAACATCACTGCTATCATTGACTTATAAAACTGCATAAACATTGATTTATTGTTTGCATAGTTTTTTGATTGTTGCAATTGTTGAAGCTCTTTTATTAAAATGTATGCATTTTCTCTTAAATTTTCAAGATATTTCTTCATTTTGATCATGAAAAAATCAGCATTCATCATCATGATCAACAACATTGAGAGTAATCTGAGCAATATGATTACTAATCTGTAACTCTATTGCTATGAATGCATTTAATGCATTCAGAAAGAGTTTAAGTGCATTAATGATTGAGTAATTGTGCTTTTAATGATTCTTGAAAATTGAGAAAGTTTTTCTTTTACAACAAAGACTATTTATATTTTGTGCATTATGATCAATACTAGTCTCAATCAAACTAATAAACACTGCAACAATTATGTTTTTAATTGAATGATTATTCTTTCTGCTTTTACTAAAGCTTTTACTGCAACTTTTATTGCTTCAATGCATTAAATAATAAACTGTGACTGCAACATCATCAGATCACTCAAATTTTATTGAATGATTAAATAATCATGAAATTTGTCTTGAAGATCAAATTCAAAGACAAGAAAAAATGAAAAATCTTAAGAAAACAATTAATGTTAAATGATAAACTGTAGCTGCAACTTCATTAAATCACTCAAATTTCACTTTGTTTTTTAACAATCTTGAAAATAGTTTTACAAATCAATTTTAAAGACAAAAAAAATGAAAAATCTTAAGAAAACAATTAATGTTAAATGATAGACTGTAGCTGCAACTTCATCAAATCACTCAAATCTCACTTTGTTTCTTAACAATCTTGAAAATAGTTTTGCAAATTGATTTCAAAGACAAGAAAAGATAAAAAATCTCAAGAAAATAATTAATATTGAATGATAAACTGTAACTGCAACATCATTAAATTATTCAAATTTCACTGAGTTTTTAAACAATCTTGAAAACAGTCTTGAAAATCAATTTCAAAGACAAGAAAAGATGAAAACTTTTAAGAAAACAATTTTTCTTCATCAGAAAGCTTTATATCACAAGTTCAATCAATCATTTTTTTGAATCAAATTCAATAAAACAGCAACAAATCATCTTGTTTCTCTTAAAAAATGACAAGATGCTGCAAAAAATTTAGAATAATTTATTAATTTACTGTTTATCATTATTATTTAATCTTACTTTTGAAAACATCTTCAACATATTTTTTAATTTTTGTTTAAACTAACTTTTTTTACAGCATCAATCTTTTTAAAAGTTGAAAAAATTCAATACAGACATTAAATATTCTGAAAAAAGATCATGATATTTTAATCAACTTAATAATTGATTTAAGATTTAATGAATTTAAACTTCAGAAAAAGTGTTTAAAACTTTGATTTCAATATACTTCTTTATGACAAGAAATTGTTATAGTAACATAATCAGATTTTAGCATTAAATATAATTCAAACTTTTCAATCATTACTTAAATCATATAAATAAACAGATTCACTCAACATTTTAAGCTTTTTAAGAAACTAGAAAATATTAAGATTGAAATTTAAAAACAGTCTGACTTTCAGTAATTTCATCTGACTTCAACAGAAAAAGAAATTCTTCAATTGACTTACTATAAATCTTTGATTATTTTCAACATTAATGATATTAGCAGTGAAAATTTATTATCATGATTAACTTTATTCAATACATAAATCTTTCTGAACTCAATGTCTTTAATGATAGAGAGCAAAATTTAAAGAACTGACTAAATTTATTAATTATACAGAGAAAAATAAATCAACATGATGTCATTCTTATTAACAATCAATAGAACAAGTCTTTAAGATCAAACAATAAAGATATTTTAACAACAAAATTACAATTATTATAAAATATTATGATAAATTTGATTCTTGATACTCTTAACTTTCTAAAAAAGATAGAAATACAAGATAAATTATTGCATATTTAATGATTCAATGAAGAATTCATTTCTCTTCTATCACTTCACATCATTAATGAACATTCATCACAATTGACTGAAAATACAATAAATCATATTATTTCATTTTGTTCTTCTTCGCTAAAATTACTTTAATTCATTCAAAGTAAGTCTTGAATGTTTTTTAATCAACAAAATTCTAAAATTCTTATTATTTTCATGTTAATTATGTTTAGTTTGAAATATAATGATAATTTGAATGTAACTGATGAAGTTACATCAATTAAATAGCAGTTTACAACTACTGAATCAATAATAACTTTAAAATGCTCAATAAAAAAATGTTCTTAAGAGTTTCAACAACTGCAATGTTGTTCACTTTGCTTGTCATAATCATGTCAATCATGTAAAATCAGCAAATAACACTCTTTTTCTAGAAAATAAAAATCATAAGAAGTTAATGATTATTGATCTTGATGCTATAAATCATGATCATGCACAAATTGCATATCTTTCAGCTTGCTTTATTATTGAGACTAAGATTAATAATCTTGTTGATGAAAATATTCATCTTGCAAGTACATTTCAATTAGTTGAGTTTTCTCATGTTATTGAAATATTATAAAACATTGATGATAATGTTGCAGTGAAGATTGCAAAAGAATTTTATTGACTACTTCTTCAAAATACTAAGAAAGAAAGAATGTCTGTATCACATGCACTACATGATGCAATTCTTCAACTTAAAAACATGAAAAGTAATAATATGAATATCTTAAAGTGAGCATCATTTATTCACATTGAATCTTAGATATATTAATATTTGTAAGTTTTATATATTAAGTTCATTCTTCACTTACTTAACACTCATTAATCATGTTACAAAGCATGTTGACATTAAATAGAATTTAATTGTTATAATTCTAGCTATGCATTTATGTTGATAACTATGTTGATGATTATGTTCATGACTATCGTTGATCACTCATCACTAAACTATCAAATTGTTTCAAAGTCAATTCTATTCAGAGTTAACTTATGTTCTTCTGAGATATATAAATAGTTGATTCTTCTCTTCTAGATACTTTTTCTTCTTAGCATTTATATACTCATTACATTACACTTATATGACTCACTTTATGTTGACTTTTAACATCATATAAATGCTTTTTCGTTACAGATGAAGTGAAACAATCTGCATTGATTCTCAAGTGTTTCTGTTGACTTTTCAACTCACTATCAACATTTGATCTAGTTAACTTACAATTATCAGCAACACTCACTCTCTTCTTTTCTCATACGCTGATCAGCGAGATTAAATAAATGATTGAAATCATTCAACTAAATCAAAGATCAGCGAATTATTCATTCATTCAGATTCATAAGAAATTCTTTGAATTTATTAAATAATCAAATGAGATCAGTTTATGACTGCGTGAAGTCTTTATCTCAAAAAGCAATCAAAAAGATCAGTTTAAAACTGCATGAAGTTTTCATCTTAATGAGCAAACTTCTTAGTGAGTCTGCTACAATGACAAGTCAATGATCAATCTCTTCAATGAGTAAGTCAACTAGTAAGTCTGCTTCAATAACATCTTTCATCAATGCAATGATTCATTTACTCACATCACTTTATCTATCAGTGAATTGATCTGTTGACTCGTTTGCATGCAACTAGTGAGTTTGCTACAATGATATTCTCAATGCAATGATCTACTTACTTTCATTGCTTTATCTATCAGTGAATTGATTCATCAACTCAATCATGTGCAAATAGTGAGTTTGCTACAAAGATGTTTTTCGTCAACGTGATGATTTATCTACTCACATCACTCTACTCATCAGTGAACTTGATCAAACGTTTATGTGCAACTAGCGAGTCTGTTACAATGATATCATTCTATCTTGCATAGTGATTCTGCTACAATAGACATTTCGATTCTACATAAAATTAAGAAAATACATTCATATGAACATGAATCATTGAAGAGAGAAGATACTGTTACGATTCTAGCTACGCATTTATGTTGATAGTTATGTTGATGACTATGTTCATGACTATCATTAATTGCTCATCACTAGACTATTGAATTGTTTCAAAGTCAACTTTATTCAGAATTAGCTTATGTTCTTCTGAAACATATAAATAATCAATTCTTTTCTTCTAGATACTTTCTCTTCTTAGCATTTATATACTCGTTACATTACATTCATATGACTCGCTCTATGCTGATTTCTAACATTAATCAATAGACTTTAGAAATTTTGATATGTAATCAAAGAACAATGATGTTTTGAAATGAAACATGCAAGAACATTTCATTTATTTGAGCTAGTAGCAAATCAACTACTTCATCTTTTTATCTTTTTGTTCACTCTACTATAAATACAGCTTGAAATTATCTGCTTTTTTCTATATTCTGAGTTTTCTAGTTATAGCTATCTCTATTGATCAAACATTCTATCTAACTACACACTATCATGCTGCAGTATGATTAGATTCTAGACATGATCTCAACAGATCAAATAATTGAAATATCATCAAATTTCATATCTTATCTTCTGTTAAAAAGTGCAATGACAGACTCATTTCTAATAAATTCATTGAATTAATGTCAGAAGTAAAGCTGTATGACACAGCTTTAGCATATGTGACAGTATATAGCTAGATTGATTCATAGCTTTTCTTCTACAATCTTTAGAGATTTTATCATATGTTGTACTGTTCACTCTATTCTTTCAATAAATCATGAGTTCAAATAGCATAAAGCTTTCATTATAATTAGAATGAAACAACTTCAACAGTTGATGCTCAATGACTTGATATGAGACTTATTCAAATGAGCAATCTATGATCACTTACTACGTGTTTCATGAGAAGACAAATAAGTACACTGATTCAGAAAAGTTCAGTGAAATTTAACAGCTTACTACGCATCTCACAAGAAAATAAATAAGCATTCACATCAAGTCAACAATTTACTACAAGTTCTTAAGAAAGTGAATGAATAAACACATTTAATTGCATTAAAGAACACATTAATTTTTTCATTATTTCTGACAAGATTAAATCTCTTTCACTTCACTCATTAATTCATTTAATATTCTTTCTTCTTCTTCTTTTTAGCACAACATGAACTTCAATGACTTTTTCGCTAAAAGATGATCTGTTCTCATTCTCACTTGCAAGAATTGCAATCAATGATTTTTATTAATATATGAAGATCAGAGTAAATATATGCATATAAATATATTGATTATGTAGTAAAGATATATATCTGATAGATTGATTCATTTGACTTTAGAAAGATAAAGAGAAAAAGATGATTTATGTTAGAAATCAGCATAAAGCGAGTCATATGAGTGTAATGTAACAAGTATATAAATGCTAAGAAGAAAAAGTATCTAGAAGAGAAGAATTGACTATTTATATGATTCAGAAGAACATAAGCTAACTCTGAATAAAATTGACTTCAAAACAATTTAATAGTCTAGTGATGAGTGATTGATAATAGTCATGAACATAATCATCAACATAGTCATCAACATAGCTATCAACATAAATGCGTAGCTAGAATCATAAGAACTTATATACTCAAAAAGTTGAAGCAAAAATATTTAATCATTGAAATATGTTGAAATATGTAAATATAAATGTATGAACATACAAATGTATGAATACAAATGTACAAGTTTACACATGTTGAAAACAGAAAACAGTATGAAACAAAGAATAGTACTGTTACTCATGTAATTAGTAATCTTTGTATTTATTCAAAGCTAGTGAATAAGTATTTACTCTTCACTCACTTCTTTTCTTCATCAATATGCTTTATTAAATATATATACTTTATTTACTATTAAATAGTTATATGCACATATTCACTCTGATTCTCATATATCAATAAATTATGAGCTTGAGTTAGCATTATTTCACTATCACAAACAAACAAAGAACAGAAGCATTGAACTCACTGTTATCAAATGAGAAAATTTCTCTTTCAATTAAACTTCATCAAAATTTCACAAAATAACTTTCATATTTTAATTATAATGAAAAACTCAGAGAATTATCTGTTGAAATCATGTCTAGAATCTAATTGCACTGCAGTAAAATAGTGCATAGCTGAGTAAAATGTTTGATCAATAGAGATAGCTTTAACTAGAAAACTAAGAATACAGAAGAAAGAAGATGATTTCAAGCTGTATTTATAATAAAGCGAACAAAGAAGTAAAGTAGTTAATTTGCTAAAGCTTGAATAAATGAAATGTTTCAGCAGATTTCAATTTGAAACATCATTGTTTCTTGATCACATATCAAAATTTCTAAAGTTTATTGACTAGATCTTATTTCATCTTGACATGCTTCGTAATATTACTCTCTTTTCTTTAAAAGTCATGTTTCTATGACTTGTAGTAATGTAGTTCATAGTACTGATGTAGAGTTTTAATGTCAATCTTTCTATCAATCTTTCTATTGATCTTTCAGATCATCAAAATGCTCATTGTAGCAGACTCATTATAAGAAGAAAAGAATGATTTATTGTAGCAGACTAGCTATGTAGAAATTAACTAACTCAGCAAAAAGATTGATTTGAACAGTGTCTTTGTAGCAGACTCACTAGTAGAAAATTAACTAACTCATTAAAGAGATTGATTTGAATCGCGTCTTTGTAGCAGACTCACTAGTCAACTAGCTTATTGAAGAGATTAATTATGATCATGTCATTGAAGCAGACTCACTAGTTGAAGATGAACATGAAATAGGTTGATTCACTGATAAATAGAGTAATGTGACTAAATCATTGCATTAACAGCATCTTTGAAGTAAACTCACTATGAGAGCATCATTTGTAGCAGACTCACTAAATTGATATGACAGCACAGATTGTTTTGACTCATCTGATTCATGAGCTTTTGAAGAAAGATTGAACAGCTTGTTTTCACTCATTGAATGAGCGATAAATTCTCTAGCAATTCAATGATCATATATTCTCATTGATTCTATTAACTCTCTGATGTTGTTCTGTCTTTTGATTGCATCAATCATCAGATAAACAAATTTCTTTATACTTATTTCGTGATTCATCAAGTAGCTTGAATGAGTAATGAAATTGATATCATGTGATAAACGAATTCTTAGTTTAATGTTGAAATCATGCCTAGAATTTAATCATACTGCAGCAAGATAGTGTATAGCTGAGTAAAATGTTTGATCAATAAAGATAGCTTTAACTAGAAAATTAAGAATACAGAAGAAAGAAGATGATTTTGAGCTGTATCTATAGTAAAGCAAACAAAGAAATAAAGTAGTTAATTTGCTAAAGCTTAAATAAATGAAATGTTTCAGCAGATTTTGATTTGAAACATTGTTGTTTCTTGATCACATATCAAAATCTCTAGAATTTATTGACTAAATCTTGTTTCATTTCAACATGCTTTGTAACATTATCATGTCTTGAAGCTAAAAAGAAGTAAAAACTATGATTCATGAAAAAAGAACATAATCAGTATTTTGAAAGTTAAAGATCTTTGAATGATCATTTTTAAATGATTGAAGAAATCAAAAGACTTGAAATCAGCAACAGCTACATTCTCAGCAGCTGCATTTAATTTCACAGCAGCAGCTGCTGCATTCATCATCTTGACAACAGTTAGAAAAAAGTATGTCATTGCAGCTCACTATTGAGCAAATAAAAATGACAGAATCTGTAATATGATCATTTATAACTGTGAAAAAGAATTTCAAGTACATATAATCAATATAAATAACTTCATCAAGATGTAATTCATTCTAAAAACTTATTATGAACAGTTGAACTTAACTACTTTATATTTGATCATTAAAGAACTCAATTGTTCAAAATAATCAAACTTCAACTTCATTTAAAACTATGTTAATTCACTTAAGTAAACTGTTATTAAGTATTCAAACGTTGAAAAAACAGTAAAATCATGAATGTTGAATAATCTTTTTCTTTTAAATTTTAACAAAAGTTTAGAATTATACATCTTTAACTTGATACAAAGTATCAAGATCAACAAATTCAAGCTATTAATTAATGAAATGATCATTGCTTTGATTAATCATAATAAATAAGCAAATGAAGAGAATAACTTCAGCTTCAAAAGTATAATTACTCAGTTTAATAAAAAGAAGTTGAACTTCAGAAACAACAGCAAAATCAGAAAGTACTGCTTTCACTGTGAGCAAAAGAATCATGATCAATAAAGTTGTTGATAATTATATTCTAAACTTTGTTCAGAAAGAAAAGAGTAAGAAGATGATTTTAAAACAAGCTTTAAAGTTAAAATAATCAAAATAATGAAGATTTTCATCATTTATTGAACTGATAGTTACACAGATGTCTGATGAATAAACAGCAAAGTTAAAAATCATGTCTGTTATGACATAAACTTATTCAATGAACAGTCATATTGAAAGATCATTGATAACAGCATTGTTACTATAAATAATGAGATAGTACTCATAATTAAGAAAAATTCAATTATAATTGACGTTTTATTGAATGATTAATCAATCAAAATTTAACTAATCAATGTTTATCACTGTTCAGAACTACATTATAATTTAATGTCAATTGATCAAATGATAGTCAAAAAATATACATGTAGTATAAAGAACAACAAATTTCAATTCATAAATGCAAAGAATGTCATTGCTTTCATTGATTTAAGAAATGAAGAAAAAGTTTACTTCATGAATACATCAATCAATTTCTTAAATTTTCAATTGATCATTTTGACAAGCAGAACAAAGTTAGTCAAAATGTCATGATATTAATGATATAAACAATTAACTCATTTAAATATGATAAATGTCAAACATTTAATCAGCATGAGCATTAATATAAATGTAAATTCTGTAAATAGTTTAAAAAGTGAAGAATTCTCAGAATCAATATGTAAAATCTGTGTTATAAATAAGTAAAATAAAACATCAAGTTGAAAATTTTACATCAGAATCATCAAAGTAAATGAACTAGTATATATGAATTTTATTGATGATGATAAAATATTTAAGATCAATGAAGAATGTAAATATGTAGTTACTATGATTGATGATTATAATCAATAATAATAATAATAATAAATTCATACACTTTTGTGACATCGATTAGATCAATTCATGAAAGACTTTATGCTATCTGTATCGAGTGAACAAAATTCTCTGAGGTAGAAAATCACTTGCAGTCTACATGACTGCTTCACGCAGTTGAAACAGTGAGTTTTGAGACTATGTATCAAATTTGTTCGCGTTAATTGCATGTTAGAGAATGAGTGTTCTAGTCACTTTAAATTGCTTCAAGAACTTCGTTTTCATCATCATCTTTGCTACTGCTTTGAGACTCTTCATGATGATAATGATTATTCAATAATTCAAGAAGTCAGCATCTTGTAGCATTCTTGATTGCAGATGTGATCAGTTCAAGCAATGCATGAGTACATGCTTCGTCGTCTGATGACTTCATTCGCAGTCACATCACAAGCTATTCATGTCTGAAACATTTCTAGAGTGCAGATAAACATTCAAATCTATGCGTTCAATTCTGATGTACATTGCGAAAGTGCTTTCTGCTTTCTGAAGATCATCATGCATCTTTATCATCTTATTGCTCAGATGCAATCTTTGTGTTGAGATTACGTTGATGTCTGCAATGCATTCTCTGTACTTTTCTTATTGTTGATTTCATTAATCTTTGTGATACTGCGTTATTGCGATGCTATCGCTTGTTGAAATCATTGTGAAGAAGAAAGTGTATTGTTTGCATCTCAACTGTATCTTCACATCTTCTTGAATGAAGACATTCAGAAGTACTATTTTCTTGATGATGAGTAAGCAAGAAATGACGCAATTAACTTTCGTCAAACGAGTGCATATTAGTTTGCATGCTTGTCTGATCTCTTATGTTCAATCATTGACTCAACTATGTAGCGTGATCTTGTTCTGTAACATGTTCAGATGAACATGTAGCAAACTCATGTATGTTTCTGTCTTTAAAGTTTCGATGTTTACTCTTTTGAATACTTCTGCTACGTGATGCAGAGTCTGATTCTGAAGTGTTTCTAGTCTGCATTTTTTGCTCAACAGTTTATCTTTCTTGTCGCGCTGATGTCAGATTGACGCTTCAAATGCAATTTCTGATCTCACTACTGCTGAGTATACTTGTCTCGCTTTTATGAAGATAGCTTCTCATGTGAAAACTTCAAGACAATTAAGTGTCAACATTTTTGTGACGTGATTCATCTTTATTTGTTGAAAATGCGCATCTCATTGCAGTTTCATGTTCAGTTGCATCTTTAGAACTCATACGTCTGATTTTGATTTGATAACTGAGCTTTCTATTTGTATGCTAATCATCATGTTGAATCTCTTCAATTTTCTAGTGAAATGCATAAGCTCATACTTTTCTGATGCAAATGTTACGTCATGAGTGCAAGCTCATTTTGCACAGACGTCGTGTGCTTTGCTCAATGTTCTGCAAATTTCTTTAGTGAATCTGTCGTAGACTAGAATGTTAATATCATTTATGAAGTCAAGCACTTCGATTTTAATTTTCAGTGTTTATTAAAAATATGTTGTATACGTTGCATGCAACATACATAGAACACAACTTCTATGCTGATTTTTCTTTTAGACTCAAGAGATTACTCAGAGAGTTTTCTTGCGACAGATTCACAGTTCAAAATGAACAAAATCTCTCACTGCTCAGATTTCAACAGTTTACTTCTTAAGCATGAGTTGCAGACGTTTCGTCTGCAATACGCATGCATATCGCAGTTGATTTCTTCTTTAATCACATTGACATGCGCTACTGTTTTCTCAAGCTATACAGACAATGTCTTCAACTAGAAATTGATTCTATCATTAAGACATTTGAGAGTCAGAGCTTAGTGAAGAGATGAGATTCTCAAGATCAACAGTCATCGTCATTGTATATCATGCTTCGCAGACGCTCACTTCGCTTGTAAGACGTGTGACTCATCTGTTTTGCATTATCTGTAGAGATTTTTCTTGTGCAGATCAATTGTGTCTTGCAAAGATGTTCATATGCTACACTTCTAATCAGACAGCGTAGTTTGATCATTCTTTATTAACTCGCTTGTGTCTCTCTTCTCTTAATGAAGTCTTCTCGTCAGCGTATCACTCACGTATAGAATGTCTGTGTCTGAACGTTTGTTAAACGATATTAACGAGACTCTTGAGTTTGTCTGTGTTGAACTTAACGAGTCTCATGAGTTGCTCATGTCATAGTAACAGACACGCAGTCTTAACAAGATCTTTACGTAGTTAGCATGTAGATTTAAAGAATGTTTGTGATTCAAGTTCTTTCTGCTAATCACTCTCAACAGATCAAATGCAAGAATGTTCTGTCTCAGTTCTTGTCATCACGACAACAAGATACTGAATCGAATGATTTTCATAAGCGATTTTTCTCGTAGTTCTGCATTCTATTTGACTTTCTCATCTGCATGCAGATTGCTTATAGCATGCACATTGAGATTATTAAAGTCTGTGCAATCGCGAAAACTCTGCATGCAATCAACGCACAGTACTTCATCATCACGCAACATCTCGATGTCATTCAAACTTTTGATAATCTTTAGACTCTACTGTAGCTAGACAGTAGATTTGTAGTCAGCATCATGTACAGATAAGTTTCATCGCTGATCAATTATAATCAATATACAATCATTTATTTATTGAAGTGAAAATTTAATTTAATGAGAAAACTTTGAAATTATCTGAAATTCATGAAGATTCAAAGCACTTCAATTCAACAACTTCATTTAAATAATGAAGATAAATATGTTAATCATCAAATCATTAAATTGATCAAAAAGCATAAGATTAAATGAAAGTTAATGACATTATATAATTTAAGTCAAAATAAAATTGCAAAGCAATGTTTTCACACTCTTTTTAAACAAACTTGCGTTATATTGACTAGCATCAAATTGTCAATAAAATTATGAAAAGAAATAATAATGATTATTATTTATTTTAAAAACAAAAGTTCTATCATTGCATTAAATCATATAACTTTCTATGAAACATAACATGATAAAAAGTCTGATCTTAACTATTTATATATGTTTGAATGCATAGTTTATTATCATGTAAAGAAAGTTCATTGAAAGCTTAATAATAAAAGCTTGAAATATCATTTCTTGAACTACAAGAAAGTTAATCAGTTTCGCTTGTAAAATGAGAAGAAGATACTAATATTTAGTCATGTTCAATAAAATGAAATAATCATTAAAGTTGAGAAGTATGAAGATTTTGCAATACTAAACTTTAATGATTAAATCAACAAGACATCTTTTTTAATAAAAATCACTGAAAATGCAAAGAGCATAAAAATTGTCAACAATCATCAAACAAAAACTACTTCAAAATATATAATTAAATTAATAATATTAATTACTTTACAAAAAGCTAGAAACAGATCACTAGAACTAGAATTAAGTAAGTTAAATGATTCAAGTGATTTCAATGTTTCTGATGCTTCAAGCAAACATCTTAAATGAATCATTATCAAATCTGTTGATTACAAAGCATTAAATGATCTTTGAGTCAAAGATCATAATCAAGACTTTGTCAGTAAAGTAAATTAAGTTCAGATTGAATCAAATACTTCATAAACAATGAAGTAAGCAAAAGTTAGTTTCAATTGAAAACAATGAAAGTTTGCATTCAGAAGTGAACTGAATGCTTACATTAAAAATGACATTTTTACTTTGAAAATATCTTCATCAAATCAATGAATACTATCAATGCGCTGAGTAATTATTATTAAATGAAAACTTAAAAAAAGATGATCAAATATAAAGTTAAATGAATATGTAAAAGATTTTGTCAGAAGCAAAGAATTGACTATGATGAGATTTTTACTTCAATGATTAAAGTCATGATCATCAAAATGCTTTTAACATTGATGATTAAATATGATTATAAAGTTGAATAAATGAACATTATCATCATTTTTTTAAAAACTCATCTAAAAGAAGAGATTTAAATGCAGCAATCTTCAAGATTTGAGTAAAAAGAATTAAATAAAATCTTTTTAATTTGTCATTTAAATAAGATTTTATATGAACTCAAACAAGCATTTTAAGAATGATATGTGTTACGATTCTAGCTACGCATCTATGTTGATAGTTATGTTGATGACTATGTTGATGACTATGTTTCTGACTATCGTCAATCGCTCGTCACTAGACTATTGAGTTGTTTCAAAGTCAACTCTATTCAGAGTTAGCTTATGTTCTTCTGAGTCATATAAATAGTCGATTCTTCTCTTCTAGATACTTTTCTTTCTTAGCATTTATATACTCGTTACATTACACTCATATGACTCGCTCTATGCTGATTTCTAACATTATATAAATGCTTCTTCGTTACAGACGAAGAGAAATAATCTGCATCGACTTGCTCTGCTCGATTCACATGACTATTGACTTTGATCTAGTTGACTTGCAATCATGCAGACATTCATTCTTCTCTCTCGTGAGCTGACTCAGCGAGAATAAACAAAAGATTCAAACTCGTGCGCTGATCAGTGAGTATAAACAAACGATCGAAATCATTCAACTAGATCAGAAGATCAGCGAATTAATCGTTCATTCAGATTCGCAAAAGATTCTTCAAATTTGTTGAACAATCAAACGAGATCAGTCTATGACTGCGTGAAGTCTTTACTTCAAAGAGCAATCAAAGAGATCAGTCTAGAACTGCGTGAAGTCTTTATCTTGATGAGCAAATCTCAACAGTGAGTCTGCTTCAATGACACTCATCGTCAATGCAATGATTCACCTACTCTCATTGCTCTACTCATCAGTGAATCGATTCGTCTACTCATTTATGTGCAACTAGTGAGTCTGCTACAATGACATGATAATATCTTCAACAACAAGCAAATCTTTGAGCTTGTTTCTATATTGAAATCTCAGTGAGTTTGCTTCAACGACATTCTCAATGCGATGATCTAATTACTCTCATCGCTCTATCTATCAGTGAATCTGACTCGTCATCGAGTTTACGTGCAACTAGTGAGTCTGCTTCAATGACATCTTTCGTCAATGCAATGACTCAGCTACTCACATTGCTTTATCAATCAGTGAATCGATCTGTCGACTCGTTCGCGTGCAACTAGTGAGTCTGCTACAAAGACGCGTTCGATATTGATCTCGTCATCGAGTCAGTCACTCGATAGTTAGCCTGCTTGAACGACACTCAAAGTGAGTCTGCTACAAAGATGAACAATGATTGATCTCTTGATTGAGTCGATCAACGAACGAAACAAGCTCTACTATGTAGTAGATCTGAATCAGCAGTGAGTCTGCTTCAATGACATGATCACAATCAATCTCTTCAATGAGCTAGTCGATTCTCTTCTAGTGAGTCTGCTTCAATGACATCAGCCAATAGTCAATCTCTTCGCTGAGCAAGTCGATTTCTCTCTACATAGCTAGCCTGCTACAATAGGCATTTCGATTCTACACAAGGCTAAGAAAATACATTCATGCAAACATGAATCGTTGAAGAGGGAAAATACTGTTACGATTCTAGCTACGCATCTATGTTGATAGCTATGTTGATGACTATGTTGATGACTATGTTCCTGACTATCGTCGATCGCTCGTCACTAGACTATCAAGTTGTTTCGAAGTTAACTTTATTCAGAGTTAGCTTATGTTCTTCTGAGTCATATAGATAGTCGATTCTTCCCTTCTAAATACTTTTCTTTCTTAGCATTTATATACTCGTTACGTTACACTCATATGACTCGCTCTATGCTGATTTCTAACAATATGCAACTCTGAAAATTTATCTCATTTTCATTAACTATCAAAGAATAGAAATTGATCATTCAATGTTCATTCATGACAATGATATCATTATTGCTATCTATGTGAATGATTTGCTCATTCTAGAATCAAACATATTCAATATCAAAGCTTTCAAGCTGCAATTTGCAAAGTGCTTTCAAATGAAAGATCTTGACTCAATCAAATGATATCTAGAAATGCACATAACTTGTGATAAAACTGAGCGAATTCTTTGTATTAATCAATTTACATACATTAAGAAAGTCATCAAGCTTCTGAGCATAAGTGATTGCAGTCTCACTAAAACATCAATGCATCATAAATATCAGTTCAAGAAGAACATTTACTGAAAGTTTAAAAAGTGAGTTGAGTATCAAGCTATCTTTGAAGAAATAGAGAGTTATCAATCAATCATCAAAACACTGATGTAAATAACTTGTCAAACATGATCAAACATAGTTTACGCAGTAAACAAATGCAGCAAATATGCAATGAATTCTATTCTTGATCATGATTTAACTATCAAACAAATCATTTGATATCTGATTGATACTGCTAAGCTGAAACTTCAATATAAATCTTTCAGAGTAGAGAGAATTGAAAGAGCTGAGTTCTTTGAATATATTAATTCAGCTTATGCGAATTGCTTGAATTTTCAAAGATTCATCTTCAACTACATGTTTTTTCTATGAAATGAATCAATTAGCTGAAGTTTCAAACATCAGCAATGCATTAGTACATCATCTGCTGAAGCTGAATACGTCAACGAATATAATGCAGTTAAGAAATTGATCTTTCTGATTCAAGCATTGAAAGAGATGAAATATGATGATTCAGATACGAATTCATCTATCATTTTGACTGACAATCAAGTGATTATTAAAATGAGTAGCAATTTCGTCAATTATTCTCGAGCTAAGCACATTAATACATCATATCACTATGTTTAAAACAAGATAGAAGAGAAAGCAATTAGATTGAAGTACATACTCATCAATCAAATGATGATCAATGATCTCATCAAGCTTTTGAAGTTAGACAAATTTCTGATGTTCAGATCAGTTATGAGACTAGCTTTAAGAATTGAAGCTACTCTCATCAAGCATGACGTTAATGAGTAAAAGAGCATGAATATACAGTTAGTAAAAGATTTGAATAACTTCGTATAGAGCTTCAATTTCTAAGAGAGAGTGTTGAAAATAGAGAACAGTATGAAACAGAGAACAGTACTGTTATTCATGTGATTAGTAATCTTCGCATTTATTCGAAGCTAGTGAATGAGTATTTACCCTTCGTTCACTTCTTTTCTTCATTGATATGCTCTATCAGATATATATACTCTATCTACTACTAGATAGTTATATGCACATATTCACTCTGACTCTCATATATCAATAACATGAACGTACGAGCTTATGAACATATTCTATTTTCAACAGTTTTCACTCATGAAGAAATGACTCATTGAGAAAGACTTATAGTCTGTCATCGAAGACAAGCTTGACTTGAACACACTCAGCAGTATTATCAGTATCATCAGCGAAATTCAATCTCTCGATCTTGAAAATCAAAAGATCAACGTGAAAGCTCATTACTGACTGATCATCTGCATCATCATCGATGATCAAGAATACATTGCAGACAAAATGTCAGCGAAAGAGGTTTGAGATGCTTTAAGCTCTAAGTACAAAGAGAAGCTGCAAATCACTGAGAGACAATATCTGATGAACTTTATTGACTATAAGATGTCGACAGATACCTTTATTGAAAAGGCATGAACACATCTCGTCAAGTTAGCTTGAAAGATCGTCGCTACACAGAAAGACATTAGCAATCTATTCAAGTCAGAACGTCGCTTTCAAGCCTTACTTCAATCGCTGTCAGATGAATACACAGTTATTCAAGATGTCATTGATGCTTAAGATAAGTCAGATGTTGAGTGAAAACTTCAAAAGCTGCAAGAGAAGAAGGCAAAATTGAAGACGACGAAGGCTGCGCTATGAGTCAAACGAGGGAACGAACGCAAGAGCACTGATCATGAGCAAGACAAACGCAAAACCAGTCGTCGTCGCAAAAGTCTCTCAAGCTTCGATAGTGATCAATCGCGTCGTCGTCAGTCGCAACGATCTCTTAAGTGCTTTCTCTGTCTGTGAAGATGAACATCATCTAGTCGATTGTTCTCATCTGTTTGCAGCTCAAAAGCTTGTGAAGAAACGCAAGAACAAAGGCAAAACAAAGCACAAGAGCGCTGATGATCTTCAAACTCTCACTGAGCTTCTGAAAGGCAAGCACAAGAAATACAGAGTCTACAACGCGGAAAGTGACGAGTCTGAAATCTCTGACGACGAAGAGAAAGACGAGAATGAGGAAAGCGAGAACATTGCAGCTCTGTCAAAGAACATTGTCAGTAAGATCTTCGAATTCAACTGGGTCGCAGACTCTGACGCTTTCTCACACATGACTGATCAACTTCGACTTTTTAGTGACTCTCTAATTCGCATTAAGAGACGCATCATTAAAGTTGAAGAAGAGAAATTGTATGTCAATTATTGTGGCACAGCAGTCATGCGAAATCGTCAAGGAAACTCAGTCAAGTTATTTTCTGTTCTTCATGTTTCTAAACTCGATGTAAATCTTTTATCTGGAAGAAGAATGTGCGAAAAAGGTCTGCAAGGAAGTTTCGACAAGAACGGTCTGTACATGCACGACAAGCACGGAAAGCAGATGATTGAGACCAAAGAGCACGAAGGTATTTACATAGTGAAACGAATTGCGAATGGCCTTGATGAATTTGCGTTACTATCAGCTATGCAGCGTGATGCCTCATCAGCATTTCCAGCAAGTGATTCAAGCAGTTCAATGAACCTAGAGTCTAGTTCAATGAACTTAGACCTCACTGACACTGAAGTGAACCAGCATTCAAACTCTTCAGACGACAAAAACTTCAAGGCATACAAGCTATGACATCGACGATTTGCTCATCTTGAATCAGCTAAGCTTCGTCATCTTCACAAGATAGTCATGAGAACACGTGTAAAGTATGCGCCCTCACCAAATTCACTAACAAGAGAGAAAATGTGAGCGAGCGAAAGATAAGCATTCTAGCTCTGATATTCATAGACATCTGTGAACCATTACCGCTATCTCATGAAGGTCTTTCATACTTTCTGAAAGTTGAAGATAATCACTCAAGGAAGATTTGGTGCATTTCATTGAAACAACGGACCGATGTATCAGATGCTCTGCGGAAATGAAAACTCAGAGTGAAACTTCAAAGCGGATTCAAACTTCTCGCGGTACGCAGTGATAATGCTACCGAGCTCAAGGTCACGCTCGATGAATGATGTTCGTTACTTGGCATCGACCCTCAGTACATCGTGTCATACATGTCTATTCAAAACGGAGTGGCTGAGAGAGCTATACGCATCACAGAGAGCTCAGTGCGGGCCATGATCAAGGACGCTAAGTTACCCATTGAATTCTGGGCAGAAGCTGCAAAAACCAATGCCTATCTGCGAAACCGAACAGCCACAGGTCCTTCAGTCAATGGAAATCTCATGACTTCAGAGAAGGCATTCACTGGCATCAAACCCTCGATTAATCACATACGGGTTTGAGGATGCAAATACTACTCACACGTTGATAGGTTCAGCTTGACTGAAGGCTATCGGCAAGCGAAGGGGGCTGCTACCCGGCATTGGCTCGGCCAATGTCGGGCGCTAGGGAACAAGGAGATTGCGCGGGGAAAAGGGGATAAATAGGCCGTTCTCCCTTCTGTTTCCCCCATCATCTCTTCCTGTTTCTCTATCCCTTAGGATTCAGCCAGAAACGCGCTTTTGCCCCACCCACCCACTTCATAGACTCCGTCGCTTAGATAGAGGGAGTGCTTGACACCTCAGGGCGGCTTCCGGGGCAAATTTTGGCCCTGGAGGCCGCCAGGGGCCGTCGGGTTTGCCCAAACACATATAATATATATTCGTTCGTTCAAACGGAAGTGATGCCCAATAGGAGGTCATATGAGGGCATATTGACATTTTGAATGTTGTTGTTCGGAGGCTATCTGGTAGCACCTCACTGTCAACATCGTCAACATGTTCAAATCTACCTCCTCTGCTTCGGACTGTGCTGACCCCGCTGTCACCGTCGCCTTCAACCACACCGCCCTCACAATTCCGGTTTCATCGGCGAAACCGATGCTCACATTGCTTCATACGCCGACGGATCTAGCAGTCAAGCGGCGTCAGCTTTTTGAAATGACGGAGCCAGTGAATCTGACAGCGGAAGAGTTGGCAGTATACTGAGTGATCGATAACGCGTGGGTTCGGAATAAGCCTTCTGGATGAGACTGCTGAGTGGCAAAAAGAAGATTAGGACGCCTACATGTCAGCTTGGATTGAATTGACCCGTCGTGTCAATGGCCCTATCCGGCGACAGGGGGTGTAAGAAGTAATGACTACGCTTCACAAATCAAAGAAAGACGAAGCTATACAGAAGAGGGAGGCGGAGCGAGCTGCTGAGTAACTTGCCGATCAGCGGAACAAGGCCTACGTTAATTCGCTAGCAAGCGAAGGCTTAGATAAAAGCGACGACGATGAGCTCGATGAGGCAAAGGAGTATTTGAAGGAGGGCAATCTGCCCATGACCACTGAAGGCCGCTTGAGGGAGCTGGCTCCCTAAGGTATAACACATCTACTGTTCGAAGCTCTGCCCAAAAGACGGCGGCGGCATCACTAGGGATGGGTGAGAGAATGACGTTAGAAATGATGTTATAAACAAAAAAAATTCTATTAAACTTTTGACTCTATATCTTCATCATTCGTGCCTTCATAATTTGGTGACAGCGAGATTGATCTGTAATCTTCGCGATTTACGTTGCCAACTGGGAGAAAAACACTAAAAATCCTCTAGTTGAAGACTTACTTGCATTAGCGTAGCTGAAGTATAGAAGCTTCCTCAGCGCTATGAGGCGAAGGTTATCAACTCCCCTATTTCCGACAAGATAGAGAGAGAAAGAGAGCTAGAGGGAGGGACGAAGAACGAGATAGAGGGGGTGACGAAGGTTTAGCAATCGTAGAGCAGATTCCGAAATTTCCGAAGCAAGCATCAGGTGATGAAGACTTTTATGATCAATTTCAGGTGTAAATTAGCTTGAAAATAACAGTTGATTCAGAGATACTTGATTCTTGGTGAAACACTCATACAAATAAAGGTATTTCTAATCAATCGAGATATCAGTAAATAATTCTAATTTAAATGAGTGTTTATGTAGTGAAATTGAGTGTGCATATGTGAAAACCGAGTGTGCAAATATCGGTTCCCTTGAGCAAACTGTATTCTTGCGATACTACTATTTCTGATTATCGTTGATGTAAAAGTACGTAACCACTATAAACACCATCCTTTGCAGAGACACTCTGAACTTTGCAAAAACACCACCTTCCCTCACTAAGTCTAATCAGGTAATTGTTGAACCCCTGAAAGAGATTTGAAGAAGAACGCTGAGAAGATCACATAAATAGTCAATTCTTGGTGCGAAAAGCACCTCGCTTCCAAGAGCATAATCAAAACCTGAAACATATCTTTTTAAACGCTTTAAACCGCATTCAAATTAACATTTATTACATCTGAAAAGAGGTCATCATGACGTCTGAAACGCCTGCAATCTGATCACCTCTTGCTTCACCTCTTGCTTCATCCCGTCCTCGTCCTCGTCCTCGTTCTCGTTCACGTTCATCACGGTCCCGAGGGGCTTGTTGAGGCTGAGTCTCAGGTATCTGAGTCGCCTAGGTAGCCCCGCGCGACGGAAGCTCTTCCCCGAGTTCGACCGCCCTTTCGCCCTGACAATGGCGGGCTCCTGAACGCGTAGTATGTCTTCCGAAGCCGTCGTAGCGGTAGGAGCAGTGACGACGACGGGTGAAGATGTGGCTGGCACATCTACCACCTCTTCCTCTTCCATTTTGTGATCCTTCTCTTCCCGAATCGCTCAAGGCCAGATGCCTGGGCCACGTCGGCACGGTCGCAACAGATTCAGACTTTCATGGTCACACCTTTCTTAAACTTCTTAGAGCGCTTTTTTCTGACGGCGTAGCCTTGAGGACCAGCGTGTTCATTGACTGACTTGATATGAAGCTCAATTGAGCAGTGAAGGCCTTCTGAAGGAGGAAGTAATTGCACAGACATGGCGGCGGCGTGGGTGGGTAGCAATGAAGGTAAAAAGTGGAGCGAATATTCGAACGCAAAGGTAAACACCGCGATGAACCCTGTAATTACCTAATTAGACTTAGTGCAAAGAGGGTGCTGTTTTTGCAAAGTTCAGGTGATGTGTCTGCAAAGGGCGAGTGATGTTCATTCATATAGTGGTTTTAGCGTATGCAGAAAGCTATGAATTCCTTGGCATCACAATTGTCGCGCTCTCTTCAAATTTACTATTGAATGCAGACATTCTTGACATTCTCAAACCTTCAACGCTCTGTTAGAAATCAATAGAAAAATCAATCAAACAAGTAAATTTGAAGCTGTTTCAAACTTTCACATTGCTGACATTCGTTTAGCTATTACAGGTCAACTGGCTTTGGCCCTTCGCTCGAAGATACCGTCTACGCCTTCTGCTTTTACATTGAATCTTCCTTTCGCCATCGTCGAAGAGGTTCACTGTCACCGTAACATTGTTTATACTGCAAGAGAATCTCTTCATGTATGACTCTCTCTTTTTAAATCTTAGTTTCGTTCGAAGAGCGCTTCTCGCAAGGTCTTTTTAGCAGCTGAAGACGTTCTAATTACATATCTGAAGCAATAGCCATGAGTCATGCAGAAAGAGATGATGTGGTTTTTATGGAAAGAGTGAGGTTTAAACGTGCATCAGTTCACGATATCGAGAATTGTGAAGAGAAGGCGCTGGAACAATCAAAAGAAACAGCGTGTGAGCATCAGACAGAACGACGAGCTTCGGTTGAACTGAATTGCCGATCTGTTGCAGCTGACGGCTGAGCAGCTTGTCTTTGTTGACAAGACTCTCTTCAACGAGACTATGAGATAACGTCATCAGACCTACGCACCAGTTGGTGAATCAGCTCGCTATCAAGCCTCTAGAAAGAGAGAGCATTGCTGAAGTGTTCTTTCGACTTACATGATAGATGACTATCTGCTCTGTATCGATATTCGTGAAGACTGATTCAACGACGAGACTTTCTTTTGATAATTAGCAGATGAACTGCTATCTCTATACAGTTTCTTTCCGATCAACTTCATTGACCGCGATTTCAGTGTGCTGAAGACCCGAGTCAGAAGACATTTCGAGAAGATATGACCTCATTTCAAAGGCACTTTTGATGAGTTTCTGCACTATGTAGAAGCTAGAAGTCGCTGTGACCGGCTTTCAAGGCAGTATTTCAAGCATAGCGTTGATGATTATACATTTGAGGCGAATATCAAAGCATTGAAAAGAGTTCTTGAAGCGGGTACTATAGATTTTGATTAGTAGTGTCTGAATAGCTTCAATCTCACCTGTTTGAATGTGATAATAGGTGTTGAGAGGTTGAAATGTCGAAAGATCTATACAAATTTGAGGGAGGGAATGCGAAATTTGCGATGCCAAGGGATTCATGGCTTTCTGCATACGCTAATTACCTAAAACTAAGGCAATGTTCGACTCGCAGTGCAAACACCCTGTATGATCATCATGCGAGTGGAAGAGGTCTTGAAGGCGGGAATGATGATCTATCCTGACCATTCACTCTCATGATGTGACGAATTGAAGTCATAAGGTAGTAATTACGAAGAAGGGATGAAGAGAGAAGCTCGAGGGTTTGCATCTAAGTGTTGATATATGAGGGTCAGGGCGAATATGAGCATGTAGATATATTGAGTATATGGTAGAGGCATGTATCTAGTAGATTGGTTGATTCTCTTCTTTCTT
>JAABUK010003813.1_pt1 | contig 25118 bp, 27 predicted proteins | sample 5559141 | NCBI WGS metagenome assembly JAABUK01 (sample SAMN10711869, study PRJNA513367) | rock metagenome | isolation source: Antarctica rocks | place: Antarctica: Victoria Land, Pudding Butte nord | collected 2016-01-03 | reverse complement strand
TCGACGCGATCCATGACGAGCCGTGGGAGCGATGGTGGTAGCGCGCGGCGAGGTCTGGTGGGGTGAGGCGCCCGACGACAAGGGTCGTCCGTTCCTCGTCGTGAGCAGAGACGGAGCCAACGCGGTGCTGCAGCGCGTCCTCGTCGCCCCGGTGACCCGACGCGTCCGGGACCTGCCCAGCGAAGTACCGCTCGGACCTGAGGAGGGGCTGCCCGTCGCGTCGGTCGCGTCATTCGACAACCTGCGCCCCTTCCCGAAGGCCATGCTCGTCCGCCGGCTCGGGACCCTCGGCCCGCGGCTCGACGAGATCTGCCGAGCGGCGGCGACGACGCTCGACTGCTGAAGGGACGGAGAACGGGAGCGACGGGACTCGAACCCGCGACCTCCGGCGTGACAGGCCGGCGCTCTAACCAACTGAGCTACGCCCCCCGGGAGGGCTCCGCAGCGAGTATGGCAAAGGCAGCGCAACTCCCGGGCGGAGGGGTGTGTTCGTAGCGGCCAGACAAGCATCCCCCATTCCAAGGAGGAGGGACCAGATGGTTCGACGCAACTCGAGGCTCTCGATGGGCCTGGTGACGATGGTCGCCGCACTGTTCGCGCTCTTCGCGGCGACGGCGATCGCGAAGACTATCAGCGGTACCAATGGCAACGACACGCTCAGCGGGACGAATGGTGCCGACCGCATCTTCGCCAAGGGCGGCGACGACGTCGCCCGCGGGCACGCGGGCCGCGATCTCATCCGCGGCAACACCGGCAACGACAAGCTGTTCGGCGGGCGCGGCAACGACGTCCTGTTCGGCGGCGACGGCAACGACGCCGTCTACGGCGTCGACGGCAACGACGTGTCCTTCGGCGGCGCCGGCAACGACCTCATGGCCGGTGGACGGGGCAACGATGTCCAGTTCGGCAACCAGGGCGACGACACGATCTTCGCCAACCGTGGCCGTGACGTCTCCTACGGCGGCGACGGCAACGACGTCCTCTGGGCCCTCGCCCGCGGCGACCGCCACAGCAAGCACGACCACTACGGCGACCGCCTGTACGGCGGGAAGGGCAACGACACGTTCCGCACTCGCGACGGTGAGCGCGATGTCATCAACTGCGGCACCGGCGACGACACGGTCGTTGCCGACTACAAGGACGCGGTGTCCAAGAACTGCGAGCACGTCGACCGCGCCGCGGTGACCGCGCCCTCGGCCTCGGACGAGTCGAACGAGAACTCGACGGAGACCCCGCCCAACAGCAAGTAGCAGACCGATCTGTCACGCCGCGGCCGCCATCGGTCCGGCGCGCAGCGCGAGGGGCCCCGGGAGACCGGGGCCCCTCGTCGTCCTACGTGGGTTAGATCGTCTGCGGGCCGGCGGGCCCGGGCACGGGCTCCGGCGTTCCCGGGATCTCCGGGCCGCCGGGCGAGGGCTGCGGCACGGGCTCGGGCGCCGGGATCTCCGGGCCGCCGGGCGAGGGCTGCGGCACGGGCTCGGGCGCCGGGACGGGCTGCTCGGGCGGCGGGGTCCCGGGTCCGGGGGTCGGGCTCGGATCGGGCACTGTCGGCGGCGGAGGCTGCGGGATGGTGGGACCGCCCGGGGAGGGCGACGGCGGGCCGCCGGGGTCGATGGGCGGGGTGATCTCGAGAACCGCGCTCATGACCTCGGCACCTCCCCGGCGAACGAGGAGGCCGGTGTCTCCCCCGCAGCTTCACGGGGGGTCGCGATGACGCCCTCCACGCCCGGCCCGGCGACCGCCTCGACCTTCGCCTGCTCGGTCGCCGTGTCGACCGCGTCGGTGGGGACGAGCGGATCGACGGGGGGAGCCGTCACGGAGGGCGCCACGACCGGCCCCGGCGCGGTGCCGCCCTCCACGCCCGTCGCCGCCGCCGGCTCGGCCGAGTACGGCGACGGGGTGAAGCCCGAGTCGGCGCCGGAGCGCGAGGAGCGCCGGCGCTTGGCCAGGACGCCCACGAGCGCCGCGCCGCCCGTGATCGGGAGGACGAGCTTGGCCGGGTTCGGACCGCGGCGCTTGCGGGCGGTGGCCCCGATCGGCAGCGAGCCGGCGACCGTGCCGACCAAGGTCCCCAGCGTGCCGAGGCCCTTGCCCCAGCGGCGGGCCCGGCGGGTGGAGGGAGTGCGGAGTTTGGTTCTCATATCCCAGCGGCTACCCCCGTCCGGGCGCCTCTACGCGTTGAAGCTCCGTGGCCGTGACGGCGCCCGGAGCGGCGCGGGCGGTCAGCCCGCGCGCTCGGCCGACCGCAGCCCGGTGAGCGCCCAGAGCGCGGTGAGCGCGATCAACCCGGCGACGCAGCCGAAGGCGAGCGCGGTGTGCTGCTCCACCCCCGCGATGAGCCCGCGCCCCGCCTCGAGCAGCAAGGAGGCGGGGTTGACCTCCGCCACCGCCTTGATCCAGCCCGACAGCAGATCGAGCGGGACGTAGACCGGCGCGAGGAAGAGGATGAGGAAGATCGGCGTCTGCATGAGCGGGCCGGCCTGGATGGAGCGGAAGCGCAGGGCGACGCCCAGCGACCACCCGACGGCGGCGAGGTTCGTGAGCACGGCGAGCCCGAAGAGTCCGACGAGGTCCACCCCCGAGCCCGTGACGTTCATCCCGGCCAGCAGGGCGACGAGGGTGATGAAGACGACGGTGAAGGCCATCCGGGCCAGCGCGACGAGCGCGTAGCCGACGAGGATCCCGCGCCGGTTGGGCGAGGAGAGCAGCAGCCGCCGCGCGAAGCCGCCCTCGAAGTCCATCGCCATCGAGAACCCCGTGAACACCCCGCCGAACGCCGCGGACTGGAGCAGGACGAACACGAACTGGAACGCCGTGTAGCCCGCGGGGAAATCGAAGCCCGGGACGTCCCCCACGGCGGAGAGCCCGCCCGCGAAGGCCGCGAGGAAGATGAGCGGGAAGATCGTGGAGGGGACGAGCAGCGCGGGGTTCGTGAAGTACGAGTGCACCCCCCGCCACGTCACCGCGCGGACGACGCCCCTCACGTGCGCTCCATCCGTCCCCGGAGGCCCGCCGCGGCGAGGGCGAGCGCAGCCGCGCCGAGCACGAGGGTCATCCCGAAGCCTCGCAGCAGCGGGGTCGCCTGCCAGCCGTCGATGAGCAGCGAGCGGAAGCCCTCGAGGATGTAGGAGATCGGATTCCAGTCCGCGACGGTGTGGAACCAGCCCGTCTTGATCAGATTCCGTGGGAGGTTGCTCGACGAGAGGAAGAGCAGTACGAAGAACAGCGGGAACAGGCCCTGGACCGCCTCCCCCGACCCGGTGCGCACGGCGGCGAACACCCCGAGCGCCCCGAAGGCCACGGCCACGAGCATCCCGAGCACGACGATCACCACCACCCCGAGCACGCCGGCCGCGATGTGCGCGCCGCCCACGAGGCCCATCCCCACGTAGGCCAGCGACTGCAGCGCGCCGAGCACGGCCACCCCCGCGAGCAGCCCGCCGAGCAGCGAGACGCGGCGCAGCGGCGTGAGCGCGAGGCGGTTGAGAAACCCGGTCTCGATGTCCGCCGCGACGTTCGTGCCCGTGTTGATGAGCGAGAACAGGGCGCCCTGCATGAACGCCACCGCCAGGGCGAATGTGATGTAGGAGTCGGTCGGGAACCCGGGGATCCTCGTCGCCGCCGCGAGGCCGCTCGCGTTGACCGCGAGGAGCATCGCGGGGAAGAACAGGACCGGGAAGAGCTGGAAGGGCTGGCGGAGGGTCTTGGCGATTGACCGGCGGGCGAGGATCCCGACCTGGACGCCCAGGGAGGATCCCGGGCTCATGCCGGCTGCGCGGTCGCGGCCGTGGGGTCGGGCTCCTCCTCCCCGCCGGCCCCCTCGAGCGAGCGCCCGGTCTTGGCCAGGAACACGTCGTCGAGCGACGGCTGGTGGAGGCGCAGGTCGCCGACGCCGACGTCCTCGGCGTCCAGCGCGCGGACGACGTCCGTGAGCTCCTCGGCGCCCTCGGACAGGTAGACCGCCTCCCCGTCCGCGGTCGCGGAGGCGGGCGCTCCGAAGCGCGAGAGCACCTCGCGCAGGCGCTCGCGCTGCGTGGGGTCCTGGGGGACGATCTCCACCGACGGCCGGGAGACCTCCTGCTTGAGCGCCTGCGGCGTGCCCTCGGCGGCGATCCTGCCCCGGTCGATGATCCCCACCCGGTCGGCGAGGACGTCGGCCTCCTCGAGGTACTGGGTGGTGAGAAAGACGGTCACGCCCTCGTCGTGCGCCAGACGACGCACCTCGTCCCACAGCGCGGCGCGGCTCTGGGGGTCGAGGCCGGTGGTGGGCTCGTCGAGGAAGAGGATCCGCGGGCCGTGCACGAGGGCGAGCCCGAGGTCGAGCCGCCGCTTCATCCCGCCCGAGTAGCCCCCCACCTTGCGGTCGGCCGCGTCCATGAGGCCCACGCGGTCGAGCAGCTCGTCGCCGCGGCGCGTGCGCTCCGCCTTGGGCAGGCCGTGCAGCGAGGTCTGCAGGCGCATGTGCTCCCGCCCGGTCAGGAACGGGTCGAGCGCCGCCTCCTGGAGGGCGGCGCCGATCGCCTGGCGTACCTGCGCGCCCTGGCGCTCGACGTCGAAGCCGGCGACCCGCGCCCGGCCGGCGGTGGGCGGCAGGAGGGTGGTGAGCACGAGGACGGTGGTCGACTTCCCCGCGCCGTTGGGGCCGAGGAACCCGTAGATCTCGCCCGGGGCGACCTGGAGGTCGATCCCGTCCACGGCGCGCACCCCGCCCTTGAACTCGCGGACCAGCCCCTCGACCTCGATGCCCTGCTCGCCGGAACTCACGAGGCAGCACCGTAGAACATGCTCGGGACCATCGGCCGTGCGACGGCTGAAGCTCGGGGGGATGGGCGGTGCTGGGCTCGAACCAGCGACTTCCACGGTGTAAGCGTGGCGCTCTGACCAGCTGAGCTAACCGCCCGTGGTGGGAGGCTACGCGGCATCATGGGGGACGTGGACCTCGACCGCTCGCTCCTCTGGCGTGCCGCGCTCGTCCAGCTCGCGGGCGTGGCCGTGCTGAGCCTGGCCCTCGGGCTCACACTGCCGCACTCCTTCTTCATGAGCTGGGGGTGGCTGGCGGGGCCGGCAGCCTGGGTGCTGTGCGCTTTGGTGACCGCGGACGTACTGGGACTGCCGCGCCGGCGGACGCTCCTGGGCGCGGCCCTGGCGGGCGGGCCGAGCCTGCTCGCCGTGCTGGCGGGAGTGCACTGGCTCGGCGCACTCGTGGCCGTCGCGCTCTTCGCGGTGTGGTGCGCGTCGACACCGGGCTCCGCGTTGCGCGAGGCCGGCGCCTGATGGACCTCGGACGGATCGCGCTCGTCACGGGCGGATCGCCCTCATCCAGGCCGCGGTGCCGGGGATGAGCGCGCAGGGATGGGGCCGGGTCGTCTCGGTCTCCCCGAGCGCCGTCCGGGAACCCATCCCCCACGTCACGCTCTCCAGCGCCCGCCGTCCCGGGCTCCTCGCGGCGTTCAAGACCCTCGCCCACCACCTCGCCCCGGACGGGATCACCTTCAACACGCTGCTCACGGGCCTCATCGACGCTGACCACGTGCGCGAGACCGGAGTCTCCCCCGAGGGCGTCCCCGCGGGCCGGATGGGCACGATCGAGGAATACGGAGCTTCACCGCCTTCCTGTGCTCCAAGCAGACTGGGTACACCACGGGCGAGGGCATCCGCATCGACGGCGGCCTGACCCGCGGTGTCTGGTCATTCGAGCCATCGCGGCTCCTCGAACCCGCCGTACTCCTGAATCGCGCCGTAGATGTGCTGGACGATGCGAGTGCTGTGCGTGGCCAGTTTGCAGACGCCGTAGGGAAGGCGGTTGACCTTGCGGCCGCTGCTCGACGTGGGGAAGTAATTGAGCTGATGCTTGCGCCAACAGTCGGGGGGGAGATCGAGGAGATTCTGCCAGTACGCCTCGATCTCCTCGATGGTCAGGTCGTTCGTCGTATAGACGTTGAGGGAGAGGACGAAGGCATCGTCCGCCAGCCCGAAGCACCCGCGCAGAAAGCCGGTAAAGAAACGCAGTAGGTGCGCGTCCGAGTTCGCGAGTTGAACAGCGTTACGGCCCTTCGAGCCCTCCGCCCAATACAGCATGCACCCGGCCTCATGTAGAGCATCGCCGGCTCGCGCCCGCTTCCGGCCCTCCTGCTGGAAACCGAGCCTTCGCTGACGGTTGACGCTCCTCCACGTAGCGACTCGGGCGGCGATCAGGGCTGGGTCCCGCATGTAGCCGTAGTTGCGTGCGGCCTGCTCGGACGTGACCTGGATGTCCCTGGTCCAGGCGAAGGCGGAGGCGGGCGAGACGGAGAGCGCGGCCGCAATGCGCTTGTACGGCATCCCCTCGGCTCGCAGCTCCCGCGCGCGACGTTTCTCTTCCGGCTTGAGCTTTGGCATCGAACCTGTGTTCGATAGTACGCTACTCGCTGGACACCCTAAGGCCCCGTGGTGTAACGGTCTAGCACGCGAGATTTTCATTCTCGGAGTAGGGGTTCGATTCCCCTCGGGGCTACTGCGTAGCCTCAGATCGGGGCCGCTGGCGCAATCGGTAGCGCAAAGGGCTTTTAACCCTGGGGTTCCGGGTTCGAGTCCCGGGCGGCCCATCGTCCCGGTTACCGCGCGACGGCCACGGCCTCGATCTCCACGAGCATGCGGGGGTCGATGAGCGCCGCGACCTCGACCATCGCGGTCGCGGGCCGGGCGGTCGCGAACGCCTCGCCGTGTGCGCGGAGAACGTCGGCCGAGCGTGAGATGTCGGTCACGTACATCCGCGTGCGGACCACGTCGTCGAGGCCCGCCCCGAGCTCGGCCAGGGCCCGCGCGATCGCGGCGATGGCCTCACGCGCCTGCTCGTAGGGGTCACCCACGCCGAGGACCACCCGGTCCGCGGTGGCCGCGGTCGTCCCCGCGACCCAGATCGTGTCCCCTACGCGCACCGCGCGCGAGTAGGCACCCACGTCGGCCCACGCGTTCCCCCCGTCCACCCGCCGGCGCTCGGTCAATGCCGGAAGTGGCGGCGGCCGGTGAAGACCATGGCCACCCCGGCGCGGTCGGCGGCCTCGACCACCTCGTGGTCGCGGACGGACCCGCCGGGCTGGATGATCGCCCGCACCCCTGCCGCGATCGCCAGCTCAGGCCCGTCGGCGTGGGAGAAGAAGGCGTCGGAGGCCAGCGCGGCGCCCCCGAGGGGCGCCCTCGCCTTCTCGACGGCCAACCGCACGGAGTCCACCCGGCTCATCTGCCCCGCGCCGATCCCCGCGGTGGCCAGATCCCTGGCCAGCACGATCGCGTTGGAGCGCACATGCTTGCACACCTTCCAGGCGAAGAGCAGCTCGCTCCACTCGGCCTCACTCGGTGCCCGCTCGGTGACAACCTCCATCTCCGAGCGCTCCTCGAGGCCGCGGTCGCGGTCCTGCACGAGCAGGCCCCCGACAACCTGCTTGAGCTCGAACTCGCTCAAACTCATCGTGCGGCGCTCGTTGTCCTCGAGGATCCGCAGGTTCGGCTTCGCCGACAGCGCCTCGAGGCCCTCCTCGGTGTAGGCCGGCGCGAACAGCACCTCGACGAACTGCTCCAGGAGCGCCTCGGCGAGCTCCCGTCCCACGGGCCGGTTGACCACGATCACCCCCCCGAAGGCCGACAGCGGGTCCGCGGCGAACGCGCGGCGGTACGCGACGAGCTCGTCCTCCCCGACGGCCACGCCGCAGGGGTTGTTGTGCTTGACGATCACGCACGCGGGCACCGAGAACTCCCGGCCGAGGCGCCGGGCCGCGTCGAGGTCGAGCAGGTTGTTGAACGAGAGCTGCTTGCCCGCGATCTGCCGGACCATCGAGAGCACGTGCATGCGCTCGCCGACCTGCGCGTAGTAGGCCGCGCGCTGGTGGGGGTTCTCGCCGTAGGAGAGGTCGAGGACCTTCTCGAAGGCGCGTACGAAGAGCGGGGGGAAGTCCTCGCCCTTCTCGGCGAACCAGCGGGCGATCGCGGTGTCGTAACGGGCGGTGTAGGCGAAGGCCTCGGCCGCGAGCCACTCGCGGGTCACGGGGGAGAGGCGCCGGTCCGAGGAGCCGAGCTCGTCGAGCACCGCGTCGTAGGACTCGGGTGAGACGACCGGCGCGGTGAACGCGTGGTTCTTCGCCGCGGCGCGGATGAGCGTGGGGCCGCCGATGTCGATGTCCTCGATGACCTCGTCATCGGAGGCGCCGCGGCGGGCGGCCGTCGACTCGAACGGGTAGAGGTTCACGCACACGAGGTCGACCCACTCCACGCCGTGCTCGGCGGCCTGCTCGAGGTGGGCGGCATCGTCGCGACGGGCGAGGATCCCCGCGTGGAGCTTGGGATGGAGCGTCTTGACGCGCCCGTCCATGATCTCCGGGAAGCCGGTGAGGTCCGCGATCGAGCGGACGGGGATCCCGGCGGCTTCGAGGGTGCTCGCCGTCCCGCCCGTGGAGACGACCTCGATGCCGAGGTCCACCAGGCCCCGGGCGAAGTCCTCCACACCCGTCTTGTCCGAGACGGACACCAGCGCGCGGGCGACACGGACCTGGCCGGGAGCGACCGGCTCGGAGCTCATGGGCGGGCGAGGTTAGTGGGAGACGAGAACGCGCCGGGGGTGCTCGGGATCCCGGTGGACGGCGCCGTGCGCGATGAGGCGGACGGCCTCGGGAAGCAGCGCGTGCTCGAGGGGGCGCAGCGCGGCCATGACCTCTCCGGGCTCGTGCGCGCCGGGCAGCTCCACGGCCCGCTGGAGGACGATCGGGCCGGTGTCCACGCCCTCGTCGACGAAGTGGACGGTGACCCCGAAGACCTTCACCCCGTAGGCCAGCGCCTGCTCGACGGCGTGCAGCCCGGGGAAGGCCGGCAGCAGCGCGGGGTGGACGTTGATCACGCCGGCGGGGAAGGCGGCGAGAAAGGCGGGATCGAGGAGCTTCATGTAGCCGGCGAGGACGGCGAGCTCGGCGCCCTGCTCGCGCAGCCAGGCGGCCATCCGCCCGTCGCGGGGGGGACGCTCGGCCGGCCGGGCGAGCACGAGCCCGATGGCCTCCTCGGCGCCCGTGGGCTCGAGCGAGGGCGCGAGAGGGAACACGTGGGTGGGCACCCCCGCTCGTTCCGCACGCGCGAGTGCGGGCGCCTCGGGGACGTCCGAGGCGACGGCCGCGACGTCGACGTCCTCGGCGTCGAGCAGCGCCTGGAGGTTCGTACCGGCGCCGGAGGCCAGTACGCCGACGCGCACGGCTACGCGCCCCGGCCGCCGGATCGGGCCCGGCGAGGAGCACGGAGGGCGGCCACTACGCCGCCTCGAGCTTCGGGAAGCGCCCGCCCGTGGAGCGCAGCGTCCCCGTCTCGAGCAGCGCGTCCACCCGGGCCAGCACCTGCTCGGAGCGCATGTGCGCGTAGGCGCCGTAGCCGGGCAGCCCGTCGTAGGAGTGCTCGCGGACGACCTTGGAGCGCCCGCCGCGGAGGATCTCCACCGCGCGCGTGCGCCCCACGGAGGGCTCCGCGCTCTCGACGATCTCGAGGATGGCGCCGTCGAGTGATTCGGCCCCACCCACCCCAGCCGCCTCTCCGCCCGCCACGGCACGCACGGCCCGTACCGGCGCGGCGGGCACCGACTCGGGAGCGCAGACGTCGCAGCAGTCGACCTCCGGCGCGCCGGACCCCCCGTCGCCGAAGTGCCGCAGCAGCCCCTCGCGCCGGCAGGCGCCGCCCTCCACCCAGTTCCACACCGACCGGTACTGCGCCCAGCGCACCTTCTCCGCCTCCCGCGCCGACGCCCGGCACGTCGCGAGCGCGCGCCCGTCGCAGGGCTCGAGCAGGCGCCCCACCGCGCGGTCGGGTGGCGCCGGGGCCGGGCGCAGGACGCCGGCCCGCGCGAGGTGCCCGACCAGGGACCGCGCGCGGTCGTCACCCGACGGTCCCTCGTCCCGGCCGCCCATGAGCTCTGAGAGCGCGACGTCGTAGCGCCCGCCCTCCGCGCGCGACTCGATGCGCCGCGCCGCCCGGCGCAGGTCGTCGTCGCTCACCTGCGCGCGCTGGATGAACCACACGTGCAGGCCCTTGTCGCGCGGCTCGGCGAAGAGCAGGCACCGGGCCGGGGCGCCGTCGCGGCCGGCGCGCCCGGCCTCCTGGTAGTAGGCCTCGAGCGAGCCGGGGACCGTCTCGTGGACCACCGTGCGCACGTCGGCCTTGTCGACGCCCATCCCGAACGCGTTCGTGGCCACCACGACCGGCACCTCGCCGCCCATGAAGCGGTTCTGCGCCTGCGCGCGCTCCTCGCGCCCGAGGCCGGCGTGATACGGCAGGACCTCCTCCCCGAGGGCTCCCGTGAGGTCACCGGCCAGGGTCTCGGCGCCCGCGCGCGTTCCCGCGTACACGATGGCCGGCAGCGCGCCCGGCTCCCCCAGCGCCGCGGCGATCCGCCGCCGCTTGTCGGTCCCGCTCCCGCACGGCACCACGCAGAACGAGAGGTTGGGCCGGTCGAACCCCGTGCTCACGCGCACCGGGTCGCGGAGGCCGAGCCGCTGCTCGATGTCGCGCGCCACCCGCGGGGTGGCGGTCGCGGTGGTGGCGATCATGGCCCGCGCGCCGAGCCACCGCGCCGCGTCGGCGAGCCGGAAGTAGTCCGGGCGGAAGTCGTGCCCCCACTGCGAGACGCAGTGCGCCTCGTCGACGACGAACAGCCCGATGCTCGCCGCCCGCAGCTCCTCGGCGAAGCCCGGCGAGGCGAAGCGCTCCGGCGCGACGTAGAGCAGCCGGACCTCGCCCGCGACGGCACGGCGCAGCGCCTCGCGGTTCGCCGCCGCGCCCTGCTGCCCGTTGACGAGCGCGACCGCATCCCCCGCCACCCGCCGCAGCGCCTGGACCTGGTCCTGCATGAGCGACACCAGGGGCGAGACGACCAGCGCCAGATCGTCGCGCAGGAGCGCCGGAAGCTGGTAGCAGAGCGACTTGCCCGACCCCGTGGGCATCACCACGAGCGCGTCGCGGCCGGCCAGCGCCGCACGCACCGCCTCCTCCTGCCCGGGGCGGAAGTCGTCGAAGCCGAAGCGCTCGCGCAGGGCGGTCCGTGGGTCCACGCGTCCGAAGCTACCGGGGAGCCCGGAGGTCTACGCGAGGATTCGCAGAGTCGTCACGCCTTGACGAGCGGGAGGGCTCCGCAGGTCAGACGGCCTCGGGCTCGAGGTAGTAGATGGGTCGCAGGGGAAGCCGTCGGCGGCTCTCATCGGAGAGCTTGTCGTAGTACCGGACCCAGAGCCGCAAGAGATCAGCGAACGACACGAGCGTGATGCGCTTCGTCTCCTTGGCGCGAGCCTCCCGGACGGCGTCCGGCGTGAATCCGCCGAGCGCAACGAACACCCCCACGTCCTGAGGATCCAGCAGGGACAGAAACGCGCGAAGACCCTCGACGGAGACCTTGTTGCCTTCCGCGGTGCGTTTCACCTGGACCTTGATCCGGGGCCCCGTGACCCCGAGCGGGTCGGCGAGCGCCAGCACATCCAGCCCGGCGTCCTTCACGCCGGGCTGGGAGAGGAACGCCACGTGGTAGTCCATCGCCTCGAGCAGACCGGCGACGAGCTCCTGGAACACGAAGGGATCCAGCTGCTGGAGGTGGGTCCTGATCTGAAGGGCTGCGGCCTCCTCCGCTTCCTCGAGGGTGGAGGAGGTGTCGATGATCTCCTCCTCGTCGTCATCGCCTGCCTCGTGTCCAGCTCCGACGTCCTCGCCGCCACTCTGCTCGGCCTTCCACTGGCGATAGCGCTGGACCGCGGCCTTCATGAACGCCTCGGGGTCGAGGAGCTCCGCGTACGCCGTCTGCCCGAGAGCAGTCACGCTCCAGATCCCGCTGTCCTTCTCCATCCATCCCGCACGGGCGACCGTGATCGTGCTGAAGCGGACGATCTTCTCGTACCGGCGACCTCCCGAGGGATAGAACTGCTGCTCGAAGTCGGTGGGGGGAACGAGATCGACGAGTTGCGCCAGGGCCAACTTGGCCTGCAGGCCATTCGGCGCTTCCACCAGGGCGGTGAACAGGCCGCGGAGAAGCTCCCCCTGGCGGCGCTTGTGGGTGATGTCAGCCACGGCTAGGCCTTGACGAGCGGGAGCTCCTCGAGCGCCCACTTGCCCTCGGCGTCCTCCGTGCCCGCCAGGGGGTACTCGCCCGAGAAGCAGGCGTCGCAGTAGTCGGTGCGGGGGTTGCCGATCGCGGCGTAGACGCCCGCGAGGGAGAGGTAGTGCAGCGAGTCGCAGCCGACCTCGGCCGCGACCTCGGCCGGCGTGCGGTTGTGGGCGATCATCTCCTCGCGCGTGGACATGTCGACCCCGTAGTGGCAGGGGTGGCGGATCGGCGGCGCGGAGATGCGCAGGTGGACCTCGGCGGCGCCGGCGTCGCGGAGCATCTGGACGATCTGGCGGGTGGTGTTGCCGCGGACGATGGAGTCGTCGACGACGACGAGCCGCTGCCCCGCCACCACCTCGGGCAGCGGGTTGAACTTGAGCCGCAGGCCGTGCTTGCGCAGCTCCTGGCCGGGCTGGATGAACGTGCGCGCCACGTAGCGGTTCTTCACGAAGCCGTCGTCCTGGGGCAGGCCGCTCGCCCGGGCCAGCCCGCGCGCCGCCGCGTTGCCCGAGTCGGGCACGGCCACGACGAGATCCGCGTCCACCGGCGCCTCGCCCCACAGGAGCTCCCCCATGCGCCCGCGGACGACCTGGTTGACCTTCCCGGCCATGCGCGAGTCGGGGCGGGCGAAGTAGATGTGCTCGAAGACGCAGAACGCGCGCCGCCCGCCCTCGACGACCCGGCGCACGCGCAGGCCGCCCTCGGTCAGGGTCACGCATTCACCGGGCTCGACCTCCCGCAGGAACTTCGCACCGATGATGTCGAAGGCGCAGGACTCGCTCGCGACGCAATAGCGATCGCCGAGCATCCCGAGGGCGAGCGGCCGCAGCCCGAGGGGGTCCCGGAAGGCGACGACGCGGTCGCGGGTCATCACCACCGTGGAGAACGCCCCCTGGAGGCGGGGGAGCACCTCGGCCACCGCATCCTCGAGCGTGTCGGCGGGGTGGTTGGCCAGCAGCGCGGCGATGATCTCGGAGTCCGAGGTCGAGTGGAAGGCGACGCCGCGGGCGCGCAGCTCGGCGTGGAGCTCGACCGCGTTGATGAGGTTGCCGTTGTGGGCGAGGGCGAGCTCGCGCGGGTCCGAGCCGCGGTAGATCGGTTGGGAGTTCTCCCATCCGCTCGAGCCGGTGGTCGAGTAGCGCACATGGCCGATGCCGAGGTCGCCGACGAGGGTGCGGAGCTTCTGCTCGTCGAACACCTGGGAGACGAGCCCGGTGTCGCGGATCGTGAGCATCCCCTCGCCGCGCTCGGCGGTGGCGATGCCCGCGGACTCCTGCCCGCGGTGCTGGAGGGCGTAGAGGGCGAAGTAGGCGAGGCGGGCGACGTCGTGTCCCGGCGCGTAGACGCCAAAGACACCACACTCGTCGCGCGGTCCGTCGCGGGTATCGGTGAGGAGGTCGGTCACGGGGGCGTGTCGACGGTTCTGACCATAGCGGAGCCCTACCCGAACGCCGCCCGCAGGCCTCCCTCCCGGACGGCGCGCAGCTCGGCCACGGGGACGTCGATCGGGCCGCAGAGGAGGCGGTCGCCGCCCACCTCGCCGATGACGACGGCGCCGTCGAGCGCTCCGAGCGCGTCGGGGGGCCCGGAGACGACGAAGGCGCGGCCGGGGGCCTCGCCGAAGAGGAGGTCGATGGTGTCACCCGGCGGCTCGACCCGCGCGCCCAGCCCGCCGAGGACGCACGCCTCGGCGAGCGCCACCGCGAGGCCGCCCTCCGCGATGTCGTGCGCCGAGGCGAGGGTCCCCGCGCGGACGGCGGAGCGGACGGTGCCGTGGGCGTCGCGGATCGCTTCCGGATCGGCCTCGGGCAGCGGCCCGGCCGGAGCCTCGCCGCGGAGCTTGGCCAGCTCCGAGCCGGCCAGCGCGGGAGTGAATGAGCCGATCAGGGCGATCGCATCCCCCTCACGGGTCCAGCCCGCGCGGCCGGCCCGGGCCGCGTCGGGCATCCGCCCGACCATCCCCACCACGGGGGTGGGGAGGATCGGGCCCTCCGGTCCCTCGTTGTAGAGCGAGACGTTTCCGCCGACCACCGGCACGCCCAGCGCCTCGCACGCCGTCGCCATCCCCTCCACCGCGCGGGAGAGCTGCCAGGCGATGTGCGGCTTCTCGGGGTTGCCGAAGTTCAGGCAGTTCGTCAGGCCCTCGGGCTGCGCGCCCACGCAGGCGAGGTTCGCCGCGCACTCGTACACCGCCTCGGCCGCGCCGCGCTCGGGGTCGCAGGCCACCCGGCGCCCGTTGCCGTCGATGGACACCCCGAGGGCCCCACCGCCGGGCAACAGCAGGACCGCGGCGTCCGCCTCGTCGGGGCGGCGCACGGTGCGCGACTGCACGAGCCAGTCGTACTGCTCGAAGAGCGGCCGGCGGTCGGCGAGGTTCGCGGAGCCGAGGAGGGCGAGCAGGACCTCCCCCGCGGGCTCGTCCCCCCGGAGCACCGCGGGCGGCGCGGCGTAGAGCGGGGCGATCGGCGCCACGGGCTCGAGGTCGTACAGCGGGCAGTCGTCCACGAGCGCCGCCACCGGCATGTCCCCGACGACCTCCTCCCCGCGCAGGACGCGCAGGCGTGCCGTGTCGGTGACCGTACCGATCGCCGTCGCCGTGGTCTCCCACTTCGCGCAGACGGCAAGCACCTCTTTCGTCCGGGCAGGCTCGACCACGCAGAGCATCCGCTCCTGGGACTCGGAGACCATGATCTCGAAGGGCTCCATGCCGGCCTCGCGCAGCGGCACCCGGTCGACGTCGAGGTCGATCCCCAGTCCGCCCCCCGAGGCCATCTCGCTCGCGGAGGAGGTCAGTCCCGCCGCCCCCAGGTCCTGCAGCGACGCGAGCAGCCCCTGATCGAGCAGCTCCAGCGAGCACTCGAGGAGCTTCTTCTCGGCGAACGGATCGCCGATCTGCACGGAGGGGCGCTTGGCCTCGTCGCCCTCCCCGAGCTCCGCCGACGCGAGCACGGACGCGCCGCCGATCCCGTCGCGCCCCGTCAGCGCGCCGAAGAGCACGAGCACGTTCCCCGGCCCGTTCGCGGCGGAGCGGATGAGCTGGTCGTGCTCGGCGATCCCCAGGCACATCGCGTTGACGAGGCAGTTCTGCTCGTAGGCGGCCTCGAAGTACACCTCGCCGCCGACGGTGGGGACCCCGATGGAGTTCCCGTAGAAGCCGATCCCCGCCACGGCGCGGTCGAGCAGGTAGCGCGAGCGCGGCGAGGCCAGCTCGCCGAAGCGCAGGGAGTCGAGCACCGCGATGGGGCGGGCGCCCACCGCGAAGACGTCGCGCAGGATCCCCCCGACCCCCGTGGCCGCGCCCTGGAAGGGCTCCACCGCGCTCGGGTGGTTGTGGGACTCCACCTTGAAGGCGACCGCGAGCCCGCCGCCCACGTCGATCGCGCCCGCGTTCTCCCCCGGCCCCAGGAGCACCCGCGGGCCCTCCGTGGGCAGGCGGCGCAGCAGCTTCCTCGAGTGCTTGTAGGCGCAGTGCTCGCTCCACATGAGCGAGAACATCGCGAGCTCGACGTCCCCGGGCTCCCGCCCCAGCTTCTCGACGATGAGCTCGTACTCGGAGTCCGAGAGCCCGAGCTCCGAGTGGCGGCTAGACACCGACGGCAGCGCGCGCGACCGATTCGAAGATCTTCAGGCCGTCCACGGAGCCCGTCAGCGGGTCGACGGCGTGCTCGGGATGGGGCATGAGCCCGAGGACGTTCCCGGCCGCGTTGACCACCCCGGCGACGTCCTGCCAGGAGCCGTTGGGGTTCACCCCGCTCACGTAGCGCAGGGCGACGCGCACGTCCTCGGCCTGCTCGGCCGGGACCACGTAGCGGCCGCTCTGGTGCTTGGCGGGAATGGAGAGCACGTCCCCGGGCGAGCAGGCCGCCGTCCACGCCGTCGCCGCGTCGATCACCTCCACGCCCACCTGGCGGCAGACGAAGCGCAGGGACCCGTTGGGCAGCAGCGCGCCCGGCAGCAGCCCCGCCTCGCAGAGCACCTGGAAGCCGTTGCAGATACCGAGCACCGGGCCACCCTCGGCCGCGAACCGCGCGACGGACTCCATCACGGGCGCGAAGCGGGCGATCGCCCCCACCCGGAGGTAGTCCCCGTAGGAGAACCCCCCCGGGATGACGACCGCGTCGGCGCCGTGCAGCGACGGATCGGCGTGCCAGAGGATCTCGGCCTCGCCGACGCGCTCGCACGCGAGCAACGCGTCGACCTCGTCGCACGAGCCCGGGAAGCGGACGACGCCGAACCTCAATGCAGGCCCTCCTCGTCCCCCACGGGGGGAGCGGCCAGCACCGGATCCTCGTGCACGATCTCGTAGTCCTCGATGAGCGGGTTGGTCAGCAACCGCTCGCACAGCTCGGGCAGGCGCGCGGGATCCTCCACGTCGAGCTCGATGAGCCGCCCCACGCGCACGTTGCCCACCCCCGAGAAGCCGAGCGCGGGCAGCGCGCGCTCCACGGCCTGGCCCTGGGGGTCCAGGATGCCGGCCTTGGGGCGGACGAGGACCCGCGCCCTCATTCCGCGGTGCGCTCCCGCCAGGCGGAGAACGGCTCGCCCGCGATCAGCTCGTAGGCCCGCACGTAGCGCGCGCGCGTCTCCTCCACGACCCCGGCGGGGATCGCGGGCGCCGGCGGCTGCTTGTCCCAGCCCGTTCCCGCCGCCCAGTCGCGCACGGGCTGCTTGTCGAAGCTCGGCTGGCCCCGCCCCGGCGCGTACTGCGCGACCGGCCAGAAGCGCGAGGAGTCCGGCGTGAGCACCTCGTCGCCGAGCACGAGCCCCCCGTCCTCCCCCAGCCCGAACTCGAACTTCGTGTCGGCGAGGATGATCCCCTGTGTGCGCGCGTGTTCCGCGGCGCGCCCGTAGAGCGCGAGGGAGACGTCGCGCAGTTCGCGCGCGCGCTCGGCGCCCACGAGGCGCTCGACCTCGGCGAACCCGATCGTCTCGTCGTGGCCCTCCTCCGCCTTGGTGGAGGGCGTGAAGAGCGGCTCGGGCAGCTCCTGGGACTCCTCGAGCCCGGCGGGCAGGGCGATGCCGCTGATCGACCCCGTGCGCCCGTAGTCCTTCCAGCCCGACCCCGTGATGTAGCCGCGCACCACGCACTCGACTCCCAGCATCTCCAGCCGCCGCACCCGGAGCGCCCGGCCGCGGACCTCCTCCGGCACGCCGTCCGTCGCCGAGAGGAGGTGGTTGGGGACGATCTCCGAGAGGAGGCCGAACCAGAACACCGACAGCCCCGTGAGCACCGCTCCCTTGTCGGGAATCGGCGTCGGGTGGACCACGTCGTACGTGGAGATGCGGTCCGAGGCGACCATGAGCAGGTCGTCTGAGAGCGCGTACATCTCGCGGACCTTGCCCGTGACCAGCAGGGGTAGATCCAGGGCGGGCGTCACGTCAGCCAACCTACCGGCCGGGGCTGACGTCCCGGAGGCGGGGGCTAGGCGATCGCGTCGAGCCGGGCGACGATCTCGTCCGCGTGGCGCACGAAGGGCATGGGGTCGAAGATCTCGTCCAGGGGGAGCTCGGGGTGCTCGGCCTCCAGCAGCCCGCGCAGCCCGATCCCCTCGTCCCACGCGCGCTGGGCCAGGGTCTGCACGACCCGGTAGGCCTCGTCGCGGCTCTCCCCCCGCTCGACGAGGGCCAGCAGCGCGCGCTGGGAGAACAGCGCCCCGTGGGTGAGGGCGACGTTCTCACGCATGCGCTCCTCGAAGACGGTCAGGCCCTCCACGAGCCGCACGCCGAGCTGCAGGAGGTAGTCGAGCAGGATGGTCGAGTCCGGGAGGATCACGCGCTCCACCGAGGAGTGCGAGATGTCGCGCTCGTGCCACAACGCGACGTCCTCCATCCCCGCCAGCGCATTGCCGCGCAGGACGCGGGCGAGGCCGGTCATGCGCTCCGCGGTGATGGGGTTGCGCTTGTGGGGCATCGCGCTCGAGCCCTTCTGGCCCGCGCGGAACGGCTCCTGCACCTCGCGGACCTCCGTGCGCTGGAGGTGGCGCACCTCGATCGCGAGGCGCTCGAGCCCCGCGCCGGCGAGCGCGATCGCGTTGAGCAGCTCGGCGTGGCGGTCGCGCGGGACGACCTGGGTGGAGACGTCCTCGGCCCGCAGGTCGAGCCGCCCGAGCACCCGGCGCTCGAAGTCCGGCGAGGTCGCCGAGTAGGTGCCCACCGCCCCCGAGAGCGCGCCCACCGCCACCCCGTCCCACGCGCGCGCGAGGCGCTCGGCGTTGCGGTGGGCCTCGCAGGCGAAGCCGGCGAGCTTGATCCCGAAGGTCGTCGGCTCGGCGTGGACCCCGTGCGTCCGGCCCACGGCGAGGGTGTGGATGTGCTCGCGCGCGCGGCCGGCGAGCACCCGGACGAGCTCACGCGCCGCGGGGAGGATGATCTCCCCCGCGCGGCGGAGCTGGAGCGCGAGCGCGGTGTCGAGGACGTCGGACGAGGTGAGACCGAAGTGGATCCAGCGGCCGGCCGGGCCGGCGGATGCGGCGAGCACGTCGACGAAGGCGGCGACATCGTGGTCGGTCACGCGCTCGCGCTCGTCGACCTCGGCGATCGAGAAGGCGGCGGCCCGGATCGCGGCGCGATCCTCCTCGCTCGGCCCCTCCATCTCCTCGCAGGCGGCGACCTCGACGTCCCGCCAGGCGGTCATGCGCGACTCGTCGCTCCAGATGGCGCCGAGCTCGGGGCGGGTGTAGCGGGCGATCATCGCCCCCCCGCTCGCTCTGGCGTCACGCCGAGAGGATCCGGGCGGCGAGGACGGCGCCGTTGCGAGGGTTGTCGACGCCGACGCAACCGACCGGGACGCCGGGAGGCATCTGGGCGATGGCCAGCAGCGCGTCGAGCCCGCCCGCGACCGACGTCCGGCTCGTGAGCGGCACCCCCACCACGGGGAGGTCGGTGTGGGCGGCGACGACCCCGGGCAGCGCGGCCGCGAGGCCGGCCCCGGCGATGATCACGCGGATCCCGCGCATGCGGGCGTTCCGCGCGTAGTCGGCGACCTGGTCGGGGTCGCGGTGAGCCGACATGACGCGGACCTCGTGGAGGATGTCCCGCTCGGTCAGCTCGTCCGAGGCGGGCTGCATGCGCTCGAGATCCGACTGGGAGCCCATCACGATCCCCACGCGCGGGGCGTCGACAGGGAGCCCCTCCAGGGCCTCGACGACCTCGGTCTCGACCACGATCGCCGCCTCGGGCAGGGCCTCACTCATGCGCTCTGCGCGGCGATGTCATGGCGCATCTGCTTGCCCGCGAAGTCGATCACCTCCGCGCCAGCATAAGCCGCGGCCCGGGCGGCGCCGAGGTCCGCCCCGAGCCCGGTCACGTTGAGCACGCGGCCGCCCGCGGTGACCACGTCCCCGTTCCGCGCGGCCGTGCCCGCATGGGTGACCTCGACGCCCTCGGCCACCCGGTCCAGGCCGGAGATCACGTCCCCGGAGGAGGAGGAGCCGGGGTAGCCGCCCGAGGCGAGGACGACGGTCACCGCCGATCGCTCGTCCCACTCGAGGTCGACCCCGGCGAGGCCGCCCGGGTGCGTGGCGCGCTCGAGAACGTCGAGGAGGTCGGTCCGCAGGCGCGGCAGGACGGCCTGGGCCTCGGGATCGCCGAAGCGCACGTTGAACTCGAGGACGCGCGGGCCGTCTGGAGTGAGCATGAGCCCGGCGTAGAGGACGCCGTGGAAGGGCGTGCCGCGGCGCGCGAGCTCGTCGACGACGGGCTGGTGGATCTCGGCGCAGATCCGGTGTGAGTCGATCTCCGCCACGGGCGAGAACGAGCCCATCCCGCCCGTGTTCGGGCCCGTGTCCGCATCGCCGATCCGCTTGAAGTCGCGCGCGGGCGCCATGGGGACGGCGCGCTCCCCGTCGCACAGGGCGAGCAGGGAGAGCTCCGGGCCGTGGAGGAGCTCCTCGACGACGACGGTCCGGGTGTCGAAGCGGCGCTCGACGAGCAGGGCATGGAGCGCGGCCTGCGCCTCGGTCTCGTCGGCGCAGACGATCACGCCCTTGCCGGCGGCGAGGCCGTCCGCCTTGATCACCACGGGGTAGCCCGCGACGGCCGCCATGGCCTCCTCGACCTCGGTGGCGACGGCGAAGCCCCCCGTGGGGACGCCGGCCGCGGCCATGACCTCCTTCGCGTAGACCTTCGATGCCTCGAGCTTCGCCGCGGCCGCCGTCGGGCCGAAGGCGGGGACGTCGAGCAGGTCGACGAGGCCCTCGACGAGCGGCGCCTCCGGCCCGACGACGACGAGGTCGACCTCGTGATAGCGGGCCGCGGACGCGAGCGCGTGGACGTCGTCGGCCTGGACGATGCGGGCGTCTGCGGCGATGCCCGCGTTGCCCGGCGCGCAGAGGACCTCCGGGGCGCGCGGTGAGCGCGCGAGGGCGCGGACGAGCGCGTGCTCGCGCCCGCCCCCGCCGACCACGAGGACGCGGGTCATCCGCGCGCCCCCGCGCCCGGTAGGACCGCCCTCAAATGCTCGCGATGAACTCGTCGATGGGGATCGCCGTGAGCGTCTCGTACTTCGCGGTGCCCCGCGATCCGAGCTCGAGCGAGACCCGGGCCATCGTCTTCTCGTCGGGGGCCTCGACGACGTTGATGAAGTCGAAGCGGCCGAGGGTCGACCACTGCGCCTTCACCGTCGCCCCGAGCTGCTCGAGCTCGGAGTTGACCTCGCGGATCCGCTGGGGGTTGTTCTTGACGGTCTGGACGCCCTCCGGCGAGAGCGTCGAGAGCATGATGAAGGTCGGCATGCGGTCGATCCTATGCGTGGCGGCGGCGGTGCAGGACGAACCAGCCCGCGGCGAGGGCGGCGACGATCAGCCCCGCGAGGATCGGTCCGGCGGTCTCGAGCGCGTGCGTGAACGCCGCGCCGAGGGCGTAGGCCCCGAGGCCGACGGTCAGCGCCCAGGCGGTTCCGCCCAACGCGTTCCAGGCGAGGAAGGTGGGCCAGCGCATGCGGGTCATCCCCGACAGCCACGAGGCCCAGACCCGCAGGCCGGTGATCCAGCGCCCGAAGAACACGGCCTTGGGGCCGTGGCGCTCGAAGAAGCGCTCGCCCTGCTCGAGGACCCGGCGGCGGCGCGCCGCATAGCGGCCACCGGGGCGTACGAGGAGGCGGCGGCCGAAGCGGCGGCCGAGCAGGTAGCCCGCGTTGTCGCCGACGATCGCCGCCGCGGCGGCGAGCACGACGACGAGCTCGATCGAGAGCTTGCCCTGGCTGGCCAGGACGCCGGCGGCGATGAGCGCGGTCTCGCCCGGCACGGGCAGGCCGCCGGACTCCAGCGCGATGAGGGCCACGAGCCCGATGTAGCCGAGGTTCTCGGGGACGTGGAGAAGGGCGGCGAGGACGAGCACGGGGCGGGTCGGACCTTAGGGTTGCGCCGTACCCCGGGATGGAGGGTGACGCGGCCAGAACCGGCCCATGCCCCCTACTACGCCGCGGCGACCGCCTTCAGGGCGTCTGCCCGCGAGAACACGAGCTCCCCTCCGACCGTGTCCACCCGCACCGCGTCGCCCTCGCCGAACTCTCCGCGCAGCAGCGCCATGGCCAGCGGGTCCACGAGCCGCTTCTGGATGACGCGCTTCAGCGGGCGCGCGCCGTAGGTCGGGTCGTAGCCGAGGCTTGCGATCAGTACCCGCGCGTCGTGGCTCAGTGAGATCGCGATCCCGCGCTCCTCCACCCGCCGCGCGAGCCGCGCGACCTGGATGTCCACGATCACGCCGATCTGCTCGCGGGTCAGGGCGTCGAACTCCACGATGTCGTCCAACCGGTTGATGAACTCGGGCTTGAAGTGCAGCTCCGCGCCCGCGCGGCCTCCCGGGATGTTCGAGGTCATGATCAGCACGACGTTCTTGAAGTCCACCGTGCGCCCCTGCCCGTCGGTCAGCCGCCCGTCGTCCATGACCTGGAGCAGGACGCCGAACACGTCGGGGTGTGCCTTCTCGACCTCGTCGAGCAGGACCACGGAGTACGGGCGCCGGCGCACGGCCTCCGTGAGCTGGCCACCCTCGTCGTAGCCGACGTAGCCGGGAGGCGCGCCCACGAGCCGCGACACGGAGTGCTTCTCCATGTACTCCGACATGTCGATGCGGACCATCGCGTCGGAGGAGTCGAACATGAACTCCGCGAGCGCCCGGGCGAGCTCCGTCTTGCCCACGCCCGTGGGGCCGAGGAAGAGGAACGTGCCGATGGGGCGATCGGGGTCCTGGAGACCGGCCCGCGACCGTCGCAGCGCGTTGGCCACCGCGTCGACGGCCTCGTCCTGGCCGACCACGCGCTCGTGCAGGCGGTCCTCGAGGTGGATGAGCTTCTCGACCTCGCCCTCCATGAGGCGGGAGACGGGGATGCCCGTCCAGCGCCCGACGACCTCGGCGATGTCCTCCGGATCGACCTCCTCTTTGAGGTACACGGGAGTGACGTGCTGCTCGCCGGACTCACCTTGAGCGATCTTCTGCTCGAGCTCGGGCATCACCCCGTAGCGCAGCTCGGCGGCGCGCTGGAGGTCGGCCTCGCGCTCGGCGCGCTCGAAGTCGTGGCGCGCGCGCTCGAGCTGCTCCTTGAGCTCGGCGGTCCCCTGGATCGCCTCCTTCTCGGCCTGCCACTCGGCGGTCATGACCGCGGAGCGCTCCTTCTGGTCCGCGAGCTCGCGCTCGAGGCCCTCGCGGGCCGCCGAGGCCTCCTCGCCGAGCGAGGCGAGCTCGATCTCGAGCTGCATCACCCGCCGGTCCACCTCGTCGATCTCCGTCGGCTTGGAGTCGATCTCCATGCGGATCCGCGAGGCGGACTCGTCGACGAGGTCGATGGCCTTGTCGGGCAGGAAGCGGTCGGCGATGTAGCGATGCGACAGGGTGGCGGCGGCCACCAGCGCGGCGTCCTGGATGCGGACCTTGTGGTGGGTCTCGTAGCGCTCCTTGAGCCCGCGGAGGATCGCGATCGTGTCCTCGACGCTCGGCTCGCCCACGTAGGTGGGCTGGAAGCGGCGCTCGAGCGCCGGGTCCTTCTCGATGTGCTTGCGGTACTCGTCGAGGGTCGTCGCGCCCATGCACCGCAGCTCGCCCCGGGCGAGCATCGGCTTGAGCATGTTGCCGGCGTCCACCGCGCCCTCGGCCCCGCCGGCGCCGACGATCGTGTGGAGCTCGTCGATGAACACGACGACCTCGCCGCGGGCGTCGGCGATCTCCTTGAGGACCGCCTTCAGGCGCTCCTCGAACTCGCCGCGGTACTTCGCGCCCGCGACCATCGCGCCGATGTCCAGGGACACCAGCCGCCGGTCGCGGAGGGACTCGGGCACGTCGCCCGAGACGATCCGCTGGGCCAGCCCCTCGACGATCGCCGTCTTGCCCACGCCGGGCTCCCCGATGAGCACGGGGTTGTTCTTCGTGCGCCGGGAGAGGACCTGGATGACGCGGCGGACCTCGTCGTCGCGGCCGATGACCGGGTCGAGGAGGCCCTCCTCAGCGGCCGCGGTGAGGTCGCGCCCGAACTTCTCCAGCGCCTGGAAGGTGTCCTCGGGGGAGGGGTCGGTGACCTTGTGGCCTCCGCGGACCTGCGCGATGGCGTCGCGCAGCGCCTTGGCCGTCGCCCCGTGGCGGGGCAGCACGTCGAGGCGCTCGGCCAGGACGGGGAGCAGGTGCTCGACGGAGACGTACTCGTCGCCGAGGGCCTTCATCTCGCGCTCGGCGGCGCGCATCAGCGGCGCGATCGGCGCCAGGTCGGCGCCCGTGGGGCCGGAGACGGTGGGAAGAGCGGCGACGGCCGCGAGGACGTCGGCGCGGAGCGGCTCGAAGGGGATGCCGAGCTTGCCGAGAACGGCCTTCGTGAGTGTTCTCCGACCACCGGCTTCGCCGGCGGTGCCCGGCTCGAGGAGCACGGCGAGCAGGTGCTCGGGAGCGACCTGTGGATTGCGCCGCTCCTCGGCGAGCGCCTGGGCGGACTGGAGCGCGGCGGTGGTGTTCGTGGTGAAGCGGTCGGGACTCATGTCTCTTATAGATCTTAGTCTTTCACACTGAGATCTACAAGGCCCTTCTGCGAACGCCGGGAGCCCAGCAACGCCCGCAGCTCTCCGACGACGGCGTGGGGCTCGTCGACGAGCCGTCGGTGGGTCAGTCGTATGGTTCGGGCCATGAGGGAGAGGAGGGTGGGGAGGCCGTGGTGGCCGGGGGTGCGGGCGCTCGTCGCTCTCATCGCGCGTACATCGAGGAGCCGGAGGCGGTCGGCCTCCTCCCAGGCCCGTGCGACGCTGCGGGCGGGCAGGACGGCGGCGAGGTCGAGGAGCGTGCGGGGAATCGCGGTGACCGGGATGCCGTGCCGCTCAGAGCGGTCGTCGTCGCTGAGGTGGCGCGCGCGGTGGACGGTGAGGCCGGACCGCTTCGTCGCACTCGCCGCGGTGACGTCGATCAGGGCCCGGGAGGTCGGTCGCAGTCCCCACAGCGCCGCCGCAGAGGCGTGGCTGAGCAGCGCGGCCGGGCCGCAGGCCAGCACGGCGGCGAGCCATCGGCCGTGCCCGGTCAGGGAAGGGTGCCCGACGGCGTAGACGCCCCGATGGAGACGGTGCAGCCTTCCGGACACGGTCCAGCGGCGGATCGCCGCTCCGCTCAACCCGAGTCCGCCGAGCTGCACCGCCGACACCACGCCGTGCTGCCGGCCCGCCAAATCGGCGATCTCTCCGGCACGTGGAGGGACTTTCGCTCGCTGAGCGAGCGCTTCTCCGTCCAGGTCGGGCATGCCGGCCAGTTTCGCCGCCCTTCCCCAGCCGAACTGCCGGCATCTGCGCCGAAGCGGCGCCGGAACTGCGCTCAGCCCACGTCGGAACGGCGCACCAGCGCACCGCCGCGCACGTACGGCACGATCTCGGCCCGCAGGGCGGCCCGGAGCTCCTCCAGCCGCGCGACCTCGCCCTCGAGCTCGCCCGCGCGGCGCTCGAGCGCGGCGAGCCGCCGCCGCATCCGGTCGAGCTGCTCCTCGAGCTCGAAGACCCGCTCCACCCCGGCGAGGTTCATCCCGAGCTCGACGGTCATCTGCTGGATGCGGCGGAGACGCTCG
>JAABUK010003811.1_pt1 | contig 25123 bp, 23 predicted proteins | sample 5559141 | NCBI WGS metagenome assembly JAABUK01 (sample SAMN10711869, study PRJNA513367) | rock metagenome | isolation source: Antarctica rocks | place: Antarctica: Victoria Land, Pudding Butte nord | collected 2016-01-03 | reverse complement strand
GGCGCTGAGACTTGCTCAGGCGCAGCATCTCTTCGCGCTCGGCTTCGGTCAAAGAAACATGATATTTTTTCGTAGACATGGATAAGCCTCCTCAGTCTTATCCATTCTACCTGGTTCTTCTACTAGGTGGAGACTGTCACCACGTTTCTACCCCTGTCAAAGTTACCGTAAACGCGGCAGGCGCACAATTTTTGCCACAATTTCAGGCGGCAAACGGCGAAGCGTCAAAGTGCGCCAGCAGGTCGGCGGGGTCGTCATAGACCGCGAGCGCCCCTTTCAAGTCTTCCGTAGTCCAGCCGCCGCAGCGGACGCCAACAATGCCGACCCCCGCTTTCCGCGCCGCCTGCACATCGTAGGGGGTATCGGCCAGCATGATGACCTCGCCCGCAGACAGGCCGGACTTTTGCAATGCCGCGTTCAGGATGTCCGGGTTGGGCTTGGACTGTTCGGCATCCTCGGTCGTGGCAATCTCGGAAACTAAGTCGGCACTGCCCGCGATTTCCAGCAGCGTTTTGGCAGCCTCGGCTTTAGCAGACGTCGCTACCACCAGGGTTAGCCCGGCGTCCTGAAAACGGGTTAGCAAATCCCGCACCTGCGCGAAGGCTTGCAGACGCGGCAGGTACTTGTCTTTGAGTATCTGCCCCTGCGTCTCGCTGATAGCCTTGCCATTGGGGCTGTCGCTGTCTATCTTTGCCACCTGCGGCAATAGATTATCGCCGCCCATGCCGATGGCCTGCCGGATGGCAACATAGTTGACTTCTACACCGTGCTGCCCCATCGCCTCCATCCATGCCCGCGCATTGGCGTCGTTGCTGTCAACCAGCGTGCCGTCGATGTCCAGCAGAACGCCGACTATCTTTTTTGTCACTTGCCTTACTCCCGTCACAAAAGAAAAAGCGCAGGGCTATAAAAGCCCTGCGCTTTTTCTGTCTGCTCACCCTCAGCGACGGGTGGTGTCCGTCGCAGCCACGTCCTCGACATCCACGTCCGTGCGGCGCACGGTGTCGCGGACGGTCTCGGTATGCTCGGTGGCCGTCTTGCCGACAACTACTTCCTCAACAACGCGGGCTTCTTTAGTGACGACGGGGACTTCGGAGGTCTCGGTTACTTCAAAATTCTGCTCCCTGAAGGCCCTGTCGGCATCAGTCACGGCGCGGTCCACCGGGCGGCGGTCCACCGTCACGTTTTCCTGCCGCAGTGTGACCTGCTCCTCGACGGGCCGCTCAGTAATGCGGGTATGGATGCGAGCACCGCCGCCCTGCACCTGCCGCTTGCCGACCGCCAGCTCTTCTTCCACGATGGGAATGACCGTTTCGCCGCCCGTGTTCACCGTGCCGGTATTAGTTGTGCCAGTGTTTGACGCCGTGCGTGAGGGGGGCTGGTAGCTGCCGCGCTCCTGCACAATCTCGTCGTGCGTATAGGCCGGAGCGGCGTCGGTGTAACCCGCGTAGCCGCCTGTGCGGTAGTTCGCGCCGCGTGAGTCAATATCCACAGCCCCCGCGCCGTTCATAATGTCCACCGCCCGTTGTGCGTTCTCATCGCTTGCGGTGACTGTCACCAGCGTGCCGCCGCGCCGGACGCCTTCGGCATAGTATTCGGCCTGATCTTTGGGCACACCAAGATGCGTCAGCGCCCCGATGATGCCGCCCGCCACCGCGCCAATCGCCGCACCGGTCAGCGTGCTGCCGACCACCGTCACGCCCAGCGCCGCCGCCAGAGGACCCGCCGCCAGAATAGGTCCAATGCCGGGGATTGCCAGTGCGCCGAGGCCAACCAGCAGGCCGACCACGCCGCCGACGCCCGCGCCGACCCCGGCATCCTGCCCGGCGGCTTCTCCGGCGGTGAGCTGCCCGTTATTCAAATCGGAGCCGTCGCCGGTGTAGCCCGTCGCGGTCTGGTTTGCGGCCAGCGAAATATCCTCGCGGCGGAAGCCGCCGTCAACGAGGTTCTGGACCACCATCTGGGCGTCCGCAAAATGATCAAATAAGCCAACAACTGTCTTAGACATGATGTATTTTCCTTGTTATGGTTCTTGTTATAGCTTGGGAGATTGTTCGGGAATAATGCCTTCCAGAACCACTTCTTCCGAGCGCACGGTGACCGTCTGCGGGTCGTGAACCGTTTTTTGCGTGCGCGTAATCCGCACTTCTTCTTTCAGCATCAGCCGCTTTTCCGTCACCAGCACTTCTTCCAGCACCGGCACAATCAGCGTGTCGCCTTCCTGCCGAGAGGGCGGGGCCACGGCAACAATCTGGTTGATGGGGACGCGCTCCACGGTGACGGACTCGCGCAGAAGCGCCTCGTCCACCACTTCCTCGCGCTCAGTGACGCGCTTGGTTAGCCGGACGCCGCCGGTGACGACCTCTCGTTTATCCAGAGTCAGCATTTCTTCCACGATGGGAATCACTACTGTGTCGGTGTTCGTCACTATCGCCTGCATTTTCTCTGCTTCCGGCATTGCCATTGCGTTATTCTCCCGAACTGCGTGCTGGCTGAGAGATACCCGGCGGCCTGCGGGGGCAAACCTGCGGCCTCGGATGCGGGCGGCAATTTTTCTGCTCCCCGATGGGGCGAGCAGAAAAATTGTTTCCGTCCTGTGCTGGCTTGACAAGTCCCCCCGCCGCCGGGTACACATTGCCTACTATGGACACACAAACACCCACGGACGGCTCTGCTTTCCCGACAAACCCCCACGACTGGCGCTCGGAAGCCCTCAACGAAGCCCTGCGGGCGGAAGCCTTTGGCGACAATTCCGAAGACGCCCTTCTGCGCGAAATCCGCCGCGCCCGGCCCGGTGGGGCGACGCTGATGATGTACCTGGACCGGGTGCAGCTTCGCAAGTTTTTGGAGCGCGAGGTCGCCCCGCTGACCAGCCTCCTGCCCGGCACGGACGGCTTTTTCGCGCCGAGCGGCGACGGCGAAACCCTGCGCTACCTGGGCTGGGTTTCGGGAACATGGTCGGGCCAAACTGTCGAAATTGCCCTCGTACCGTGCAGCGTCCGCGTCGGCTACGTTGTTTTTCTCGGCGAGGATGAGGCCGCGCTGACGACGCTCGCCCGCGCCGCGTCCGCGTTCTCCGAGCGCCCCGAAGGCCGCTGCCTGCGGTACACGCACGGCTGGGAAAACGCGCCGGATTTGGACGGCGAGATCGGGAAAGTGACCTGGGACGACATCGTCCTGCCGCCTGAGATGACCGTGCGCCTGCGCGACGCCGTGGAAGGGTTCGTGCGGAACCGGGACTCGTATGCCGCCCTCGGGTTTGCCTGGCGGCGCGGCGTGCTGCTGGTCGGCCCGCCTGGAACCGGCAAAACGATGATCTGCAAAGCGGTCGCCGCCGCCCTGCCGGACCTGCCGTTTCTGTATGTGCGGGACTTGCAGCCGTACAGCCACGACGATGCCGTGCGGACCATTTTTGCCCGCGCCCGCCAGCTCGCCCCCTGCATTCTGGCCTTTGAAGATTTGGACGGTCTGGTCCACGAAGACAACCGCACTGTGTTTTTGAACGAGCTGGACGGCTTCCAGAACAACGAGGGCCTGCTGATTGTGGCGTCGTCGAACCATCCTGAGCGCATTGACGAGGCGCTCCTCAAGCGCCCCTCCCGCTTTGACCGGGTGTTCCACATCGCGCCGCCCAAAGAGGCCGAGCGCCGCGAATTCTGCCTGCGCCTGCTGTCCCGCTCGTCTTTGTACGGCCTGCTCGCCCCCGACTTCGACGCTGCTGCGCTGTCGCAGACCGTCGCCGAGCGCACCGACGGCTTCACGCCCGCCTACCTCAAAGAAGCCTTCGTCTCGGCGGCCTTAGAGCGTGCCCAATCCGGGGCCATGACCCTCGACGACGCCTTCGCCCGCTCGGTTTTAACACAGGTAGACGAGCTGAAAGCCCACCTCAAGCGCATGGACGACCCCAAAGCCCTCGCCGAAATGACCAGCGGCGGCACCAGCGGCATGGGCTTCCGGCACTGACAACAAAAAGCCTCGGTCTACACCAGGGCTTTTTTGCCGACTAGAGACTGTTATGGACTTTGTAGCACCTTAGCTGCCTGTGTGAGCATGAGCTGGGCAAACACGACGCAGTGCAGCCCCGCCAGCGTCACGCTCCGCTCGGTTGCTTCCTGCACCTGCGCCGCAAGTTCAGCCACCTGCGCCCTGCCTATTCGCCCGCCGCTGGGACTTTCATCACCAAACCGACATCCACATACTGGCCGCCAGTGGTCTGATGACAATGCACCGCCATCACGTTTGCGCCGCCCACGACCAACGCCGCCTTCGCCGCGTCCGAGAGTAGTGAGTACTCGTAGTCGCGAAAGATGTAGCCGTCTTTTTTGTAGGCCAGAACGCCGTTGAAGTAGACCTCGATGCCATCATCGTGAAAGTCGGTCAGCAGCAACTGATTCAACGTCTCGGCGCTCAAAGTGGGCAGCGTGAAAGTGCGGCGCAGCCACACGTCGGGCGTGTTCCAAACCGTGCCCAACAGGCCAGCGCCCGGCGCGCCGGTGCCAAATCCGCCCGGCCCGCTCTTCCAAGCCGAATCGTTAAAGCTCTTGTCGCTCCAACTGTCTGCGGGTTTGTCAAAGACGTACTTGTAGGGCTGACCCTCGGTTTGCGAGGTCGGCAAGATGGCCTGATAGGTCGGCAGCACATACTTGAACGTGTTGGCGAGCCGGATTTTGGCCGGGTCAACTTTGAGCACGCGGTCGTAGGAGAGCAGGCCGTTGATCTCGGTTTCCACGTCGGTGATCTCGGTGTAAACCGCCGCGCTCAGACCGAACTTGTCGCGGTAGTCTTTCAGATGGGAAGAGAACAAACCGTATTCGTCCTGTAAATCCACCTGCGTCGCGGCCATCGTGTAGGTTTCGTAGTTGAAGTTGTCGCCCCGGTAAAGATGGCCTTTGAGGAGGTAGCCAATGCCGCCGTATTCGCCATTCGCCGACGCCTGCTTCGCGTCGGGCGTCGGAAACGCGGGCGCCGGATAGGAGTGAACATCGTCCACGTCGCCGATATTGCCGTCAAAGCCGGGCGCGTCGCTCTCGTAACCCGCGCCGGTATCGCGGTTGACCAGGCGCGACGGATCGAGCGCCTTGGCCTGATTGACCAACCTGGCGGTGTCATAGCGCCCCACGCTCTCGTTGAAGATCACCCACATGATAATCGCGGGCGAGTTCCAGTGCGTCTGAATGATGTTCACCATCTGCTTCTCGAACGCGGGTTTGTCGGGGGGGGAGCGGACGAAGGCATATCCTGCCACACCAGAATGCCCAGCTTGTCGGCCCAGTAATACCAGCGCTCTGGCTCGACCTTGATGTGCTTACGAACCATGTTGAAGCCCAACGATTTCTCGGCTTCGATGTCCGAGCGCAAAGCGGCGTCGGTCGGCGCGGTGTAGATGCCATCGGGCCAAAAGCCCTGATCGAGCGGCCCGATCTGAAACACAAACTTGTTGTTGAGCAGCATCTTAGTGAAGCCGCCGTCTTTCCCCAGCGAGATTTTGCGCATCCCGAAGTAGCTTGAAACTTGGTCAACTGCCGCTTTGCCGTCCTGAAGCGTGACGTTGACATCGTAGAGAAACGGCGAGTCGGGCGACCACAATTTGGCCCTGGGAATCGGGATCGAGACCGGGACATTAGGCTTGACCGTCACACGCCCGACGACGTTTTTACCGTCGCGGATTTGAATGATAGCGCTGGTTTTCGCCGTGGCTGCGGGTGCGCTGACGGTGAAGCTGACGACGCCCTTGTCAACATCGGGCACCATGTGCAGCCCGGCAATCGAAGTCTTGGCGACTGGCTCGAGCCACACGGTTTGCCAGATGCCGCTTGTGGACGTATACATGACGCCCCCCGGAGTAGTCGTCTGCTTGCCGCGAGGCTGACCTTCTTGCCCAGTCGTATCCAATACGCGCACGATCAGTTCCTGGGGGCCGTTGCCCTTGAGAAACGGCGTGATGTCATAGGAAAACGCTTCGTAACCGCCGGTATGCGTGCCAACGCTCTGGCCATTGACGAAAACCTGTGCCTCGTAATCGACGGCGCCGAAGTTGAGCATCATTTGGTGCCCTTTCCACGCGGTGGGCACGGTGAAGGTGCGGCGATACCACAGCCGTTCGTGATGTTCCATCACGCCAGACAGCGCCGATTCGACGGGATACGGAACGAGAATTTGGCTGGTCAGGGTTTTGCCGGTCGGCGTCGCATCGCCTTCTGCGCCGGGTTGATATTGCCAGAGGCCGTTCAGGTTCATCCAATTGGAGCGCACCAGTTGCGGGCGCGGATATTCGGGGAGCGGCGCTTTGGGGTCGACCTGCGCGGCCCATTTAGTCATCAGCGAGGCGCGTTTGGGCGCCCACCCGAGGAGTTTTTCCAGGAAATACTTTTCAAAATATGTCTTGTGGTAAGGGTTGGCTTCAATGCCCGGTGCTCCCGGATAGACTAACTCGCACTCGACGCCGAGGCGCTGACATTTTTCCTGCAACTTCGCGCCGAAGTTTGCGCTATGAACATCTTGCTGATTCTGGTCGAAGGCTGGCGCTGTGTAATAAAACATGAAAACGGGCGGAGCATTCCGGGTGACCAGCGCGTAGGGGGAATATTCGTTGATCAAGGGCAGAAGTTTCTCGCGCTTGGCCAGAAAGACCTCGAAGCCAGAAAGTTTTTTCACCGGATCGGCGTTGATGCCGAAGGCTCGGTCCCCATATTCGAGTTTGGAAATCCAGTCTCTGATCTGCTGCGGATCAAGGGTGGTCTGCGGATGCTGCACGGCGACGCAAAAGGGCCGCGTGGATTCGCGAGCGACTAAATCACCGCTCGTTGGATCGGCCAGATCCTTGTGAAACGCCAGCCAGAGCGCCGTGCAGCCGCCCGCCGAATCGCCGCACAGGGCGACCCGCTTCTTATCAAGATTCCACTCCTTGGACTTGCTTCGGACAAACTGCAAAGCTCGCGCGCAATCGAGCATCGGACCTTTCACTGGCGGGCTGAGGCCGTCGGCCGTGGCTTCGTCGAGAAAACGATATTCCACCGTCACCACCGAGATCCCGTGATCGAGCATATCCTGCACAAAGCCGGGCACCGTGACCAAACCAAAAATCCGCTGCTGGCTCGTCCAACCACCGCCATGGATGTGAAACAGCCAGGGCGTCGGCTTGTCTGATTTCGCCTGCCAAAAAGTCAACACCTGCTTGGAAGATTGCCCATAAGCCACCTCGCCAAAAGTCGGCGTCGGCACGGACGGTACGATTAGAGCCGTTGAGACGGACGGTACGATTGGAGCCGTTGCTGCTGGTTGCGCGAGGCAAGGGAGCGGTGTCACCAACAGAGTGGCAAAGAGCGCCGTGAGAGCGAGTAGCGTTATTTTCATTGGTTTCATTTCTCCGCCTTCCAAAGCGGCAGCATGTCCTTGTAACCAGTGACGCTCGGATGCCCCACGCATTCGAGGTGATCGGTGTAAACCCGAGTGGAGTCACCCCATGCATGACTCGGCATATAAATCCACTTGGCATACCAATCGCCGTCTTCGCCAACCGACTGCGGCCCCCAGTGCAGCCACATCCCGATCTTGGCTTGCCGCCACCAGGTGGGAACCTTGAAGTTATCGCCGAGAGATTTCCAGTTTGGCACGCACGGGCTAGCGGCAAGCGGCACGTTCATCGGCTCCATGGCTGTCGGATATTGATTGGTCGCCTCGGCGGCGTGCAGCGAGGCTAAAGGCATGAGCAGTGTGAGCAAAGCAAGTGGTTGTTTCATGGCGTTTTGGTGAGTTGGATGGTGTGCGGCTTGTTGTCAGTAATGGGAAGGTTATAGGTTAGGCTCCAGCTTTGGGTTGCCACGTCGAAATCGGTCTGCCAAAAATCATTGCCGTGCACACTTTGGTTGACAGGCTGCCCGTCGAACAGCAGTTGATGGTTGCGTGGCGAAGTCAAGCCTTTGAACATTAGTGGAACGTAGCCGAGGCCGCCCGTGAGTGTCAGCGCGGCGACATCATTGGCCGCGCCGATTTTGACAGCGGGATAAAGTCCGCCAAGCTCTCCTATTTTCATAGTTACGTGACGGTCATTGCCGATGGCTTCGCGCTCAATCATGCGCCATGTGTTCTGATCTTGCTCCAAAGCGGCATGCAAAGCGGCGTTGGGGCCGTAATAGTCGGCGGCAAATTGCGGCATGATGAGGTACTCAACCGTCGCTTCGATGAAGTCGCCCGGCTCCAAGCGAGTCACGCCCGGTGGCAGCACCAGATCAAGCGTTGAGTTGTCCTCGCCGTTGTTTGTGACGCCGTGTTCGGCGATCCACGGCGCGGCTTTTTTGCCGCCCAATCGCGCCGACCAATTCCGAATCACGAGGCCGAGATTGGCGGAAGCGCCTTTTTCGTCTGGTGCGCGCTGCGCGACGGCTTCATGCAGCGACACCCACGGCACGCGGCCTTTGGCTTCCAGCGGCGCGGTGCGATAAACATTGCCGCCCCAGTGCGTGTTCCATTCGCTGAGCAAGCCGGTTTCGTTGCCGAGCGCCATTTTACGTTCTTTGGCGTAGTGGTAAGTGTCGGCGGGGAGCTGAAAAATAACGAAGCGCGAAAAGTCCATCACTTTCTTGACATCAAGACGTAAGTGATAAGTGCCTCGCACGATGTCGTCGGTGCGCTCGAGGCTGACCGTGACGCTCTGTTCAAGACCGTCTCCAATGCGGCCCGCATAAGTCACTTCGGTCAGGCATGGGCCTTGTCGCTCATAAATGGTACGCATTCGCGCCGGAGGAAGGCGCTGCCCCTGGGCATCGAACGCACGAAAGAAATCGCCGCCGCCGACATTGTTCGTCCACTGCCACGGCCCGTTGTCAGACACGCCGCTGACCAGGACCGGGCGCACGTCACAGATAAGGCAATCGGCCTGCACCTGATCCGGTTCGTAGCAAATGCTCTCACCCCACGCGCCAAGCGCACTCTCATCCCACAATTGATTGGCGCCCCAGCCAATCAGCGTAAGCTGCGCGTGCGAGGCCGCCGGAACGCCGCCCCAATGCCCGTAGGCTATCGTCAACTCTAGTTCCAATTTAGCGTGCGGCGGCAGATGAATTTGCGAAATGCCGTGAAACCACGGGCCTTCATAAACATCACCTGCGGGCCGAGAATGCCAGTTTTTGTTGAGCTGCACCGGAATACCCGTTGGATTCCCCTGGGCATCGCGCAGCACAGCCGATATTCCTGTAATGGATGACGCGAATTGCCGAAAACCGCCCGCCGTTTTCTCGAACAGCAAACGGGCCGTCTGTTCGCGCGCGGTGGGATTCGAAAGGTGCAATTTTACGCGCTCGAGGTCGTCATTGGCCCTGTTTACCTTGCCGGGGCCGGGCGGCACGACATCAGGGCCGGGCGCCGCGATTAGCTCATCATCATTGAGATTGATGCGATGCCACCCACGCGCTGCCTCATAATTCACAGGGCACGCTTTGCCGTTCCTGCCGCTGGCTTGCACCGTGATTTCGGTGGGCGGCGCGGCCTGAAACGAAACCGGGTCGAAGGCCAGCGCCACTTCATGCCAGGCGGGTGTCTGCCAGCTTTGGCCTTGCGGCAATTGCCAATGTTGTCGCAGAGTCTTGCCCTGTGCGGCGAAACTAACTTCCATGGCGGCATCGCGCCACGTCTCGCTCAGTCTGCTGGCTGAAGCCATGCCATCGGCGCGGAAACTCCACGCCCGCACTGGCTTAATTTCGGTTTGTGAGTTTTGAAAACGCTGGCGAATCTCGTCCAATGTCAGCGCGCGATTATAAAAGCGAATTTCATCCAACGCGCCGCGAAAATGGTAGCCGTCGCCGGAATTGTCCTGACGCCTTCCAAACGCCAGGCCGTCGTGTCCCGGCACGCGCGGGCGCCCAATTTTGCGTTCGCCGGACAATTCGCCGTTCACATAAAGCCGCAGCGTGTCGCTGTCGTAACTGAATGCCAGATGATTCCACTGCTCAATTTTTACCGGCACACTACTCTCCACCACGAACGCATTTTCGCGCCCGCCGCCAATGTCCAAACGCGCCTGCGGACGGCCATTGACGATCATCAGGCCATAATTACCGTCGTCCCATTCGCTGCGGTTCTTGCAAATCAACCACGGCGACGCACTTCCGGCTTGGTAATTGGCGGGCACGAAGGCCCACGCCTCCATCGTGAATTGAGGCGTATCGAGTTTCGGGCTGTGCGGAACTTCCAAGTCATTGGTGCCATCCAGCCCGAAACCGCCTCCGATGCGCCCGAAGCTTGCCTCGCCTGCCGGAATCGGAGCTAATCCCGGCCTCGCGGCGAGAATCAAAGACAGCCTATCGGCCCAAGCCACCGTTTCAAAGCGGGCTTCGACATTGAGCTTCGTGCCATCGTCTGCCGCAAACATGAGGTCGGTCACATCGGCTCGCTGCAGAAAGCGCCCCGATTCTATCAAACGCGGCCCTCCAAAGGTGCTATAATGGCCGCCCGCTTTAGCACGATACGTCTTGCCGTTCACCGTCAAACGCAGTGCGAGGTCAGCCGGTGGCAAAGTCTGCCAGGCGCGATTATCAGCGCGGCCCGCTGACTCATAATTTGCGCTTGGCACCGCGCCGAAATGCGGGATACGCAGCGTTTCGGTGTCCACTGCCAGCGCATAGCGTCCGGTTTGTGTCACCCGTCGCCACGGCGCGTTCGGCACACGTGTGGGAAAGCCGCCCGCCCACCACATCAGCGTGTAATCGTCGGCGCGGGGCATCAATGCCCTGGTTTTCGAGGGCGCCGCTTGCGCCGAAACGGTGGCCGCCAGCAGCAGGGCGGCAAGAAAAAAGGTTTTGAAGAATGTGTTTTGCATTGCAGGGCCTAAGAAACTGTGTAGTTGGGAATAAGGCTCCCAATCATTGGTAAAGACGCAGAACCCGAGACGCTTTGCCCTGCGGGATACCACGCCGCTCCCGCCAAACATATCCAGAAACGTTGCCGGGGGGGGGCCGAAGTCGAGCAAATCGCCTCGATAATTAGGCTTGACAGCTTTCTTTTGTTGCCGATGTAGGGAATAAGCTGATGAAAAACATAATCATTCGTCCATGCTGCCGAGTGGCTAGGCCTATCGTAAGTAAACTCGGTTGCGCTGTTTTTCATTGACCATACTATTCTACACCCATGTTTTCAAGTCCTTCTCTGCGTCCTTCTGGGGGTACAATCACAGTTAAGACACATGGACACAGTTCTCAGCATCATTCGCAGCGGCGGGACGCTGACGGCGCGGCGCGTGCGGCAGACGGTGTTCCCCGATTTCGAGTCGCGTGAGGCGGTCGCGGAAGCACTGGCGGACCCGTCCCCATGGTACGAGATCGTTGACGCGCCGCAACCGGCGGGGCCGCTCCTTTCTGCCTGGGGGGCACTCGGGCAGACACCGGACGGGCTAGAAGCTCTGCAAACGGTGCTGGCTGAAACCGTGCTGGGAACGCCGACGGCAGCCGCGCCGACCCCGTCGCCGCGCCTGGAACCGGAACGGCCCCAAGCGACGGCGGCCCATCCTCGGGCGTATTCGGGGACCAAGTACAAGCCGCCGACGCCGAAGACGCCCCTGCCCATCGACCTGCGCCTTTTGCTCTGCGGCACGGGGCGGGTGGACGGGCTGACAGAGGCGCAGGAGACGGCACGGGCGGCGGAAGCGCGTCTGCCGGAAGGCTTCCGCACGACGCTGTACCCGCTCGTGCGCGGTCAGGGCAGTGCCGAGGCACTGGCCCTCTACTGGGCGCTGGAATTGGAAGACCACCTGGACCGGCTGGCGGCGGTGGCGATGCTTCTGGCGCGTCAGACTGGCCCGCATGGCCGGCAATGGGCAGCGTTTGCGGCCACTCTGCCCGACGAGTGGCGGACGCCGCTCTTGTGCCTGCTGCTGGCTTCGGGCGCGGACGCCGGTGCTGTGCCTGCGTTCTTGGGCGAACAGCTCACGGAAGTCTTCGCAGGGCCGGACCCGGCCTACCGCGCCTACTGGCTTCTGCACGGGCTGAAGACGGGGATTGCGCCGGAGTATCTGATGGTGGGGTTCCGTCTGGCTGATACCTGCGCCGTGAACGAGTTGTTCCATGATATCTGGCAGAGTGGCTACTATCCTGCCGTGGCTTTTGCCGCCCTGTGGGATCAGATCAAAGAAGTAGAAGACACTTACCGAGGCTACCCGCTGCATTTCTGGGAGCGGTGCGGTCAATATGAAGGGCTGGGCGAGATTGTTGAGGCAATTCCGTGGCCGCAATACGAGCCGAAAACTGCCTATCGGTATCTGCGATTGTTTGCGGCATTCTATTGGGAGGACCTGACCCCGGAGCAGGAAGCAGCCAAGTGGCAGTGCATCCGGCAGCAGGCTTCCGCCGTGGAAAGCCTGCTGCAAAGTGTGCCCGCTGAATATCAGCACAAGGCGATTGACCATCTGGGCGAGTTTTTCTGGCAGTGGGACAGCCCCCAAAGGTTGAACGAATGGCTACCGCTGGCTTATGTGCTGACACGGCGGCTGTGTCAGCCGCCGTTCAGCAAAACGATAGAAACCGTTCATGCCAGCGTTGACTTTATGGCACTGGCCCCGCCGCTCTGTGAACGGTTCCTGAACGCCCCGGACAAAAGTTTCCGGCAGCTCGAAGCTGCCTGCCGCCGGGACAATGACAGCACGCTGGTTGGCGGCGGAACCTGGGCGCTGACGCGGCAGGCGGGGGAGTTCACGGTGCGCGGCTTTGAGGAACACCCGGCGCGGCTCTTCGGAGAGGCCAAGCTGCTGGGCAGTCTGTCGGCCCCGCAGCGGGAGCTGGTCGTGCGCGAGGCAGCGCTGGACGGGCAGGATGTCTTGGCGGGGCTAGAGCATTTGGAGCAGCGGGCGCTGGCCGCGCTGGCGTCGGGCCTGCCTGCGTCTACGGAAACGTCGGCGGACCGGCACGCGCTCCAAATGCAGCGGCGGGCCAACGAGAACCGCCGGGGCCTGCGCCGCCTGCTGGACGCGCACTGGCGCGGGGACACCGACTATGTCTGGAACCATCCCCGAACGCGGTTATGGCGGCAAAAGCACCCCGGCGTGGACTGGAATGTCTGGCGCGGTGGCCTCACGGTGGAAGGCGTGACGGACACGGGAACGGCGGTGACGCTGACCGTAGAAACCGACCCGCTGGAAGCCCTGAAACTGGGTACCTATGTGGGAAGCTGCCTCGGGCTGGGCGGGGCCTTTGCCTACTCCGCCGCCGCTGTGGTGCTGGATTTCAACAAGCAGGTCATTTACGCCCGCGACGCAAAGGGCAAAGTGGTGGGGCGGCAGGTGGTGGCCCTGTCGGAAGCCCGGCAGATGGTATGCTTTGAGGTGTATCCGCTTGACGCACAGAAACGTCTGGGGCCGCTGTTCGCGGCGTATGACCGGCAGTGGAGTGCGGCATTGGGGCTGCCAGTGTACGATGCCGATAAAGATGAAGAGTACGACATCGCGCATATTCTGTCGCACGAGTGGTGGGACGATATGGCCTGGAACTTGAAAGTGGAAGACGACGACGAATGAGCGACTTGAAGCTGACATTCTTGGGAACCGGGGCGGGGTCGCCAAGTACGACGCGCAATGTCAGCGCGGTGGCGCTGAATTGGGTGCAGCAAGGGGCGCTGTGGCTCTTTGATGCGGGGGAGGGGACGCAGCAGCAGGTTTTGCGTGCCCCGGTGCGGCTCAGTCAACTGGAGCAGATTTATGTGACGCACCTGCACGGCGACCATGTCTTTGGCCTGCCGGGGCTGCTGGCCTCGCGGTCGTCGGCACAGGATTTGGAGACGCCGGTGACCATTTTCGGCCCGCCGGGTCTGGAAGAATGGCTGCGGGTGACCCTGCGGCTGACCGCCACCGGCCTGCGCTTTCCTCTGCATTTCGTGACTATCAGCGAAGGGCTGATTTTTGAAGACGACACGCGCACCGTTCACTGCCGCCGCCTCGCGCACCGGATACCGTCGTATGGCTACCGGGTCACCGAGAAGCCGAAGCCGGGGACGTTTGATGTCAGTTCCGCACGGGCGCTGAGTATTGCCCCCGGCCCGGTCTACGGGCGGCTGAAAGCGGGCGAGACTGTGACACTGGACGACGGGCAGGTAGTTGACGGGGCGGCGCTGGTTGGGCCGGAGCGTCCGGGGCGGGTCCTGTGCCTCTGCGGCGACACGGCCCCGACGGCGGCAACGGTGGAACTCGCAAGCAGTGCGGATGTGCTGGTGCATGAAGCGACGTTTCTCGCCGAGCAGGCCGAGCGAGCGGTGATTTCGGGGCATTCCACGGCGGCGGACGCGGGGCGGATGGCCCGTGAGTCGGGGGCGAAAACGCTGATTTTGACCCATATCAGCCCGCGCTATGAAAGCGACGGGGCCTCGCGGCTGGTCGAGCTTCTCACTGAGGCGCAGGCTGTGTTCCCAAATACTTTGCTGGCACACGATTTCTGGGAATATGGGGTTAGTAGCCGGTAACATCGGCAAGTGCCGTCGCGGAGGAGTCAGCGGGCTTAAGGACGGTGAAACTTCCGTCTGTTTCCAGCACCACGGCCTCGACTTCGGACAGCGCGGCAATGCCCTGACCGCGCACCGCCGCCCGAATTTCCGCTTCCACCACCCGCTCCCGGCGCATGGCGGCCCGCAGGAAATCGCCCTGATGAAACAATAGAGCTGGTTCAGCTTTGATCAGATGGCTGACGAATGGCGAACGTACCGAGAGCCAAGTGAGCACGAATTGCAGGCTGATCAGCACCGCAAATCCGAGCAGCCCGTCAGCGAGCGTCACACTTTTGGTCATCAGCGTGGAGGCAAGCACCGAGCCAAGTGCCACTGTGACAATAAAGTCAAAGGCATTCATCTTGGAAAGCGTGCGCTTGCCCGCCGCCCGCAGCAGCAAAATCAAGCCCGCATACGAAAGAACGCCGACGACTAAGACGCGAACAAGCGAAGCGCCCGAGGCAAAGAACATCGGCAGTAAATTCATGTGATGTCACTCGCTAGAGTTGATCTGTTAATCGATCTTATGGCGGCTGCCGTCGTTCAAATCTTTGTAGTACATATGGCCGTTGTACTTGTAGTACTTCTTGCCGTCTTTGGTGTAATTGCCGCCACCGCGATGGTAGCGGGCGCGGGCACGCTTGCCTTTGTCCTGGCTTTTGCGGTCCTGCTCATAGCGATGAGCCGAGTAAGCCGCGCCTGCCGCGCCCAAGATGGTCGCGGTCTTGTTGCCTTTGAGCAGGCCATACAGGCCGACGGCTCCGGCCCCAATCGCGCCGTTGCGCCATGTGTTCTTGTTTTTCTGCCGGCTGCTATCGGCATGGGCCGCAAACGGCACGGCCAGCGTGGCCGTGAATAGTGCAGTGACAATGCCGAGCGTGATAGATTTGTTTCTCATAGTTTTCGCCTTCTCCCTTGCAGTTGATACAATTACTATGCCCACCCGTCCCCGTCCGCAAACTCGCGCCGCGCCGTTTGCCGGGTATACTCGTGTCTTATGGACACTTCTACTTCCCCAGAAACCTATGACGCCGCCGCCTTCCCGCGCCCCTCGGTGACGGTTGACATTGCTCTGTTCACCGTCCGCGAGTCCCGCCTGCACGTTCTGCTGATACAGCGCAAGGACTGGCCGTTTCAGGAGAGGTGGGCCTTGCCGGGCGGCTTTGTGCGCCCGGCGGAGACGCTTGACGCGGCGGCGTACCGGGAGCTGGCCGAGGAAACCGGCGTGTCCCGCGTCCTCCTGGAACAGCTTCGCACCTTCGGCGATCCGGGCCGCGACCCGCGCACCTGGGTGATCACCGTGGCCTACACGGCGCTGGTCGCAAGCGACGCTTTGGTTCTCCGCGCCGACACCGACGCCGCCGATGCCCGCTGGTGTCCCCCCGACGCCCTGCCCGGCCCGCTGGCCTTTGACCATCAGCAGATTCTAGACCACGCCCTGCGCTCCCTCCGCGCCCGCCTTCATGTCAGCCTGGACGTGGCCGCCGCCCTGCTTCCCGCCCGCTTCACGCTGTCCGCCTTGCAGGAAGTCTACGAGATTTTGCTGGGCCGCCCCGTAGACAAGCGCAACTTCCGCAAGTGGGTTCTTGCCGCCGGCAGCCTGTCCTCCACCGGCGACGAGCAGCGGGGCCGCCACCGCCCCGCCCTGCTGTACGAGTTCGCGCCGACGCCTGTACCGGTGTGATTTCTTTTGTGCGTTCGCGTTAAAATAACACAAACCTGTGGTATAGTGTTTGTGTCAATAAAACACGAAAGGGAAACACAGCACAATGGCACTCAAGTTTTATCAAGAGCGCAGTCAGCCCTACGGCTGCTTTTCCAACTTCTCTCAACACAGCATAGAAATTGACGGGACGCCATGGCAGACCGTGGAACACTACTTTCAGGCCATGAAGTTTGTCGGCACGCCGCAGGAACACGCCATCCAAATCGCCTCCGCGCCGATGCTTGCCAAACAGACGGGGCAGAGCCGGGCGTATCCTCTGCGCCCGGACTGGGAAGCCGTCAAAGACGTCATCATGCGCCGCGCTGTCCGCGCCAAGTTCGCGCAGCACCCGGACATGCACACCGTTCTGCTGGGCACCGGCGACGAAGAGCTAATTGAAGACGCGCCCAACGGCTACTACTGGGGCTGCGGCGCGAAGGGGACGGGGAAGAATATGTTAGGCCGCGTGCTGATGGAAGTGCGGGCGGAGCTGCGATGAACCTCACAACAGAGCTTTACAGCACCCAAAACGCTCGCTGGCCGCAATCAGGGCGGCATATTCTGGCGCATTACGAAGCCGAGACTGTGGTTGTCTATCAAGCCTATTGCCCGCAAATTGGACAGTTCGCTGTCGAAAACGGCTACTTTGGCGGGCCATTTTCGCTGGGACGCATGAGCTGGATCAAGCCGAACTTTTTGTGGATGATGTTCCGCTGCGGGTGGGCCACCAAAGAAAATCAGCAGGTTGTGCTGGCTGTGTCCCTGCGCCGTGAAGCGTTCGACGGCCTGCTGGCCGATGCGGTTCCGTCGGTCTTTGACCCGGCCCTCTATGCCAGAGAGACCGACTGGAAGCAGGCGCTGACTACGTCCAACGTGCGCCTGCAATGGGACCCGGACCACGACCCCAGCGGCGGCAAAGTGGAGCGGCGTGCCTTGCAGCTTGGCCTGCGCGGGGAGGCGCTTGCCCGCTATGCCCGCGAGTGGATTGTGGGCATTGAAGACGTGACAGACTTCGTGCAGCAGCAGCGCCCGCACGCGCTTTCCGGCGATTGGACACGCCTGCAAACGCCGCTGGAACGGGTGTATCCCGAGCGGCCCTAGCCGCCGAAGCCTGCCGCCGGGCTGTCGTTGACCCGCAGGCGGGTGGCGGCGAGGGAACCATCGGCGGCGGTCTGACCGCTTGCCATGACGGTGTCGCCGACTTTCAGGCTGCCAATTTTTTCGGACACAGTACGGCTGATTTTGGCATCTTGCGCGGCGGTCAGCGTCACGGAAACGCCGCCGGGCAGGGCGATGGTCAGCGGGTCGAGGGCGGTAATCTTGCCGGATGCCTGCGCGTAAGCCGCCTCGGGGCCGCCCGGCCCGGACGCGCCGTTGGGACGTCCCATGCCAAACGCGCCGCCGCCCATTGGACCGCCGCCCATCATCGGGCCGGGCGCGGTGTCCCCGGCGCTGATTTGCGAGGCGGTGATGCCGGTTGGAACCCCGCGCACCTGCACGGTGTCGCCTACTTTCAAATCAGACACTTTGGCCTCGACGCGGGCGGTGATGTCCGTTGCCCCCGTGATCTTGACCGTCCGCAGCTCGCCGCCGAACTGTGAGCGCACTGTAATCGTGCCCGCCCCGGTGTTCACGGCACTGATGGTCCCGAGCGCGAATGGCATCCGGGCGCTGCTGAACGGGCTGCCGCCCCCGCCGGGCGCGTTGGGCTGCCCGCCGCCAAAAGGGCCTCCGGGGCCGGTGGGCATCCCGCCGCCGAACTGAGCGTGGGCCGCGCCCGCTGCGAGAATGGACCCGGCCAGGAGGGCCGTAAGCGTGGCTGTGAGTTTGCGTGTCTGCATCGCGTGTTTCTCCGTTGTGACAGGTAGTGTGCGGGTATAATACCCCTATGAATGCACTGCTTGCCAGCCCGCGCGGGTTTTGCGCCGGAGTTGACCGGGCGATTGATGTGGTGGAAGAATGCCTGGAGCTGTTCGGAGCGCCCGTTTATGTCCGCCACGAGATTGTCCACAATGAACACGTTGTCCAGCGCCTGCGCGAGCGCGGCGCGGTGTTTACCGACGACCTCAGCGACGTTCCCGAAGGCGCGACCCTGATTTTCTCCGCCCACGGCGTCTCCCCCGCCGTCCGCACCGAGGCCACGGCGCGGGGCCTGCGCGTCATTGACGCTACCTGCCCGCTGGTCACCAAAATCCATCTGGAAGTTCACAAATTCTTGAAGCGCGGCTACGGCATCTTCTATATCGGCCACAAAGGCCATGTGGAGACCGAAGGCACGCTCGGCGAAGCGCCGGGCCGCCTGCACCTCGTCACCGATGTCTCCGAAGTCGCCGCCCTGCCCGAGCCGCCCGAAGCGAAGCTCATCTACTTGACACAAACCACCTTGTCTATCGACGAAACCCGAGACATTGTCGACGCCCTCCGCGCCCGCTTCCCGCGCCTCGAAGACCCGCCTTCCGGCGACATCTGCTACGCCACCCAGAACCGGCAGGACGCCATCAAAGTCATCGCCCCCCGCAGCGATGTCGTGCTTGTCATCGGCTCGCAGACTTCCTCCAACACCAAATCGCTCCGTCAGGTCGCCGAAACCCTGGGCGCACGCGCCTACCTTATCGGCGGCCCCGAAGACATCACCGCCGAGATGCTGGCCGGAGCCAACACCGTCGGCGTCACCAGCGGCGCGTCCGCCCCTGAAGACCGCGTCCAGGGCGTTCTGGCTGAGCTGAAAGCGCGAGGCGTCGGGGCCATCGAAGAAATCAAAGTCCGCGACGAAGACGTCGCCTTCACGCCCCCCCGCGAGATGAAATTGCTCAGGATGGCGAAGTCATAAAGTTGAAAACGCACTAGGTTGTGTCAGGCTTATGTGAAAGAAGGAGGGTCTCTTTTAGTTGAGAGGGCTATTGGAATTTTGCGGCGAAGATTTGATTGCATCTTGTTCTGCTGCGCTTAGTGGTTAAAAGATGAGTTGCTATCGACTAAACTTTTTGATATAATCACAAATGCTCTTACCATTATTGAAACTCGGAGGCCAAGAAAGCTTCCGAACCTATGAAAGAGAATTCAATCATCTATATTTTCCCGAGCGAGTAGTAGATGTTCTTGAGAGTCGGGTGGTATTTGAGCGAACTTCTTGCTGGCACGTATGCTTCAAGCCCGCCGATGATAATCACTATGGACGTTCTAGGAGGGATGTATGGTCTCAAGAACGTGCAGAACGGATAGGATGGATACTGTATGCTTTAAGTGATCCATCAACGGAGGTGAGACCAAATGCTACAAACTCAAATCGGCAAAATTATTTGTTGGTTGTTGACAAAGAGACGGAAGATGAGGGTGGGCAGGAATACTTTGTTGTAGTGACGGAGAGACTGGCCCCTGGGTTTGTTTTGTTCGTGACAGCTTTTCCTGCGAATCATAAATATTGGTCAAACTGTCGCAAGGCAGGGAAACGTTTGTACCCGAAGGCGTAGTGAAAACGGCGAATGGGAGGGGCTATAAGCCCCTCCCATTCTGGTGGACTAAAAAGCCCCCCGTTTAGTGTGTCTTGGTCTATTAACTTTACGCAGCAACTGCTAGGCGGCTATTAAATCCGACTCTAAGGTATTCTAGTCACCTAGAACCCAAGCTGTCCGACTGCTCCTTGCGGAGTCTCCGCGTGTGGACAATTGTATTATACCCTAAATCTATGCTTTTCTTTATAGTTATAAAGCGATGCACTGCTTTCGTAAAGCACAAGTTTAATAAATGATTTGTCTGCTTTGCCGCGCTTGAAAACCTGCTTGGCAGCAGCAACTTGATGTACCGGATAGCAACCCCGAGGCTTTGGTGACAAGATGATTGAACTAATTCTGTTTTCCGTAATGGGTGCTGGCGCTGGCGCATTAGTTACATACCTGTGTCTCACTACTAATAACAAAAGAATTATCAGCGAAAGCAACAGGGAGCAGGCAGAGTATCAGCAAGAGATTAGTACATATAAAGAGTTACTGAGAGCAAGAGATCAATCGCATACAGATGAACTGACAAACAGGAGGAAGTTGCATGAAAAAGAAGTATCTGATCTCTGGGAACGTGACCGTGACCAAAACGCTAAACTGAGAAGGGACATTGAGGCAGCAGAAGAAAAAGGTTTTCAGAAAGCTATGCAGATAGAGAACGAGAAGCTAAAGGCGTTCTCAGTAGACATACGCCCATACATCAAACAGACTGATAAGAAGTATAGTGTGTGGAAAAATTTCGATCTGGAAATAGGATTCCAGTACCAACTTCTTGTAAACGGTATACCATGCTTTGAGCCACATAAAGTTATAGAACAACGACGGACGGAGAAGCAAGTTGACCCAGATGCGATTACCGATTTGGCTGTACAAGTTGCAAAAGCAGCTATTCAACTTTACGCTGGCCCTGCTGCCAGCATGATACCTTTCAATGCTAACCCCATTCGAGAAAAAGGTTAATTTTGATACCACCTGATCATATACAACTCACAGTGCTACCACCCTATGAACGAAGAACCCGAAATGCAGGACGAATACGATTTCAGCGGCGGTCAGCGGGGGCGATATGCCGCCCGGTATGCTCAGGGCATGAACCTGATTTCGCTTGCGCGGGATGTGGTGGAGGTTATCTTGATGAAACAACAACCTAAAAGCGACATTATGACGGCGGTCCACGAAACGGCGGAAGGGCTGAACGCGGCGGGCGTCCTGCCCGTACAAACGCTGCGGGAGTTTGACGCGCTGTGCCTGACACCGGTGCTGTCTGCACCAGAAGCTGAGGACCGGCGGCGGGAATTAGAAAACGATACACACGAATGATGCTGGAAAACAAAGTGGCCCTTGTCACGGGGGCGGGGCGGGGGATTGGAACGGCGATTGCGCGGCGGCTGGCGTCCGAAGGGGCGCGGGTGGTGGTTCATTACCGGGACAGCCGGGAGGCTGCCGAAGCGCTGGCAGGCGACATCGGCGGGCTGGCGGTGCAGGCGGACCTCACCGAGCCGACGGCGGGGGAGCGGGTGGTAGCTGAGGCGCTGGCGCACTTCGGCAAGCTGGATATTCTGGTCAACAATGCGGCGTCGTTTGCCGCCGATCTAAGTTTCACGGAGGCGTCGTGGGCGGACTTTCAGGCGGAGTTTGACGGCGTCGTGGGCGCGACGGTGCTGCCGACACAGGCCGCCGTGCCGGTGATGATCCGGGAGGGCGGCGGGCGCATTATTAACCTCGGGGCGACCCTGACGCAGCGGCCCGCGCCGGAGTATATCGTGCATACGACGGCCAAAAGTGCCCTCATTGGCCTGACCCGGACGCTGGCGCGGGAGCTGGGGCCACATGGGATCACGGTCAACATGGTGTCGCCGGGCATGACGCTGACCGAGTATTCGTCGAGCCTGCCAGAAGACGTCAAAGCCAGAGTCGCGGGCCTGACCCCCCTGCGCCGACTGGCGACGCCCGAAGATGTGGCTGATGCCGTGCTGTTCTTCGCCTCGCCCCTGTCTGGCTTCATCACCGGCGCGGCACTCGCTCCCGACGGCGGGCTGGCGATTTATTAGGCCGTCTAGTGAGAGACAATTAACCGTGCGCCGTCGAGACGGCGCGGGTTGACCCAGCGGCGTACTGTGGCGGGAACCGTGACGGTGTCCGGGCTGCTGTCGCTGACATACAGCCGTGCGGTCTGCTCTGGCAGGAGCCAGTGCTCGATCTCGCCGGGAACGGCTTCCACACGCGGCACGCGGCGCGGGTCAAAGCGCCGGTCGGCGGGGGCAAACGACGGCCCGCCCTTCGCCAGCAGCAGGCACTTTTCGTGGTAGTCCGTCCCCCCCTGTTTCCCGTTCAAGAGAAACTTCCAGCGGGCCGGGTCACGCGGCGCGATGCCGTAGGGCAGGGCCACTGTGGTCATCCGCAGGCCCGGAACTTGACGCCGGAAGTAGCGGGCGCAGAAAGCCATTTCCCAGTGCAGGGTCGGCCCGCTCAGGTCGGCGAGGCTGTGGTGCGAGGTCGTGTGATTGCCCAGCTCATAGCCTGCATGAACCAGAAAGCGCAGCTTTTTCGTCTCCAGCCCGTCTTGGTCAAACGGGACGCCGTTGTAGGATGACTCGGGCAGCACGTAAAAAGTGGCTCGGCGAGGCCAGTCCGGGTGCTTGGCGTGGAAGGCTTCCAGAATGCCGACCGCGCAGTTCGGGTCAATCTGTCCGTTTGCCAGCAGCCGGAACTGACTGGGGCGGGCATCATCAAAGGTCAGCACCACCGGCGTCTTCCCACGCGGCACATTCAGGTGCGGCGATAACACGTCCCGCATATTCACCGGATACCACCCGGCGGCACACATCAGGGCAAGCTGACGGCGCAGCGTCTCTGGCGCGATGTCCAGCCCGTGCTTGTCGTAGCGCGGCCCACCCGCGAACTCCGCCTCACCGCCGACCGAGTGGTACATGAGAATGGGGATTAAGCCTAACTCATTGGCCGGGCGTTTGGCCGGAGCCGCCGCCTGCGCCGTGCCGCCCAGCAGCAGCAATGCCAGCACCCCCGCCATGCCCGCCGCCGGGCGCGGCTTCCGCAGCCAGGGCCAGCCGTGCGTGATAGCCCATGCTACTGCCGTTCCCAGGGCCGCCCCGGCCAGCACCTGATAAGGAAAATGTGCCCTGCCTTCCACCCGCGACCACCCAATTGTCACCGCCCAGACATACCACAGCGGGGCCAGCCGGGGATGGATTTGTGTCAGCAGCCAGGCCAGCGCGAACGAGTACGTCGTGTGTCCGCTCGGGAAGCCGTTCAGCCCGACGTGCCCGTCTTGGTCGCGGGGGCGCGGCAGGCGCGTAATCGCTTTCAGTCCTTCCACGCACAGCGGCGTCAGCAGGCTGTCCACCAGCAGCCACCAGGCAATAAGCTGTGGTCCAGCCCGCAGCCCGCGCCACAGCAGCAGCCCGGCGGCGAGAACGATAAAGCCGTTGTAGCCGGGGTGACCGAAAAAATCGCCGATTTTAAGAACCCAATGCTGCGGCCAGAGGAAGTCGAAGATGACGAGCGCCAGCAGCAGACCTGCCGCGAGGGGCCAGAAAAAGAGGGGCCGAAACGGGGGAAGTGTTTTAAGCATAGGCTTTATAATTTATTTTAATGGGGTGAGGGCAGACAATAAAAAAAGCGCCAGCCATCGTGGCTGCCGCTCTCGCTGCAAGATTTAATTTTTGCAACGTGAATACAGTATGACACAGGCAGGGCGCTGTGTCAAGCATTGTGTGTTTGGCGTGATGTGCCAAAGAATTGTTTGTGACGTAGCGGCAGCTTTCAAAGAGGCGCATTTTGGGCAGCATAAGCGATGACAGCCTGCCTGAATGCGTGGGATTTTGTCTTATATTTGACGCAAGAAATAGAGAGAATGCCGGGGGTGTAAAACCCCCCGGCGCTCTGCCTCCCCGGCTTTAGCCATCTGCTACTTCTTCAGCAGCGCCGGGAACTCTTTCTCAAACTTCGTCACTTCCGGGGCAACGACATTGGCGCAGTACGGGTTGTCCGGGTGCAGAGCAAAGTAGTTCTGATGGTACTTCTCGGCGGCAACGAACCCGGTGTACGGCTGTACTTCGGTCACAATCGGCGACGAGAACGTATGAGACTTCGTAAGCTGCGCGATCTCCTGATCCGCCGCCGCCTTCTGCGCCTTGCTGTGGTAGAACACCGCCGAGCGGTACTGCGTCCCTACATCGGGAGCCTGCTCGTTCAGCGTTGTCGGGTTGTGCGTGTGAAACAGCACATTCAGAAGCGTGTTGTATGAGACCACTTTTGGGTCAAAAATGATCTGCACCGTCTCGGCATAGCCTGTATTGCCCGAGCAGACGGCATCATAGGTGGGGTTGGCCGTGTGCCCGCCCGCATAGCCGGACGTCACGCTCTGCACACCCTTGACCTGCTTGAACATCGCCTCGCGTGCCCAGAAGCAGCCCGCCGAAAAGTCCGCCGCTTCCATGCCCGGCGGCGTCTTCATCGGAACCAGCGCCGAAAACGGCTTGGGCGTCACCGCCCGTGCGGACGCAGGCGGGGTCAGCCGCCCGCTGACCAGCAAAAACGCGCCGACCAAGAGAACGACTACGGCTAATATCTTGGGAAATAGTGGTTTCATATCTCTAAGACAGCCGAAGGCCCCCTGAAAGTTCCCTCAAGGCTTACGCTGCGTGCGGCGGTAACCCTTTGTACCGGCTGACATAAGGCGTTTCTACCTGACGCGAAAACTGCTCCACCCGAAGCGGCGAGCTTCGTGCGGGAATATCGGGGCTGATACTGCCGTCTGCGGGGTTCCAGACCACCAAAGAGATAGACTCGGCCATGTAGGCGGCATCTTCCACACGCTGACGCCGTGCCAGCCGCTCCAAAGTTTCAATCATGGCTGACCGCTGAGGCTCCGGCAAACATGGCTCCGGGATAGCAACCAGAAACGCGACAACGGCGTGAGGAAAGCGGCTATGAACCGTGGTTGCTTCCGTTGCCAAGTCGTTGACCATGTTCTGCCAGTTTTTACCGACGCTTTTGGCATCGTTCAACGTTTTGCTGTCAAAGGCAAACCGGACGCCATCGGGTCGGTAGCCCACGTCAAAGTTTTGCGGGCGCACACCGCCGATGATCCGTACCGGGCCAACCTCCACGCAGTCCGGCAAGGTCGGAGTAAGAGCATTTGAGTTGGGCACAACAACCGTGATACCGCCCAGCATCGCCGCCAGAGCCTCGCCAACCGCTGTGTCAAACACGCGGCCAAGTTCCCCGGAAGACTGCGGCGGCGTTCGGCTGAGGTTGCCGCCGTTGGCAGTCCAAATCACCCCAAACTTTGCCAGTTCTGCCTGCGAGAAAGCCAGCGGAGGCATTGTAGCGAGTTTTGCCATTAGAGGGTGTTGAAAAAGTCGGCTTTCTGGTGTCTAACGACGTTTTTTTGTATCAATGGAGGCTGGCGTTTTAGAAGCCATGCCCGATTTCAGACGAG
>JAABUK010003810.1_pt1 | contig 25124 bp, 35 predicted proteins | sample 5559141 | NCBI WGS metagenome assembly JAABUK01 (sample SAMN10711869, study PRJNA513367) | rock metagenome | isolation source: Antarctica rocks | place: Antarctica: Victoria Land, Pudding Butte nord | collected 2016-01-03 | reverse complement strand
GCAGCATCAAAACCAGCAGTGCTTACATCAGACTCATGGGAGCGAAGGGTCTGGAGGCGGTCATCTCCTTGCCTGTGGGCGTGGGCAGCGGCCCTCTGCACCCGGGCCATGAGATGCGCCAAGCTGTGCAGGCCTGCTGCTGCCTCCTCATCTGCCACATGCAACCTGGCCTGCAGAAAAGCAAGAAAAAGAAAAGACTATGCCTTTCAGCATCAATTTGATGAGACGCCTAGTGTCATACTGGGCTGCCCAGGTAATTTGGCCTGCACACACCCATCAGCTTGTGGTTATTGTAACACATGCAAGGGTGTAGGCCTCAGGGATAAGGGCTACCACATGCCACCTGGCCGGCACATACCCATCAGCTTGAGGCTACTGTAACACATACTCATCAGCTTGTGGTTATTGTAACAAATGCAAAATTTTAGGCATCAGGGTTAAGGGTTTGCCACTTGCAACCTGGCCGGCCTATACCCATCAGCTTGAGGTTACCGTAACACATACCCATCAGCTTGTGGTTACTGTAACACATGCAAGGGTGTAGGCCTCAGGGATAAGGGTCTGCCACATGCCACCTGGCCTGCACATACCCATCAGCTTGGGGTTGCTGTACAACGTGCAAGATTTGAGGTGCTGGTAATTAGGGTCTGTCCCTTTACAGTTGTGAGAGAATGTCCAAAGACAAGCCTTGCAGTTGAATGAACCCAGCCCATGAGGTTCAGATTGCTGTAGTAGGTACAATGTAGCTCTTTGCAATCCCGAAACGTCTATTTCAATTCAGAAACGTCATCCCTACACTAGAAATCTAAACTCAGAAACGCCTGGGGACAGTTAAAACGTGTTTCTACATTGGGGAGATGTTTTAGGAATCTGTTGAGCATCAAGCCTTGCAATCAAATGAGCTGCAAGTGCTGTTTGTCGTCTGCATTATGCAAGCTGACTGCAACCTGCTCACACAGCCTCAGGATTCAAAGCTTCCAATTTGGAGCTGTCAGAAGCCAGAGAGGCTCCACTTTCGGTGTTGCCTGGCTGTATTAGATTGATAGACCAATAGCCGCTTGAACTGATGAGACAGCTGAAGAAGGTAAGCAAGCAAGCAAGTCAAGGCAGCTTGCTAGAAAAGCTTGCAGCCTATGGGCTACGCTGTGCTTCATCATTATGGCGCATCATGAAGATCATGTCAATTATGTGTGCTGCACACCAGCAGGATGCTGAACTACCATGTTGTGTTGCATAACACATTGCCGGATGCTGATTAGTCACACTGAGTTGCAGTGAGCATTGCAGCCTTTACCTTGATCTTGAGCAGCAGGCCTTCATATGCCGGCCCAGCCTCTTCCAGAGCTGCTGCTGCAACTGCCAGGGCAGCTGGTATGTGCTGGCGAGCTGACAACACCAGGGCCAAGAGGGCCCAGGAGGGGGGGTGGCAACCCCCTGAGGCCTTCAGAGCTGCCCTGCAGTTTGTTTCTGCAGCTGGCAGCTGGCGACCCTCGGCCTGCACCACCACACAGACTCAGAGATGAGAGGTCATCAAGGAAATCTTTGTTCTTGAGCAGATGGTCAAGGAGTTCTTTGTTGTTGGGCAGATGGTCACCAGACCATGGTGAATGCAGCCTAAGGCAATGTTTGAAAGCGGGACGTTGACAAAAGATCTGCTCAGGCGGACAGATGCCCACCAGACCATGGCCCAAAAAGCCTGGCACATTGTCAGGAGAATCTCCTTGGATGGGCAGATGTCAGTAAGATCAGGGCAATGGAAGTCTGGAAGATTGTTAAGACAAACTGCTCAGGCCAATGCCAACAGACCAAGCCAAAAGAGCCCTGAGCTTCTGCCTACGCTGCTAGTGCAGCACCACCTTCGAATATTGTGTGTCTCCAAAAAGAGCAGCTTACAAAAGCAGCAGGGGTTGCTGACTGGGCAAGAAGGTGGAGATGAGGAAGAGCAAAAATGACCAGATACGCAAATGCTGGCTGGACAAGAAGCACAGCTGCTAGCAGCAATGACAAGGCAACACGCAAAACATCATATGTATGACCAGGACCATGAAAAGGCTGCTCTTCAAAAACTGTAGGTGTATTGCAAAGTGTAATGGCGGAGTGACTGCCTCAAGTAAGCATCGACTCTGCCAATAAGCTGAGCAGCAAACCTAAGCAGCTGATGTTTCTGAGGTTGCACCCTTGCAAGCTGTTTTACAGAAATGAAGGATCAATCGGTCAGAACGAATTCCAACATGAATGGAAAAATAAATCAGATCTCCTAACACTAACCTGCACCAGAGCCAGGTTGTACAGGATGTCCACATCAGCAGGGTCACAAGCAACTGCCTGCTGAAGGGCAAGCAGGGCTTCATCATGATAGTCTGCCCTATCCTTCTGTGGCAGCCCTGGGACAGATGCCAACTGCCCTAGGACCACCCCTAGGGCCATGTTGGCACGGCCTTGGCCTATAGGGCTTTTGTCCCTGACTGCTGCCACTGCTTGCCTGTGCAAAGCCCATGCAACCGGTTGAGCAGTGAACGTGGACTGTGAAGGTCACGTTCGGCAGGCTCTGGTAATTAGCAGTGAGACAGCACTTTACTTGAGCCGTTGCGTTTTCATGCAGATCGTGCGAAATGAAACATGATTGCCAAAACAAAATATATGCAGCTACCAAACATGCGCACAGCACGGCATTGGTGTGAGATAATTAGCGGGTTTTCAGAGACACGCTTCCAGGTGTATCATAGCAGGAGTATGAATCAGACACGGAGGCTTTCACGATGACCTAGCGTGACCCAAGGCTCCTTGTAGAGAAGCAACTGTGCCGGTGGTAAAGCCTGACTTGACCAGGAACAGCAGCACTAGGATGTCAGGCTTTTGCTGGTCCAGGCTGCCTCCAAGTAGCACCTTGAGGCATAGACTGGCTCTTGCAGCTTGTCCGGCAGCAAGCATAGCCTGCAGAAGCCACATTTGACCATGAGAATGAAGGAAGAGAGAAGAAAAGAAGGAAAACGCCTTTTGGCGTCAATCTAATGAGAAGCCAAGTATTATACCGGGCTGCCCAGGGGACCATCAGAACAGAATAGGATGATCAAAGCAGTTGAAAACAAGCAGGGGAGGCCTTTCCCATTGTATTCAATGTAAAATCCTGGTCAAGACACTGTTGTTGGTGACCTGAGGGCTTTGGTGGGCATTAAGAACACGTGAGCACGACCTGACCCAAGGCAGCAAATCTGCTGCATTATCATATGAGTTTTGAATAGGCAGCTGACAGGAAAGTGCATGACATACTGGCCAACATCACAATGTGGCAGCTGTGCTTGCATTATCAGTGCAGCAGCAGACATCTGTGTATGTAACTTTGTTTTTGTAGACAAAGCACAGTTGGTGTATGAGTTTGTGTAAGATGACAGATACTTGGGCTTGAGCTCTGTACTCAAGGGCCTGCTGTTTCTCGTTGACGCCTGTTTCAGCGAGTGCTTTGGCCAGACGCTCATGCTGCTTGGCAAGCCCCAATGTCATGCACAGATGCCAACACAGCTCGCGCTCAGTTGCAAATTCCTGAAGCACAACAGCAAAGTTGAGATTCCGTCAAGGTCACAGCTAAATGTGCAAGGGGGTGGACGTACCTTGGAATGATTTTGAGTGCAGAGAAGCAGGCACAGGACAGCTTCTTCGAGAGGGTTGCAAGGGACGTAGACATTATCCTGAAGCATAGCGCCATGCACTCGGTGGCCAATAAGCAATCTAGAGTGTTAAGCAGAGCAAGACTTGTAGTGTCTGTACCGTAGAGGACTCGGGTGGTGGTGGTGCAGTATACTGGCGTGGCGGACAATATGTCAGAAGGGCTCCCAAACGACCAAGGTGAGGTTGATGTTCGGTGCTGGATGAGCCTTTCCGCAACTGTGCTTCCAACACTTTCAGCCATAGCTCGGGGCTAGAGCTCATTGTCAGCCGGCTGGTTGAGAGACAATGCGTCGGTCACATCGTAGGGTGTTACAAGACTATTCCAACGACCAGACTCTATGCAGGCTGGCTGTATACGGACAGTCGATTGATCTGCAAACACAAACACCCTTCTGTCAAAGCAAGGTCCTTCACAATCGCAGCGCTTTGATCAACACCTTTCCAGCCGCTTGTGACTCGTGCTCTCGAATAGTATTTTTACCATTGTCTGCACAGCGCTTGAAGCTCGCATGACTCGAAGCCTGCATCAAAGCAGTGCATGTGGTTTCCAGACTTAGTCACTCATCCATCGTTATGCTTTGGACACACGCTGCTGCAACCGTAGGTGGCACTACACGCCGTGCAGCAACATTGTAAGCAGGAAATACCTTCAGGCTTTCTGCTGTGACAGCAAATGCTGTGCAGCCAACCATGCAATCTTGCTGGCAGTGTAAGGTGATCAAAAGTTCTTGTGCACTAACAACGTCGACAACTTTGCCCTTGCAACTTATAGCCAATCATCAGTATTGGTGATTCTTTTTGTGACGCCAATGTTAATGCTGTTAGGCATGGCCATCGTTTCAATCTTGTATAAGCAGCAATGCTCAAGCCTGTCAAGACATAGACTACCAGTACAAGACACTGTTGCGGATGTGCTCTGCACTGCATCACAGCAGTTTCTGGAACTGTTTCTGCAAACTGCCAGATGCACAGACAAACGCTTAGGTGCTGGTGTCAGCAGTCGCCAAGTGCCTGACAAGTAAACAACCCAATTCTACGCTGCGCTAACAGTCACTGGGTGCATCAGAGGCAGCTTGACAGCATTTGCCTGAAGGTAGCCATGTTGACATATGTAGATTGTAATCCCTGTTTGCCAATGCATGCACAGCCTCGCTTGATGCTTTTGTGGTGCTCCTCATGAGAGGGTAGAGAGCACATAGCATGATCTTCACACTCAAGCAACATGACTGCAGCGGTCAGCTATTGCTGAGCAGAGCAACAAAGCATGGTTAAACTGAAGGTCATGGTCACTTTCATGTATTGGACAGTTTGGCTTACAGAGCAGGATAGTCCCAAAGGTACAAGCCTATATACATTGAAACAAAATGCAAGACCTGTACGTGTTTGAAGCATACTTGTTTGCAGCATAGCACATGGCAGCTATATATACTAGGGCATATGTTGACCGCACTGTAATTTTGCACAATGATTGACACTCAAGAATACTGCAAAAGCATTGTTTGTGTATGCCTCCTTTCAAAATGGGTTCCTGTGCATGCATCACTCATACATTTCTTCAGACCATGATTGGTTCTGCCAACATCCTACGTCCACTTGAAGCTGCAGCAGCAGCTGCACTGCCACCTGAAGCTGCAGCAGCTGCTGCACTGCTGCCAAAGTTTGAAGAAGCTGCTGCAGCAGTTGCTGATGCAACATCACTGCTATATTCACCGCCTGCGGTTGCAGCAGCAGCTGCTGCAGCATTTGATGAGCCAAATCCGTGTGATTTTGCCTGCAGCAGAACAGTCAATATGTGAATCTGCTGCTAAACCTTTTTCAATATTGATTAATCATGTTCTGCAGCTGTCAACTCTCAGCAAGGGTAACATCACAAGGGGAGACAGCAGGTCAGATAAGATATCTGCAAGCTTGCCTTAAGGCATTCAGCAATGCCTCAAACTTGACGATGCTGTAAAGCACCATCAGAGCACCATCAGGGAAGAAAACAAGCTGGGCAGCAATGCAGTGGTTTGGTGCCCAGCATAGTGCAAAATGTCACTCAGGGAGAGCAAACTTCTGTCTCAGGACATGGAAAAGTACCTGACCAAAGGCACTAGTCCATGAGCCAGTTGACCCATAGCCAATGGCACCAGCACAGGAATAGCCATAGGTCCTGTAGTCACCGCCCTCCAGGGCTTGAGCCATAGCAGATGCAAATCCTGCAAAGTGGCTTACAATCGTCATATGGGGTGCATGTCCCATGGTGCAGTGTGCGCATGGCCATCTGGCTAGAGTTATAGCAAGCCATTTTGGCCTAGTCCAGGCATAAACTATATGGGGCTTCAGCTAGAGAACAAGCTAATGCCTTTGGGTGTGATGACCAGGTATTTAGTAAGGCAATGGTGAAAGTCATGAATTTGGCAAGACGATGGTGTGAGCAACTGACAAAGCTGCCAGGCTATAGCAAGCTGGCGTCTCAGACGACACTGTGATATCGAGACGGGTCACAGCTTACCGGACGAGGCAGCCGCTGCAGAGGCGCTGCTTGAGTGCAACGCGTTGCTCAAATCAGATCTGTACGACTGTTGGCTCAAGCCGTGAGACTGGTAGTAGGATGCGGAGTTATAGATGCCGCTGCCATATCCTGCACGCAAAGCAAGACAAGCTTGGCAGGCAACGCTGGAATGTCTGCAGACAAATCTACTGTTGAGAACAAGCTGCGGGCATATGGCATATGGCATATGGCGAGTGGCGACCCAGTGTACACGCCGATGACGCTTGCAAAGCAGGACGTGTTCAAATGCACCAGCTGTTGCGGACTACATAAAGCAAATCCAGAAGACTTGCGGCAGGCGAGACCACTTACCTCCGCCGAAGTTGAAACTGTAGGCTGCGGCGGGTTGCAGGACCAGAGCACTGCAAGCAAGGGCTACAAGAACGAACTTCAAAGCGCCTGACATGTCGCTCAGTCGGTAAGCTCACAAGGACCGTGGGGAGCTGTCTGCAAGGAGCAGTAATATTCTGGCTGTGCAAAACAACCTGAACTGGTTTTAAAGGACTGTGAGTGGAAGGGATGAGCTAAGACTGCAACCATTATGACCTAAGTTTGTCATTTGCCTTGCCCAAGGCTAGCAAGATCAGCTGCTGGCGGATTCAATTTCTCCACGTGGCATGTCACGGATGCAGTCCCACTGGGGTGCTGATGCCCTGTCAAAAGAGCTGCCTGATCAGAGCAAAGCACGTGGTCATGATGGAAACGTGTACACGCAGCTCGAGCTTCATGACGAAATCAGCCAGATATTTGGATCGAATCCAGTCAGCAGTACTAGTGCCTGCAAGCAGTGAGAGTTGATCAAGGCAGCCCATGGCCATGTAGCATGGTTAGCTAGCTACTGGTACCGTCATTATGATACACTCCGTGTGGTACACTATTGAGAGTCACAATTCAGGCTCATTATTTGGGGTTCACGGCTAGCTAACGTTAACGGGGCAGTGCATTATAAACATGTCGATTTGTGTAAGTTGAAAGCCCAACAGCAAGCCTATGAAGCCAGGGTACTACCAGCGGCGTGTCCATGCCAATCTATTGATCAAAAGCTCTTACTGCAGCTGGGGCTTCTGCTGCAAAGTCCCTAGAGACATGTGTTGCATGCCCATGAGGCCCGAACACATGCACCTAACTGAATTTCCAGGCAGCTGCAGGTTTGACTGGAATGCATATGCTTGCGCAGAAGGCCCAGGCCCTCAGGGTTGGGCATCTTCACAGATCTTACCATGAGTGTGTCATGCATATGTCATCCAATCTTATGAGTTCAGAATGTCAACATGAGACTGTCAGCATGAGCAGATGCCCATAATCCACCATCACAAGACTTGTAAGTTATACAGCCCCATCATTAACACCTGAGAGATGAGACTTACTAGACATCAGCATGACACACAAAATGTGTGGAAGACAAAACCAGCACTACTATGGGCTGTGCATGGCAGTTCTGCAACCTCTGCTGTAAAGCCATTGTAACAGACAAGGCCCATGCACGACTGGATGGGGTGTGTCTGCTGAGAACAGGCGCAGATGTCTGATTTAAGACTGTACTGGCACCGTTGACAATCATGTGTGCCAGAGCTTGAATCTTTTACTGGTGCCATGTCTAGAGTTGTTTCAGCAAGCAAGTTCTGGGTGAGATGGCACCGGTTGCTCTTGCAGCCTGATGGCAAAGGCCAGTCTTGAAGCACGGCATGATGTGTCAAGGCAGGTCAGATGAAGACAGTGCAGCAGCAGCAGAATTGTAGGCCTGAGCACACAGTCTGTCTGTCTCTGAGTCAGCACTGAGTCTACTGTGTCACCCTTTGCCAAGAGCTGTCACTGAGAGCATTGAGAGCATTCATTTTACCAATTGGAAGAGAAAGAGTTGTCACCAAGTGCTGTCATTGAGAGCAGCATGGCAGTCTGTTCCTGCAAGTTTGCTCAACACCGCCGAAACTAGCAGCATCCAATTGCAATTTGCACATGACAACAGGCAGCAACACCCATTCTTTGGTATGGCTGTACTGTAGTGGCTCTGTCACCGTTGTAGTCTGCTTCATGCTTCAGACTCTGAGCTCGGCCTGTGCTGGGCACAAGGCCAATGCAAGAGCTCAGACAAGTGAGGTATTCAGCATACAATGATTTCTGCTGCCCTAGCTGTTTTGCCCAGAACAGCAAACACCAAGCAACAAGAATGATTGTGAATTTACCTATGCATGGAATAGCTTGGAGGACAGTTTGCGTTACTGAATCAGGCTGCGTATCTGCCAGGTTTCACTGGCACATGAGTACTACACAGCACCATTTGGTGCATCCCCTTGCATGTGCTTTGTTCAGCAGCATCCCCATGCATGCGCAGCACCAACGCTCTGCTTTGCAACTTGAGTCACAGTGGATTGACATCATAGCAGTCATGCAACACAAGTGTTGTTGAGTCACACAGACTGTGTCAAGATCTGGCAAAACTCTTACGGTAATTACAGTGTGATTGGGCAACATGATGTGTGTCCGGGTGTATGTACTAGTCCAGGTGTATGTACTAATGCCTAGGTCTTTGGACTACTGTAGGTGCCAGGCATACTACGGGGACACCACAGGCAACTAGGCAAAATGTATGGGAGCCACTTGTTGCTCAAACACGCAAAGGCCTAATAAGCATGTTATCATGCAAGCAAAGCAATGTACTCACCAGCTGCAGCTCATCTACATGCTGTTGGGCAAACAACACTACGTACAAACATGCATCGCACTGTGCTTCAATACCAGTCTTCAATTGCACTGTGCATGTACTTCATGTCTCAATCTTCAGCTGCAGCTGTGCTGTTGCTGCCAAAACTTGGTGCTCTTGTTGCTTTGACAATATTCATGAAAGCTTCATGGACCCTGTCATACAGCAGTACTGCTTGGTGAGCAGACCTACTGAAGTGAGGACCTGGGTGTTTCACACCATGATGGGATGTGACAGCAGCTTGCGGCCGCTGGAAGAGGCAGCAGCAGCAGCACTGCCACCAAAAGCAGAGGAAGCTGCTGCGGCAGTTGCTGACCCAACGTCACCGCCATATTCGCCGCCTGAGGTGGCAGCAGCAGCTGCACTAGCGTCTCCTCGGCTGAAGCCATGTGACTTGGCCTGCAACATCAAAACAACTGTAGAGAATCTAGCATAGCATAAGGCATGCACTGTGCAGCAGTGTGGTGAATTGCACATGCAGTTACGCGATGGCCGCTTGTAGTAGGGCAAATAGGCACAACTGTCTTGTTGCAGTCAAGTGTTACAAGCATTGCTAAGCAGCTTGCCAAGCAGCTTGTTCAAAAGTGATAGGCGCTCAAGAACAACCTGGGGCCTTGCAAATGAGACTGTGTGATTTGTACTAGGACGTCCATGTGCTGGCTCTGAGTCAGCAGCAGCGAACAAGCAAAGGCACTAATTTCCGGACACTATTTCCAGATTTGCGTACAATCAGATGCATGTCTGCATGTCCTTGCACCCACTGTGACTGGCCGCATGACAGCTTTTTAAGTATTTACCTGGTTGAATGCACTAGTCCAAGAGCCCTTGGAACCATATCCAATGGCCCCAGCGCAGGAGTAGCCATATGTGCCATAGTCCCTGCCTTCCAAAGCCTGAGCCATGGCGTTTGAGAAGCCTGCAACAAAAGTTGCTACTTGTGAGCAAGTATGGACTGTGTGCTGAATGAGCGCATGAGGCATATAAGCAATGGGTGAGCATGCAATGCAGCTTGGTTTGGAACGCAACACAATTATCAAACAGTTCGAAGCCATTGCTTTCAAGCAGCTTTTTGCATGCATATATGCTATATAGGCTTACCACCAATTTGGGGAAAGTCCTTATAGCGGCAGAAGGAAGTGAGCACTGACAGCAAGACAAGATACTTCCAAGACTCTGAGGTGTGACCAAGCAGAACGGCTGGCACATGATAGTCTACTCAGCGTATACGCAGCGTACGTACCGGACGAAGCAGCGGCCGCTGAAGCCCCACTGTGGTGCAAGGCGCCGCTCAGATCTGAACGGTATTGGCCCTGGGACAGCCCGTGGCTGTGGTAGTAGCTTGCACTGTCGTGAATGCCTTGACCGTAGTTACCTGTGCACACAAGTCAAAATTTCGTCAGGCGCAGGAACACATAGTACTACAGTCAGGCGGCGGCATTGAAGTGCGTGCGTGTTCTGCTGCGACGACGAGTTGCGCTCTACTGAGGTGTGCCGACAACAGCGACGATACACCCGCAACAGGGGCGAAAACGCCATGCAACACGGCAGTCACGGTCAGCCTGTCAAGGTCACAGTGGCAACCCACCTCCACCGAAGTTGAAACTGTAGGCCGCGACGGGATGCAGCAAGAGAGCGCTGCACATCACGGCCACCATGGCGATCTGTACTGCGCGAGCCATCGGTCTTGTATGTCAGCGAAGTGCGAGAGTGTGTGAAGGCTGTTCGCAGACAAAGGTTGAGAGCAAGCGTGACAGTTTATCGAGATGTGAGAGTTATATGCAGGTTACCGGCGGTCACGCCTTCGTCCTCATCCAATGCCTTCGCTCATGGCTCCGCGATCAGCTGCTAGAAAGCTCTAATGAGATCACGATCGGATAACGTTTGGCCATGTGGCATGATATCTATCAGCTATTGTAGGTTGTTGTGCTGCGGCCGTTCCAAGCATGTCAGCAGGGTTCCTTCGCAGTGTGTCATGTGCGCATCCCTTAGCCAAGAATAGAATCTCACGGAAGGTGGCTTGGCATCGATAATAGGCGCCGGCCGGTGCCTGCACGTGACGTAGCCACGCGTATATGCATGCGTGACAGATGCTACTTGTAATGGACAGATTCCTGCGGCTTTGAAACAGGCCTGCCGGGCAGACTGCGTGTGACAAGAAGGAACAGTGAGCATGTCATACTGCAAATCGAATAAAGCAATCATGCCATACCGCTTGATGACGGCATCCCTACAGGTTGCAATCTCGCACTCTTTGTACCGTCTCCCACTCAGACACTCACATATATGCAAGCAGGGGTATGCAGGGTCGATCAAGAGGCTCAATTTCCTTCACCCATTCTACTGGTCTTTTCTCAAAATGTAGTACGTACAATCGATCTTGCCTCAAGATGCAGTATGTGTTGATCCTGAATGGCTCCCTGCATGAGCCATGAGCCGACAGAGATTCATGCAGGTTGTGGCAGTACGTACTAGGTTGTGGCACTACGTACGTAGTATACTGACTAGTCAGTGTCCATTTTGGTCATGTGAGATTCATGCTTGCCATGCCGCATCATCTGCACAAAAAGCAAACACAATGGGCGCTGCACCTGAAGAACGCCCCAGTAACTGTTGGACTAACACACAGCTCACACAGTGCCTAGACAGCTGATATACCGTATGCTGCAATGACAGCACACACAAGTGCTTCACCAGACACCTTCACTGACAGACGAGTACATGGTTGGGTTGTGCCTTGACATGACGGTGCAAAATGGAGCAGCCTTTGCTCAATTACCCAACTCATGTCCACCTGTCTGGTATGCACAGGAGGCATGTACTGCTACGCTCCAGCCTGCTGCCTTGTGAGGCTCCCATTATCAAAGCTCAAAAGCGTGGAAATTTTCTTTTGTTTGCTGGCACTGTCAGCGCTGTCATGCTGCTAAAGAAGTGTGTATGGGCTGGAGTGAGCCACGATTGTGCAGGTACAGGTTGTACGTGTTGGCCATGGCTTGTATCATCAAAGCTGCTCCTGGGATTCCGTGAACTGCTGACCGTACATGCAAGCTGACCACATGTATCAACAGCGTCTGCAGCCAGACAGATTCTCTGTCTGTGTAATCAAAAACCTGCACATCCAGGCAAATGCTGACCCGACATGCAACTTGCAGATTCCATGTGCCTCAATCTACTGGGATGACAGTCAGCGCCAGACAAACAAACAGTAAGGTGCAGTAAAGCCTGCCACCATAGTGACAGTGCATAAAGCATGATGAGGCTGCACTGCGCACGACACTTGTTGAGTCAGAAAGTAATTGCAGACGCAGGTAGTCAAAAGTGAGCCTTGCTGAACGACACCACCGGTGATGTTTGCAGATTGTCCCTACCTGCTTCTGCATCAAAGCAAACAGCAGAACAATGATGTACCTGGCATGACTCATCACACTCACAGACAGTCAATCCACAAGGGAGAGGGGGTTTGTAACCATCTGCCAGCCCAACTAGGCCAATCATGTGGTGTCAATACTAGACTAAACAGGCCTGAGCGCCAAACACAAAGTGGGAGCTCCTGCAATGACCTTGTTGCATCAAGGCAAAGGGTCCAGTTGCATGCAAGGTTGTAGCATGGTAGAGGTATAAAGCATGCCTGGGACACAGCAGAGTCCACATTCTGGAATGGGGAGTCAGGGTCAGCAGCCACCTCCACCAGAACGTCAGTTTGGGCTTGCAGCAGCACCTCAGCCACCAACTCTGCTACCTGCACCACACTGCACCACTTGCTGCTGTGCTGCACAAAGTGAGCTGTGATTGTAATAACAGAAACTTTCACAGACTCTAAGGGTGTCATTGTGCAGATGCATAGTCGAAGTTGACCATACAGTGAACAGAACCATGATGCTTGCCCGTTGAGCTGATGTGGCGTGATGAGCAAACCTCAGTAGGTCAAGGGTGAGGCGGCACAGGATGAATGTGACACAAGAGGGAGCTTGGTATGCTAGATTGCCTGCAAGCAGCTGCAACCTGTGCTTGGGTGCAGCATTCCAGATGCCCATAGACAGGACGGAAGGCAGTGCAGAGGACATATGTGAAGCTGAACTGAGACCTAGTGACTTTGAAGCTGCCTGTGAGACTGCCTGGGGAGGTAACGCTCACTTCAAACTCAGCTAGGGAAGGTTCTGCCCCCTCCGTCTTGGCAGTGCGCACAATCACAAAGTCCAGACCACTTTCTGCTACCTGAGCACAAGAGAAGGGTGCTGTCATTGGCAGTGTGCACAATCACAAAGTCCAGACCACTTTCTGCTACCTGAGCACAAGAGAAGGGTGCTGTCATTGCCATGCAGGCAGACAGCTATAGCAAACTGCCCAGTAGCAGCTCAAGTAACAGTGTGCTTTGCTTCACGCCTCCACCCTGTACTGGCTTGCATGTTACTGCTGCAGGTGGCAAACACAGAGATGTTCATGGTCTTGTATGCTTCCAGACATGAAACAATCAGACTGGGCAAAAACTGTTCAAACAGGACACTACATGTAAACGAGCAGAGCTGTTTGCGGAGCTGCAACCCTTGATTGAGTTCAACAGAGACTCGTGCTCAACCAATCAGCCCCACACGGTGTCAATGCAGAGTTCACAGCGTTTTGAAATTAGTGTCAAGTTTCATTGAGTGGTTGTTTACCTGGCGCTCAACCTTGCTGGGCTTCTTGGAGGAGCCCCCCCCCCCCCTCCAAACAGCCCCTGGAACAGACGTCCACCACCGTCTCCTTCCAAGGGGGTGACCATGAACTGCTTAGCACCTCTGCTGACAACTGCAGCCAGTGCTCTGTCAAGCAGCTGGTTGTCAGCACGCTGGCTGCCTATGTCGTCTCCAACTGCCACCAGTACTCTTGCATTCCTGAGGAGAAAGTCATGTCAGGTTTTTTGCACCACTCTGAGGGGGCTTCCTGTTGTGTATGCAGACTTCTTGACACTGTGTGCCTGCTTTGGCCTTTGATGCAGTGCTAAACTCATGCGTGACTGACAGTCACGGCTGAATCAAATGCTATGCATGGCACTGCCAGGCTGTCGGCACAAGTAAGGCATACAGGCTTGAGTGATTTGGCAAACGCCTCAGCTTGTGCACAAGGATACACGGATTTTGCAAGACGTATGCAACCCAGCTCCGATAGATACATATGACATCCTAGCTTACTTTGGAAGATGCACAGACACACACAGACTATGAATTTGCAAATATATGGCAAATGAATACCTTGGCAGGGCGCCTGCAATAGCAGATTCATCCAACAGATCAACTGCTTTTAGATTTAACATTTCTGGCTTCTGCACCTTTGATGATGTCAAATCTTTTGGCAAAGTCTAATTTTGCTTGAGCTTCCTCAACATCTGCTACACCTGCAGTGAGTCAAGCTAGAGCTTACTGTTTTCCCCAAGCTAGAGCTTACACTAGCTAGAGAGATGACACCGAAGTGACACTCGAACGCAATCCGAAGACAGACGGACTGCGAAGAGCTACGCAAAGGACAAACATGAGATGCAGAGAGCGATAGTTACAAGTCTGCACTGGCTACTGTTAGCCGTCACATTTAAAGTCAGGAATGATACGCGAAGGCTTTTAGCTAGGTGTCAGAAGCGACGGTCGTAATACAGAGGATCCGAGATCTGTACAGGTAGTCCTTGAGACAGGGCGTTCAGGCGAGTGGCTCTGCTCGGCTGAAGCTGGGAGCAAAAGACGTGCTGGTAGCCGTGAAGGTCAGTGCAGGAGCCACGTTGAGCTGACAAGTAAAGGTTCCTGACTGAATGCACTCCTGCAAGCTGCTGTTGCCACGTTTATTTTGACACACCAACGCCTGATTGCGGAAACGTTCATTTTGCTGTCAAGTGCTCGCCCGGGGCAAATCCACACTTCCAGGTACTGCTGTAGCTTTCTCCTTGCAGTTCGTTTTGACTCCCTGCTGTGTTGCCAGCAGGTCTTGCGCAGGCAAACCTCATTCTGTGCAGGACTTACCTGCTGAATGGGTGATTGGTTGTTGAAGCTGGAGCAGCTTGACATCCCAGATGGAGCTGTGCCAGGTCTGAGCAACACAGACAAACCAACCCTAGAGGGTAAACTATTGCAGATGTCTGCTGAGGACAGGCCTCTGTTCTTTCGTGGCCAGCACACAGATGTTCTGAAGAGACTGCGCACCCTTTTGCCAGATCAACAGTCAGGTCAACACTTCGGCAATACATCCTGAATGCAGCTTTTCAGTCTGTGCACCTGGCAGGGTTGCAGCGCTGATAGCTTTTTGACACAATATGCATGTGTTTTGCTGATACCAACGCTGTTTTGCAGACGCTTGCGAACACATGTTGGCTGTAGCATAACTCAGTGTTCAGACTGGCTATCTACCTTTTCTGGCTGCAATCAGCTATCACTTTTATCCTTTTTGTTGAGCACTACTTGTGAAGCAACGTTCCATGGATCTGCACCATCAGTGTTATACCAGGTGACAAAGCAGCAATAGCCATGGCTGTTATCAAGCGTCAAAGTATCAGCTGCATGGTTTGTACAAAGTCAGCTTCTTCTGCTTTTTGCGGCTTGAGAGTGTTCTTGCTTCTTCATGCCCTTGGTGATTGAACAAAATCAGTGGATGTAGCATTCACTGCGTGCAGGGACTGCTGAGCCTGAGTTCAGGCGAATATACATTTTGAGTCCAACAAGTGATCCTGACAAGCCGTACAAAGTGATGAAGTTTCCAAAGGTTACGAGGAGCAAGCTGATCTTGGCTTTACGGTCAATGAGGGTTGGGGGGCTGGTGTACAAGTCAGACTTGCTTGTGCCCTCTGCAACAGAGGGTGGCGAGGAGCCAGATGTGAATGCGCTAGAGGATGTCGTGTTGCAAGATGATGGCCAGTATCTTGCACATTACGGCACGCAGCTGCCAGGCATGTGTCAACATGAGTTGACCTCATTCACTTTCATCAGTTGTGCAACTTTCTGGCAGCTTTGCGCACTGTTCCAGAAACCTCATAACTCAGGCATCGGTCGCCAACTGCCAATATCAGAGTTGTGCTGCTGGCATGTACACATGTGTGATGTTGCCAGGCCATCAACGCTGCTCAAGCTGTCATATTGGCTCTGGTGACCACATCTGTCAGTTTCCTGGATCATCGCAGATCAGCACTTTGCAAGGCTGGCCGTGCAGCATGGTAGATGGGCAAGACAATGCAGCTGCTGAGCGCGCTGTTCAAGAACTCAGGGCTGGCGGGCATTTGAATGTTTCGCTTTTCTGTGGCCCCAAAAAGGTAAACTCAGTGTATAAAGTCACAGGACTGTACATGTTGGTTAAAGTGGACACTGCAGTAAAGCTTGGCCTTCAGGCTTATCCCAAGCGCCAAGCCCAAAGGCACTTGGTTGGAGCTCACTGACGCAGAAGCAACATGTGCAGCATTTGCAAGAGTGCACAAACCAACCAGCATGAATTGGACATGCCTTGCACACAAGCAGCAATCAAGCAATACAGTTGTTACGGCCGCTCAGAGCAGACACAAGTGCAGAACTTTTTTAGAAAGCGCTATGCTTGTCTGTCTGTCTTCTCATCCTGAGACTCTTGTAGAATTCAACAAGCGCATTTTCAGGGTTTTAACCCCTTATACGGGCAGCCCAGTTTACGTGCCAGTAGGTCTTTGTAGAAGGTTGCAATCATGTCATCATCTGCGTTTGGAGGCATTGATCTTGCTTGAAGAATAAATATCTGGAAGCATAGCACAACCCCACTCACAAAGTTTCAGTTTTTGCTTGCATGCATGCTGCAGAGGCACCAGCAGTCTGATGTGTTGAAGTGCTGCTGCACTGATGCTCATGTGCCATGTCCTAGCTCAAATTTGCCTGTTGTGCGTATGTCCCAGATTCGGAAACCACAGAGCTCAGCGATTGCGGTCGAGATCGACGGCGCAGCAGTTGCAGAGGGCTGTGCTTTGATTGTGGAAAGCAAGGCAGTGCTTGACATTGACACAGCTACGCAACTGCTCAAAGGCATTGAAATTATCAAGTAAGTCTGTATATCACTTGTGCATGCATGATATACCGTGATGCAGATGCTGTCAAGCTGAATATAAAGTGCCTAGTCAGTCCCTTGGACTGCATGTTTGAGCCTTTTGTGATTTCTTTGTATGCTTACGGTCATCTGAGTTGTCACCCAAGTCCTCCTAATTGCTACAGCTCACGACATGGTGTTGCTATGCAGGGTGCTCATTGATGAAGGCGTGCAGGCTGTGCAGCTGTTCAAGGGGGAAAAGTTGCTAGGCGCCATTTATGGGCAGCAATGCACTAGCAACACATTGTGCTGCCATGATGAGATTCTGCAAACAGCATGGCATTGCCGTTTGGCTGCCAAATGGCCAGGATATTGGGGTTGGAGACAGTTGCACAAAATCTCCATCTTTGAAACCCCTTGGCAGGCCCCAAGCAGTATTACGCTGCAAGCCTGTCAGACGGCAGCCTCACATTTTTGCACATCATCAGCCCAGTAGGCGGCCTCAACGCCACTGCATACCTAGAAGCTTATGTTGGCGCCTCACACCTGTTGCAGCCAGGATTTCTTGATATGTCTTTTCTTTTACGTCACCAATTGCAGGTGGTTGTTTGGCAGTGATGCGTACGTTCTGGGCAGCAGCTGTGAAGAGTCTATTCCTTTGCATGTTTCATGCCATGTGTATCAGAAATTGCATTTCCACCTTTGATGTGTTCAAAGTGAATCAGCCTATAAGCGCGTATAAGCTTATACGCGCTTACAGGCTGATTCACCGGCTCCAGGAGTTTAAGTCTCATACCAGTAGAGCTGCAAGCCTATAAGGAACCGCTGACATCCAACCTGCAAATTGAATGATCTCATTGGCATGCTTGAACACCGTCACACGTCTGAACTCTCTTCCGTTCCAGTTGACACAGGTGACGTTGTTCGCAAGAACACTCCACAAGATGCCATGCCACGCACATGTTTGTTGCTGCTGCTCATGTCTGTCTTAGATCATATCTCATGCCCTTGTAAGACCTTGACTATGCATGTAGGCATTGATCTGTGTAGAGAATCAGCCATACAGACAATGGAGTGCAGAGCATTGCAGTCAAGCACGAGCACCGCAACCTGACTGCCTCACCTGGTGAGCCGGGCTCACCACACGTCTCTAGTGTCACAACATTATACCTACTATTTTTATCAGCTATTCACAGGCATGTCAGATCTGTTTGCAAGCAATTTTCAAGCAAATTCTGACCAATGCGCACAATTGTTACATCTATGCTGCAATGCCATGTTGCAAACTCAACGCTGTGCTTTGCCAGAAACCTTTACTGACAGGTGAGTACATGATTGGATTGTGCCTTGTCTGAAAGGTAAATGCAGAAAGGAGCAGCCTTTGCTCGACCATAAGCATTGCCCCCAACATGTCCACCTAGGACAGGCCTGTCTAGAATATATGAGGCGTGTAACCACTGAGGGAACAAAATTTGATCCAAAGACTCCCTCATGACTGAAGGGAAAACAGTAGCAGTGTGACTGTCATGCTGCCAAGCTCCAGGCTGCCGCCTTGGGAGGCTCCCATCATTATTGCTGAAATGCGTACAATTTTCTTTCCTTTGCTGTCATGCTGCTAAAGAAGTGTGGATGGGCTGCAGTGAACCACGATGCTGCAGGTACAGGTTGTACGTGTTGGCCATGGCTCGTATCATTGAAGCTGCTCCTGGTATGCCGTGAATTGCTGACCGTACATGCGAGCTGACCACATGCGTCAACAGCGTCTGCAGCAACATACATCTTTCATCTGTGTAAGCAGCACTTGCACTTCCAAAGCAAATGCTGACCTGACATGCAATCTGCACATTGCATGTGCTTCAAGCTGATGGGACAACAATCAGGGCTAGACACACAGTCGTTAAACTGCACTGAGCTAGCCATATGCATACAGCATTGCTGAGGGTGCACTGCTCACAAGCAGGCTGTAACAAAGTGGCAATTTTTGGAATGATCTTGTTGCAACAAGACCGCAAACATTGTGGCACACCTGGCATCTATCTCAAAGTGAAATAATCCGCCAAAAAAATCTTGCATCAAGGCCAAAACCCAGGGCAATGTATCATACCTGGCATGAGTCATCGCAGCCGCCAGAGAGGCCCTCAGTGAAAGCGTAGAGCAGCTGTCTACCCTCCTGGGAGACAGGATCAAACATGCGCAGCTCTGGATGGTAGAAGCTGAAGCCTGGGTCTGTGATTGCATACCCCGCCTTCCACAGACATGCCATCAGAAGGGCATCCCCACCTGCGCCAACAGCCCCAACATCTGATCACGGGGATTCTATGTTGCAGCATCACACATGCAAAAAATTGGAAAGTACAGCTGAACTAAGCAGGCTGGGTGAGCAGCTGAGTGGGTAGGTCCAAAAGGGAGTGGTACAGGCTCTATGCAATGGTATCTGTACTTGTCAGGGTCACATGGTCGCAGTTGAATGTTGCAAGTCTGCTGCATCAGGATGTATGGCGCTGGAGAGTTTACACTCTAGGGTTTAGGTCCTAGGGTTGAGGCTGTAGGGTTTAGGGGCAGTACCTGGTGCCTGTTCCTGCCACAAGCAGGTCTCCATCCACTCATAGCTGATCTTGCGCAGCAGCCCAATGCTGATAATAGTACCTGCATGATCATGCCTTTCAGCTCAGCAAGACTTGTTTGATACCAACAAGCATTGGTGCCTGTGCTATTGCAAGGTCTTGCAATGAGATTTTGGAAGGGGTGTTGGGAGCAGGTCTTGGACATAGGTCTCGAAATATGGTCTTGGCAAAAGGCAGTGATCTAATCTGTGCGAGCACTATCGACATGCAAGTGTTCATGCAGGGCAATCAGCAGCTGTGGCACAGTCATCGTCATTATTTTGGCTGCAGTGGGACCGGCAATAGCGCCCTGAATGAACACTTGCATGCTCAAGGAGAGCACATCAGGGGAGCATGTGCTTGCCACCCAGCAGCAATGGATGCAAACCTTCAAGCACATACTGGCGGATGTGTCTGGACTTGCAGTTAATAGGCAGACACAATAGACACCGCAGCAGCTTTCAGACATTGTCTGATGGAAGTGGCGTGCTTTGAAAAGGTAGGCAAGGTCAGTGCAATGCCTGTGCTGCAATGCTGCCCGCAGGAGTCATTAAGGCAGTGCTGTGGCTGCCGGCAATGCTGTGGCTTTTTTGCGTACCAACATCTGCATGTCATGACATTTACAAGAGCATCTCTGTATCTTTGTCTCGTGACTGGCAGGCTGAACCTACATACTCACTGCTGGCAAAATTGCTGATGCTAGAGCTTTCATTCCAATTAATCAAAGACATGAGCAGTCCAACCAGAGTTGACCTGCTGTATACATTGCTCGGATGCGTCACTTTTATGGTACCATGACAGGCCACCTGTTTGTCGCAACTCACGCTGGACTAATAGCTTGCCATGTGATGCCACACTGCAAATGCCAGTGGACCCCAAATCAGATGACACTCGCCCCATACTGATACGCAGCACATATGCATCTGGGTATTGCATCCTCAAACTCTGCACCATGCCAGCCATGCCTATCAGATGGGTGGTTGAAAGTGTCCATGCATGATGTGCAGGGAGAGGTAGCTTGCCTGCACCGCCATGCATGCTGTAGGTCCTGCTACCATGGCGAGGCACATTACACTGCTGATCAAAGAAGGGGGCTAGGTCTGGGGCAGTGCACAGGGCCTCAGCTGTGCAAGGGCAGGCTGCAGGGGCATTGAAGGGCCGTTGGCTCAGTATGTCCTCAAATCCTGCATCAGGCATGGTGGCTTTGGATGACGATGCTAAATGTTGGTGAAAGCAATGGTATCAAGAAACACAACAGTGACAATGTGTTTCATACTCGATGCAGCAGGGGCATTGAAAGGGCAATTTGTGTGCAACTTTGCATGATGCATGCCGACGACAGCAACAATAACACCAGTAACAGCAAGAATATCCATAACAACAAACTGTTTGACCACGGCAATCATGGTAAGCACCAGGGGCACTGGAAACAGCGCTCCTGCAGTACATCCTGAAAATCTGCATAAATGGCATCTGTTGCTCTCATGCATATGGAGAGCTTGTATACATCACACACTCGCATGTGCGTGCGTGGGAGCTTAGGTGCATGCGTAGGTGCGTGCGTGCGTGCGTGCGTGCATTTGTGTCTGCATAGGGCTGTCACCTTTGATGGAGTGATTGCAGGGCAGGCAGCGGGGTGCCCTGACGTTGGGCTGGCTCCCCACGGTCCCCTCCACATCTGACCACCACAGATTATCTGCACCACGGTGTCAAAAGTTTTCCTTAATAATTGCGTTGGGTCAAAGTCTATGCATCTTGGACTGACGCATGCTGTTTGCCTTTGAAGTTTGCCATGCACGCAACAACGCACTGCATTCAGCAGATTAGGAACAAGAGCTGTTTGTTGCAAGGGGACCGCCGCTCAACAGCACAGTTAGGTTACAGACTCATCAGTTAGTTTGTGCAGCAGCAATACAGTGTTGCAGTCATGCAGCTGCTATGACGTGTGATCAACTGCGCTCGAAACAAAGCCAACTCCAATAGTGTGCACAACGCTTACTCCATGATTTCAAGCTGTGCCTGTCAGTTATCCTCTGTGCCAGTTGAGCCTGGTGAAGTATGAAGTCCTAAATTTTTGCTTAAGTTGCTCATACTGACATGTATATCACAAGCTCCTGATTGATCAGGTGATGCTTGCACTTGACCCTTTTGCTAAGTTTCTTTGCAAAGGCAATTGCATGAGCTGGAAAGCAGATTTGTCATTACTATTATTAAGCAAGTGCAGCAGCTGAGAGCAGGGGTGACCTACCTGTGATGACATAGGGCATGTCAGGGTCCAGATCTTTCAGCAGATCCAGAACTCCGCCCACAAACCACAGGGTGTCGTCATCACCATAAAGCATCCACTTGTAGCCAGACCCATTCACAGCCTGCGCATCAGCACAACAAGACTTTGTGGCAGTCAAACCAGCATTTGTGTGTGCTGAAACATCTCCACAATGTAGGAACGCGTTTTTCCTGTCCCCAAACGTTTCTGAGTTTAGATTTCTAGTCTACAGATGACGTTTCTGAACTAAAATAGGCGTTTTGGGATTGAAAAGAGCTGTTCATCTCTGCCAAACATGCATTCATGTATGGACACTGAGCAGCATTCATGTACTGTGAACAGCAATCATGCGTGTCAGGAGGGGTTGAGGCTTGTTTGAATGGCTAAGACAGTGGAGGCACACAGGGCACGTGAAATGGGGTGGGCTGAGATGGGATGGGATGGGGTGAGACGGATGGGATGCGATGGGATGGGATGGGAGGATGGGATGGGTCGGGTGGGATGGCATGCGATGAGAAAGCATGGGGTGGGATAGGTCATGATGGGGTGGGATGGGTTATATTGGGGTGGAATAGGAATGCAGATGGGAATGGGGATGAGAAAAGATGGACATGCACTGTCCAGAGGGCACATGGGATGAATTCGACTGAAGATGGGGTCTGTGTTAGGTACCGCATGTGCAAGCCATGGGGTGAAGGCTGCCCGGGGGTCCCCAGGGTGCTTAGCCCTTAGGGGTGGGGAGTCATCAGCGTAGTCCAACCAGATCTCGCTGGAAGCTGCTGCATCTGCTGCATGCTTGGTGACTAATGCGGGGTCGTTTACAGTGACTACTGTCTTGATGCCCTGCAATACCACACTGCATGCTCAAGGTGTACATGGCACTGTGCATGCTGCTGTAGCAAGTTCTGTTGCACAGGCGGTCTCATCTGATGCATGCTCTGTGACCGACGCATGTGCATGTACAGAAGAGACCATAGCGCATGCATGAGAGAATTTCTGTCTTGATGCAAGGATCTTGCCATGGCTGTGTGCAACATGAGCAGATGTACTTGTGGGCATGTGCAATACTGCATGGTGCAGCTGCTTTTGGCTCGTATGATGACAGTTGCAGGCAAGCACAGGCTAAGTTAACATGCTTACTGAGGAGATGCATGCAATGCTAGATTGCAAAGTGTTGGGACAATCCAGACAGGTTTGTGTTGTGGTACAAAAGCCTCTCATGCACTGTGATACTGCAAAGTGGTGGGGCGTGTCAACATTAGGGTCATGAGCTCTGATTTCATAGCGTCGCAAAAGCAGCAACGACACTCACAGCTCTTGTTAATTGGCATGGCATGAAGAAATGTCAATTGTTGCACTTGGCAATACAGTATCAACTTTTGTACTGAGTTTTTTGTCCAGGCTGGGCAGCATGCTTCAGGTCCAGTGAAAGCATGCTTTGACTCAGCCAGTTACCTTATGCCATTGCCTGCCAGCTTGTACCAGTGGTACATGCGCCTCATCTGCCGGGAATGCGACAAGCAGGTCTTGTTGCCGGACAGGATACTTGCCCTGAAATGATCCCAACGCTACTGCTGCCTCATATACATTGCCAGCACCTACTCGGATGGCATCGACTGTTTTGTTTGCAGCCTTTCGCAGGCTGTCAGACTCAAGCAGCTTTTGCTTTGATACCTCGCTTAAAGGTGCCTGTGCTTGCAATTTTGCTTTTGCAGCTATTCTGCCTGCTGGCTCGGTCACCTGGGGCCCGTCAAGCACAGCTTACGGACAGGCAAAAGATCGGACAGAATTCCGCAGCAGTGCAGATAGCAAACTTGCACAGGGTGATTTGCGGGTGCTCACTATTTTTATGCCTATCAGACACATGCCAAGCAGCAGTCCTCCGGCTATAAGTTGTGTGGAGCGATGAGGCCTCCGCGACATCAACGGCCTGCGCATGGCTGCGCGTGTGAAGACACACCAGCCGAGTTGATGCCTGAAACCTTAGGAACCTTCAGTGACTTTTGTCTACAGTGCGAAATCAGCGGATTTCGTCCGACGCTGACAACGATGCATTGCCAGAGGATAAAACGGCGACCGGGAAGTGAAGTCTTGCCAAGCAGCGCCTGAAGTTGAGTGGGCCTGTTTTGGGTTGAGGCGTTGCGACGTACACTACCGCGGCGCGACAGAGTCGCTGAGGCCAAGCAACGCAGATGTGTGCTTGTTGCAGACAGGCGCGTCCTGCCTCCTCGACTAGGGGATGCGATGCAGAATGTCGTGAGTATCGGTCGTGCTGTGGAAAATTTCCACTGGAAAGCGGAGCTGAGGGCGCTTGACGAAGGCTTCTCTGCTCGGTGAGGGCTTTTTGCAGCAGGCATTGCAGAACAGTGATCTGGCATATGATTTGCCATATATGCTTGCTTGCCAGCAGAAGATCCCGTTCTGTCGCTCTGTCGAGTTGAAGATGTGTCGCGTTTGCGGAAACTTCCAACCTTTTACATCTCAGTTTCTTGCATGCGCTAGGTGCACTACTGGCCTGTGACGCTGACAGCGAGGCTCAGCGTCATGTCGGATGTATTGAGCCCAGCAGGAAGAGCATGAGCTTGAACACCTGCAGCCGTGCAAGCGAGTGTCAGCTTTGTGATATACTGGCGTGGAGCAGGACTTGAGCTGGCAACTAACAAATGTACATGGCAGGGAGGCTGCTCCTCAATCGCAGCAACGTCTTCGGCGACAAAACTCAAGGCAGAGTGGTGACCTTGCAGACTCCGATTCAACAACTTGTCGCTGAAATACACGGGCAGTGCGCCGGATTCCCCCGCATCGGGAGTGCAGTGCAAGCTTATAAGGCCGTCTGAGCAAGTGAGAGGTTTTGGGGCATGCCGTGGTCCCCCGTCATTGTCAAGCTACACGACCAAGAGACAGCAACAGGGATTTGACAGAGACACAGCCAGGCGATGACGGCGAACGCCGCCGTGTCGGCCATCGCACGCATGATCAGCTCTGACGGTAAACGAGTAATTTGTGGGACATCAGCTGCTGTGCTTGCTACAGAGAATGCATACAAGTCGTTTAATAACTGGGGCGAAGCCGTATCGAGCTCAGCACCCTATCTCAGCCACGTACCGTTTCCGACAGTTCCGTATCGCTTCACTGAGAATCTCCATTTTACACATGTGACTCATCCAGGACTTCCGGATGAGTCATCAATGGCTGCTGCGCAACGGTCGGACCGCGACGCTCATCTGAAGCGCAACTCTGTGCGCAAGCGGCGGCTCGCTGCAAATCTGTGTTGCGATAACTCAGCAAGTCGACCAGCACACCTGCTCTGACATCCCGCTTCAGGTCTTGTCCACGCACTCACAGCAGGTCTTGTCCATCGTA
>JAABUK010003808.1_pt1 | contig 25127 bp, 28 predicted proteins | sample 5559141 | NCBI WGS metagenome assembly JAABUK01 (sample SAMN10711869, study PRJNA513367) | rock metagenome | isolation source: Antarctica rocks | place: Antarctica: Victoria Land, Pudding Butte nord | collected 2016-01-03 | reverse complement strand
AGCTCATCCTGGCTATTGCCATGCCCTTCTTCCAGTATGGCTGCTTCCCCCCCCCCCCCCCAAAATGGCCTTTTTGTGACACTGTTGCCATGCTGGTGCATCATTTGTATGTCCTTTGGCTGCATGTGCTAATGCTGTTGTGCCAAGACTTACTACTGCCTGGAGGCATATGCTGTGGCAAAATAACGGCCAAGTTGATGGGCAATGTCTCATCTGATGTGGCACCTTGTGCAAGCAAGTTCACTGTAAGTCAGGTCACTGCAAGCGCCCTCATTTCATTCAGAAGGCAAGCCCATCAGCAGCATCTGCTGACCAATGACTCTTGCCTGGTGCAGGCAGTGGTCTGGAGTGAATGGAGTCTCCTTCTTTGCTCCTCAGATCTTTGCCGGCATCAACGCTCTGGGCTCTGGCAACAAAGGCTCTCTGATTGCAGCCATCATTGTGAATGGTGTCCAGCTCATAGCCACCATCATCACAGTGTTCATTGTGGACAAAGTTGGCGGCGAGTGCTGCTGGTCAGCGGATCAGCACTGGGCTTTGCAGCTGAGATTGCTGTTGCCATTGTCTTTGCTACATCAGCCAGCAACAATGCAATCAACCTGCCCTATGGCGCTTCCATCGCCTCCATTGTGCTGGTAAGCATGGCCTATAGTTCTCATCCCGCACCGTTCGCTCCAATTGTGCTGCATGCACTCCAGCGCCTTGTCACAAAAGCATACACTGGTGGATGTATGGTTGCTTATCTTGGTTGTGTGTGCATGGCTCTGGGCCTTTGCAACAGCATGTAAGATTAGTATATGCTTTACCTGCCTGATGGCCTGTGGACTTTGCCCTCATTTGCGATATCACCACAGGTGCTCCCTGTCTGCATATTGTGAGCTCATCATGCAGTCTGCCAAGCAGGGCAGGGGGCATTCCCATGACCAGCCCCACAACGTAAGGCCATGTGGTCAAGGTCATGGTGAAGCCAGCTATGTCGACCACCAACCTGGCAATTCCAAATTCTGCTCGACATAGTTGGCTGGACCATGGCTTTAACCACATGGCACTCTGTTCTGAGGCTGTTCCTGCGACTGTCCCTTGCCCAGCTTGGCAGACGTGTCAAGGCTAGGCCTCAGCGTTTCCAGCAGCATGAATCGCCTACCAACTGCATCACACCAGGAGAGGCAGTGTTTTCCAACTTGTGCACCATCAGCTTCCTCAAGCCATTCTCCAAACCTCCAGCATGAGCAGTACACATCAGCTGATCATGCCACTGTTTGTCTAAGATCAGATTTGCCCTCAGAAATGAGTTGACAATGCAAGTGCATGCAAGTCTGTGCTCATAGTGCTGACATGTCTGCTTTTTTTGGAAGATGTTGCTGGTCTGACTGCATCCTGGTCTGCATGTAGATTGGTCTGTATTCCATTTCCTTTGGATTCTCCTGGGGACCCGTCGGCTGGCTGATCCCCTCAGAGATTCACGATTTGAACACTCGCTCAGCTGGGCAAAGCATTACAGTCTTCACCCAGCTGGTTTCCGGCGCCACAGTCACTCAAAGTAAGTGCATGCACTAGTCTGGTCTACTCCTAGAGTCTGTGACTTGCTTGTCAGACACACTGTCTGTCTGCTGCTTGCTTGGCTTCAGCATAGCCAAACAACAAATGACGAGTTTAACATATATCTTTGACCCATTTGCATACAGTGTTGTGGCTACTCCATGTTTGCTGGCAAAGATCGGCGGGCCATGAGTTGCATTTATTTGTCTTTCAGTGCCATGAATCACTGTCTGATGCAACAGTCAACAAGGGAAACATGCATTTCTGTTGTTCTTTGTATGGCTGACTTGAATATATTGCTGGTTGTGCAGCCTTTTTGAACATGCTGTGCTCTCTCAAGTGGGGCATCTACATCTTTTTTGGAGCCTGGCAGTTCATTGCTATCTTCTTCACGCTCTTCCTGGTGCCTGAGACCCGGGGGGTACCCATTGAGGAGGTCAGCCCCTCCCCCCCATTGCTTCCAGGCTTACCCATATCCTGATCACTGCCAGCTAGTCTGATCCTGTGGTGTCAAACCTGATTCATGCATGCACCCGCGCATTTGTTGTTTATTGGTTGATGCATTGGGTTGTGGTGCCAAGTTGACGTTGATAAGCACTGTATACGTCAGAGTCAAGCAGCAGGTGGGCCTGTGCTCTTGTATGGCAGTACAGCTCCAAGGCATGCTGTGTACAATCCAGATGGTGAAGTATCTTGTCATCAGTGTAGGATTCATACAGTCTTTCTGAGCAATTGCATGTTTTGTTCCTGTCTGAAGGGCCGTTCATCTTGCATAGGGCTGGTCAATAACCAAGGGTGCACTTGTACAGTGAGATTGAGAGGCTTGCTGCACCATTGCGGTCGCTTGAGAGGATGTTATCTAAGCCTTTGGTCTTCCTTTTGTGTAGGCTGCCAACTTTGTGCGTGCACACAAGGTATGGAGACATGTGTGCTACCCCGGTGGTGTTGTGCCCCAGAATGAGGTTGTGACTAGTATGCAGCGCCTCAGTGGTCCAGCCAACGAAGGGGCTAACCCATATAGGGGCAATACCTTCACTGGTTGATTATCAAAAAGCTGTCTTGTCAACAGACCTCCAACTGGCAGCAGTGGTGTTTGCATGCTGACTGATATGGCCATGATGTCAGCATGCTGGCCGCGCAGCAAGGTGCATGCAGCATGTTTCAGAGGTGAATTGAGTGAAATGACACACAAAGTGAGATGTGTCCATATGACAGCTCCTCTACATGCTAAAGCAACAATTTTGCTCTGCGCATTGGTTAGTAGTTTTGGCTTTATGTTGATTTGCACATTGTCAGGAGGATCATAATAGTACTCCAGTGCTAGTAGAAGTAGGAATTAGACATTCAATGCAGCATCTTCTGACATGTCTGACAGCAGCACTGTAGCCTTGCAACCATTGCCTTGCAACCATTGCACATGGAGTGTGCTTTTTCTCAGTGTGTGCCCACAAGTCTTTGCAGGCTTGGTTTGACCCAGTACTGTCAGACGCATTTGCACTCATGACACTGCGTCGTGACTCACCACAATGTATCTAGACTGATGAACATTCACGCAGACCTGTAACGTAAACCGCTGGTGACAACTATACTCAAGTGTGTGCAATATAATTTTGACCAGCAGGGCCATAGCCAACAGAGCATGCAAAACAGTCCAGCTGGCAGTGAGCACATGGTAATGCATGCATTGCCGGCACACCTGCAAATTCGACATTCGGCTGCCTTGCGTGCATACAGAAGACTAGCTGGGTATGAAATATGCATACCTTCCTTGAGGCAAGATCCTTGTACCGCATCAGAGGTAAGGCTTGGTTGGATGTGCTTACATTGCAGCTCTTTTCCATTCCAAGATGTCTGTTTTCAATCAGAAAGGTCCGTTCTACCATAGTTGGTACCTCTCAGGCTCAAAGCTTCAACATCAAAGAACCAAGTTTGACTACACACAGGTGCTTGCACTGCTGTAAGTCCTGTTGGTGAAAGTTTGACTGTACTGCATACATAGCTTTGGTGACAATCAACATCTTCTTCGGAATGCAGATGTGCAGTGCAGAGCATGCATCAATTGATTCCCAAAGAGATTGCCAAATTATGACCATGTGCAGTGCAATCATTGCACTGCAATGCACTGGTCATCGCTATGATGAATGATGGGCATTTCCGTTCATCCTCTTCCATATTTTGCCACACCATCTGCGTATCGAAGGAGCAGCCTGTTGAACACTCGTACACGATGCAGTGAGAGTTCCAGCTGTGTACGGCATGTTGCACCCTTCATGATGTGGGGCAGTGCGCGGATGACGCAGGATGCCGCATTTCGGTCACCATCCTGTGCCGGTCAGCTGATGGGTCGATGAGCTGCAAAACCATCGCGGATGTCGAGGCTTGTTCATAAGCAGTTGTGAACTCATCTGTCGATTTCGCTAAGAATCCTTTTCACACGGTAACGCATCGATTTCTTGGGCGCGGTTGACATGGCAGAGGCCGTTCAATGCCTTCACGATACTTCGCTGCTATGCCTAGAGCATATGCCAGCACTGGCAGAGGGGCTGCCCGTGTATTCATCTGGTGAGTGCAAAGACTTGCCTGGACTGCAGTGCCTATGCGCCATAGGCGTATTTGCTTTGCAACAGGTTGTTGCTGGTTACCCCAAATCTGCACAGCTTGCTGGAAGCTGAAACGTGGTCGTGTTCCCCACTAGGCACCGCCAACCTTATGCTGGATGCATCAGAAGGGCAGCTGGCGTTCTGCCCGGCAGCTAGCTCTGCACTATCCTCCATAGATGTGTCATCAGGCATCAAAGGCCCAACCAGGTCATCACTCGGAAACACTCTGGACTACCAGAGCTCTTGCCAGGGCAGCCTGTCAGACTGCAGCTGGGGCAACAATGGAACCATGCTGTCGAAGACCCAAAATGGGGGGCTGTATGCGGTGAACAGGTGAGCAAGTCTGTTTTCTTTACTAGGCTCAAAATGCCAGGATCTGGTCGCTCATCATACCTTTCATCACCCATCAAGTGTTGCGTTGCAGTGATGGGGCAATCTTGTGGCAATGGCCTGGGGTGAGTGCTAAGGAGAGAACTATCTGTGCGGTGTGGTTTCAGCAGGACACTGTGGCAGCCCTGACGACTGCTGGCAACATCTATACACTGCCAAGCCAGACAGGCTCTCCACCCACGTTGTTCATGAGAAGGCTCTCGGTATGTTCCAGCATCACTACAGCTCGACACCTCCCAGTTGCCTTGTGTAGCTTGGCAACAATGCTACTGCTCACATCTGCCAATGATCACTGACATCTGAAACATGTCTGGTTGCCTCCTTGGACCGCTTGCGTTCCTCTTTGCGACCCCATCTTGGGCATTCATGTAACATGGCCTTGCCTCAGAATTTGACAGGGGGGGAGTGTAGCAGGGTACAATGAGTTAAGGGGCATCTAATGTGCAATGTAGAATTTTGCCCTCCCATCTTGAGCTATCATGTAGCATGGCCTTGCCACGGCGCGCAGACCTGACAGGAGAGTTGGTGTGCATGCAGGAAGTACATCGCTACTACAGATGCATGGCATACGATGAAGCAGAGCTGCGCCTCATCATTGTGGGTGACAATGGGCAGGCAGGCAAGACCAGCAGCAGCCAACAGCTGGCCTCTGCACTGTCTGTGTCTATCTGGGATGTCTCCAGCATGCTGCGACCTGTCATGTCATCTCTGTGTGGCAAACGGCAGGTACACCTTCAGCCCACCGGTTCCATGATTGCTCACCCAATACGGCCCCATATCTTGTTGCAGACCCAGTCTGTCCTGGTCTGGGGTGCAACTGTCTGTGCGTCATGAGCACTGTTGCCTCCTTGTCATGTACTGTACCCATTGACACTGAAACTTGCAGTGCATTCTTAGACATGCCAGAAGCTGGCAACCTATACACCTCCCCAATTCTTGTGGACCACCTGATGAGAGAGTTTTCATTGCATGTTGCATTCTCATCAGGTAGTCCAAAAGAATGGGGGACGTGTATAGGTTGTCAGCTTCTGACATGGCTGTTTTGTGGGTTGCAGCAAGAAGCTCCAGCATGTAGCAAACACATCAGCTGAAACAAAATCTCCAGCTTGAGCATATAACATTATAAAGCCTGCATCACTTGGTATGTCCAAGCATATAGAAAATGCATCAGCTGAATCAAAACCTCCAGCTGTTGTAGAGCCTGCAAATCCCAGTGCAGAATCTATCAGTTGACGCATCACATTTCTGCAGGGTCTGTTTTCTGGCAGCATGGCTGCAGCAGATGTGCAACAGGGCTGGGATGTTGCTGTCTCACCAACCCATCTTGCCGTCACCCTCCCATCACGAGTCATCGCTGTCTATGCCTTTCCGGTAAGCTCGGTACAGCTGCTTCATGCACACTCGCGTGCTACTCAACATTCTGTCGTGCTCTCCATGGAGTGAACAGTGCATGACATTCTAGGGCACCAGAGCATGAATCAGCTGGATATAAGGCTGTAGATGCTTGCCTGATGAATCATGACACACATTGTTCTCAGGGGAACTAAAGCATGTCACCTGTCTCTGGCGCCGTTTGCGTCCCAATGTGAGAGAACGAATTTCACATGTCAAGTTGTACACTTATACATAAGCTTGCACCAATCAGACACAGACATATAGCGCATGTGGTGTGATGGTACTGCACACCACATGACCTGCATTGTGCGTCCTCACCATCATTTTGCATAAGTTGTTGTGAAGAGCATTGCAGAGTATGATCCTAGCTGCTCAAATCAACTATGATAAGCTGTGCATATGCACACATATACCAGAATACACAGCCTTTTCACTGTATATATGCAGCATGCGAGAATTCTGCATGACAGTGTCTAATTATTGTGTTTCCAACCCGGCACAACGAGCACGTACAGGAAAATGTAGGTCCCACCCTCCTGCAAGAGAGAAGCTCTCAACCATGAACTCTCCCCTTGTCATGACAACTTTCAATGCCATCTGAGATTAAAAGTGTCAAGACCAATGGCTGGTAATTGCAGGCTCCTGAGCAGAGGCTGAGACTCACATGGATCCACTCCTTGGGGAGCGCTCTGGACCCCAGTCCACCCCCCAGCCTGTCTCAACCCCAGAAGTCAGTAGTAGGAGACCCCCTGGTGAGGTGCAGCAGCAACGCTTGCTGGTGGAAGCCTGATGAGCTGGCCTTTGTTGGACCAGAAGGGTGCCTGCAGATTGTGCATGTGCCCTCGGCTCAGCGCCTCATGTACGTGGACAACCATTACTTCTTGCCAGGTATGCATCAATCTCAGGCAAATGTCTGCATTGGTGAGACAATTCAGCATGCAAAGGGTCAGGTGGGATGTCATGATGCGATCTAAGATTGTCGGTTACTTTTTAGTGTGCTAGGAGCGCTGCTGTTGTATGTTCTGCTGATGCTTGTCTTGAGAATTTGTTACATTGGCACTCATTAGGTGAGTAGTGCAAGGGCATGCACAGCATGCTGCCAGCAAAGCACTTCATCTTGCAAGCAACAGCAAAGTTAGCACGTGCTATGCCTGACTCAGTAGGATTTCTGGACTGCTATTGCACCACACACTGCTCATTGGTCTACACCAATCATTGTGATTGGTTTTTATCAATTGGACCATCTGAACATGTCTCTATTTCAAATGTCTTGACTTTTGCACAATCAGTCTAAACAATTCAGACGCTTATTTAAGCCCGTGCCATCGGCCTAGTTGGGCTGGCTTTGCACCTGCAAGTGTCTCTTTCACACACAAGTGCACCAACAGCATGGTCAGTAAACAACATACCATTGTTTTATTTTGCTGACAGGTAGCAGGATCGTGGTGAGTCAGGGCATATATGGTCAGCAGCGCAAGATCTTTGTGCTGTCTGCCATCATCCAAGTTGCAAGGTGGGACAAGCATATCTCAGTGTGACCTTTGTAGCAGTGATGCAACCGTATCTGCGCCGTCACTCTGTGCGCAACAATGTGCTGTGCAGTATAAAGAAATCTTTCATAGAAATAGGTTCCTCAGAGAGTACACCTTCTGGAGGACCAAACCCATGTCTGTGCCAATAGTGCCTCCAGAATGCGTCAGCTACAGTGTGGTCAAGTCTTCTGGTTGTATACACACCGGCTTGCATCTTGACGCAGCTTGCTGCTTGAATCGTGTCGACATGACTACTGCCGTTGCTGAGCCACATCAACATGCTTCGTTTTTGTACCCATTAAGCCGTTCAGGCCAGGCTCTGACAAGGTGTAGTGACATGCACCAGCGCCTTGCTGAGCTGTGGGTTTGCGTCTCCACCAGGCTGTGCACATGTGCCAGGGCTATCAGTATCCTGACCAAACTCAGCAGCACTAAGTACACCAAGCACAGACTGCTCAGTACGGACAAGTTTGATCTGGGATATTAGCCCTTGCACCTGTTTACAACCTGGTGGAGATGTGAACCTGGTGCTCCTTCCCTTTTGAAGGCACTGCCAGCAGGCAGCTTGTTTGTCATGCCACTACACAGCCTCTTGCAAGACATAGCAACAACGCCTCACCACCCAGTGTTTGTGATCATTTGCATAGGCCGCTTGGCAAGAGGGAGAAGAAAAGTAAGGGTCCCACAGTGATGCGGCGGTGGATGGTGATGGCCATCACTCAGTTGAGTCCCCATGACAAGCTGGCCAGTCTCATTACTCAGCGGCAGTGGCAATCTGCTTTGGAGCTGGCGCAGCAGCACAACCTAAGCCCAGATGACATATACAAGTAAGAAGGCCATATACTTGTAACTGTAGGCTGTATGCAGCAGTGTGTTGTTCAACGAGCTGTCACATCATGCTTCCACTGTGCACATGTGCTATGTTGAAACTGTGGCTGAGTGGCATGATCACGTTTAAGGACATGCAGAAAAGAACGGCGTGATCCATGTAACGCATCCGTGTAACACATCCGTGCAACACACCCTTACAATACATCTCTAGGATACATTCCTACGGTACATCTTTACAATATATCATCGCAACAACAGCCACACAGCAGGAGGTAGAGACCTGAATGCATGTTTTGTCTTACATGCTAGAAGTAATGCACGTGCGCACTTGTACACATTCGAAAACCTCAATTTTGGAGGGTGATGTGTAGGTCACAGTGGGTAGCAGAAGGCCCTGGGCGTGGTGGTGGGGTCACAGGACCCCTTGCTACCATCCAAGACAAGCCCTGGGTCGTGCAGCAGTGTGCAGCATACATTGCACCAGATCTGGCCACACAGCAGCAGGTGCTGCAGTATGGTCTTGACATGACTGGACAGTATTGCCAACCTTCTGACCTGGATGCTGCCGCACAAGGTAAGCCATAAATGTGTGTAGGCTCTTGGGTGGCTCTCATGCAAACTGACCCTCAGCCTAAGCTCTACAGGCCACTCCCTCTGTGTTTCACATCTCCATGCTGTGTATCTTTAAGCTGTATATCTCCATGCTGTGTTTCTTCATGCTGTGTCTCTCTCCCTCCTGTAAATTTTCATGCTGTACATTGCCATGCTGTACATCTCCATGCTGTACATCTCCCTCCTGTACATTTCCATCCTGTATATCTTCATGTTGTGTGTCTCCATGCTGTACATCTTCCTGCTGTATGTCTCCCAGCTGCATTTCTCCATGCTATACATTTCCATGCTGTATGCCTCCATGCTTGCTGGCTGCAAACTTAAGGTTCTGTGCCTGTGTAACAGTTGCAACAACACATGCTGGTCAACAAGCATGCCAACTGAGCTTCATAGCATTTGCATGAGCCCATGTGTGAGTTGATCATCCAGCTATGCTATGATGCTATGCAGGGGGTGCAGATGGGAATCTGGAGGCTGCAGCATGGTGGCTACTGCAGAGGGTGCAGCTGCTAGAGCAATTAGATGCTCTGGAAACTTTCATGGCCCTCACCGACAGGTAAGCCTGCATGCACTTGAGGTTTGGAAGCCTAGCATGCATCTGAACTCCAGCAGCACCATTGCAGCTCTGTGTCTGTCTGTTGCAAGGCTGTGCATGGCTGCCATATAGCATTTTCAACACCTTGTGTTTTTATAGCATTGGTTTTGATGCATCTGATACATTTACTGTGTATGTGGTGACATCACTGCTAAACAGCTGTCTGCATATAAGTGATACAAGCTTTCGACCTCTTTTTGGTTGCTGTATCAGACCCCTCCTATGGCTGAGTTGATAGCCATGACCAAAACCGCGAACTGTAGAGCCTGAACAAAGTTTCCAGGCTTCATAAGACCTGATGGTGCAACCACATGCTTGCTTGTCTGTCTGGAGACAACATATCTATCACATCGGTGACTTACCAGCCTTGTTACCTGTAGTCATCACCCTGTGTCCACATGACAGGTTTGTTGAGGCCACCTACAAGGAGTTTAGGCAGCACACTTTGGAGGAAGCTGCCATGGCAGCTGCAAGGCGTGCCTCAGTCAGCAAGCTGATGCTGCTGTGTGAGCGCCATCCCCGCCGTCTCATCCCTGGGATGCTCACATTGCTGGCTTGCCTGCCGGAGACTGTTGCAACTGACTCTTACTCACACCTGCTCACTTTGGTAAGCTGTGCAAACTTGACTGCTGCTGTCTGCCTTCTGTTCTGTCGGTGTGACTGTGCGAGCAACCTGCTTGCTTCACCGCAGAAGAGTTGGTGCTTTTGATGCTGTCAGCATGCCACAATCTCCACAGTCATTGCAACACCTGTTTGCTGGCCTTCTGACCCCTCATTTGCCACACATGTATGGCGCTAGTTCAGTGTCAGCTTGCTGCAGCTTTTGAAAATGAAGAACACAGGGCATGCCATGAAACCATTCAGCAACTGGCTGCCATCCTACAGCTGTGATGTGCAGGTGTCAGGCTTTGACAGCTGTGCTGAGTCAGCGCTGCAGAAGCGGGAAGCAGACTGGGCGGAGGGGGAGGCCATGGCAGCCCTAGCACTCTCTTTGGGGCACCCCTCTGCGGCCTGTGCCACTGAGCACCTAGCCAGTACCCAGTCATATTGCATCCCACCTACATCTGAACAGGTAGTTGACATAGTCAGCGGCATCCTCCCACACTGTTTAAGTGCCATGATGCTGGCCTAGCTGCTCAGCCATGATTGCAATGAACAGCAGTAATCACTGCAATGAACAGCAGCTGCATGGATGTATGCATTTTGCTTTACTCTTTTCTGTTCCTATGGGCTGGTTAGGGCATACCCGACAGGCACTGCATGCCGCTATCTTGGGCCTGAGCAAAATGCAGCTGTCACAAGTGGTGAGCACAAATGCAGGTGGGTGTGTGGTTGACTGAGCGCGCTCAGGTAGTTGAGGAGATGACAGGTCAGCTACACACAGCAGTCCGCCTGCTACGCTTGGCTCAGGAGTTCCATCCTGAGGATACTTTGACCCGCCAGCTTTCCACTGTTGCCAGTCTTCAAGATGGCTTACAAGGTTTACTTCCCCCATCTGACCCTTCATGCATGCTGCGCATCTCTTCTGCATTGCCAGGCTGTATCTGCATCACATGACTCGTCGTCTGCTGCATTTCTTCTGCATCCTCAGGCTGTGTCTATGGTGGGAAACGATAGCAAGCAAGCCTGTGTCACATAATGTGGTCCATGCAGTGCTGTATATGCTAGACACAGTGTGCGACATGAGCTACACTGATCTGTCATTGGTGCCTGCCTGCCTTTGCTGCCAAGTCATCAATACTGCTCTCAACTACCACACTCAGCAGACAAACATCACTCAACTGCTACTCAACTGCGGTTGCCCGGTATCCGTCTGAAGCCTGGTGTGGGGTGCAGAGGGGGCTATGGACGGGGAGGCTTGGGTTGTGAGCTTGAGCCAGTTCAAGCAGCTGCCACCTCATGACCAGGTGGTGCTGCTGGTGCCAGAAGGGGACCTCACCCCAGATGCAGCAGCAGCCACTGCTCACAGGGTTGCCAAGCTGGTGGGTGCTACCATACACCCCAAGCTGCGTCATGAGCTGCTGGCAGGGCTGATTGGTGAGGAGGCAGGGCGACACCTGCCATGGTGTGCGCACATCTTTGAGCGGCTGCGCCTGCAGCGCCAGGTCAGATCTGCTCTCTTCTCTTTCTTACCTACCTTGCAGGTTTTGGAAGCAAAGTTGCCCACTGTGACTGATGGTGAAGGCCCTTTGCTGTCATTGGCTCCTGCTGAAGCAAAGGCTGGTTTGCTCACACCATTAGCCGCTGTGGTGAGTGTGAGTGCATCTTGCGCATGCTGCCATCTTGCGACATGTTGCAAAATGATGCTGTCCAACACTATGTTGCACAAAAGTACACTGATTCCTTTGCACATTCATCATCAGAAGCATGGTATTTGGGAACCAAAGAAGAGAGAACCAGGCCCAGCTGGAAGCATGAGGTTTGTAGTCTGGAACATGATGTTGCAGTACCCAAACCAGGGGCCTCCTTGACCATGTTGTTCTCCAACTCAATCCCTTAACCCAACATGAAAGCCACAAGGACTCCGTTCCTGTTGTATCCTGTGTGTGGCAGGCACGTGACGATAGCGTTCTGGATGTGCAGGTTTTCCTGGGGCGCAGTGACATGGCTGCGTGTGCCTTAGAATGTGCATATGCCTGCACCACCCCGCACCACTGGGCTGCACTCTTGGCCATTCTGCAGGCCGGCAGTGCAAGCCTGCAGGAGCAGCCAGATGAGCACACCAGCCACCAAGACCTGGCTGAACAGCTGCGTGAGGTATTATTCTTACCATTCTGGTCTGAATCTTGCTGCCTGAGAACATGTTGGCATGTTGCATCATCACTGCATGCAAGGACAAGTGTTCCAGCACAGCAGCCAGACCATGAGAAAGCTTGATAGCGCAAAACTGCCCTCAATGCAGAATCTGCACAAAGGCCCCAAGCAATTTCAGGCAGAAGAGTGTGGCTATATTTGTTAAACTTGCATGTGTGCACACTGCCGTCTTTGTACCTGCCTTTTGCGTAAACAAGCAGTGCTGGGGACATGGCATGATCAATTGGTGCACAGGCTGAGGGCAGGTGCAGGGCAGGGCAGTTGCTAGGAGCCCTGGGGCTGGACATCAGTTTGCCTAGACTGAGAGCTGCTACACCGGCTGCAGCCCAAGACTTGCTTACCCTGCTGTTCAGACAGCTGGCAGACGCCGTGCCTCCTTTGTCTGAGTCCAGGTGACATGCTTTGCAACCCATTCCGACACTGACCCCGTCCATTCACAATGTCCATCAGCTTACCTGTCTCTGGAGTACCCATTTTCAAGGATACGGTTGGGTACTTTGTTGTGCTTGAACAAGTTTTGAACACTTTTGTATCGAGTAACCCAGGCAAAAGCATGAAACCTTTCAAATTAACAGATGCATGGTCTCAGTTGTTTGGTGAGCAGGACAGAACAGCAAGACAGGTTTTGCCTAGGGCACAAGGGCAATGCCTGGTAGGCAGCCCAGGCAATGGATTTGGGTTGTGAAAGTAATTTGTGATGGTGCAGGTGGGCAGAGGTAGGTGAAGAGGTACAGGAGGCAGCCGCAGCAGGTCTGCCTGGCCTGAGCCAAGAGCAGGTGCATGTGCAGCTGTGCCAGGCCCTGCTGCGCTCAGCACGCTTCAACCTGGCCAAGCGCTACCTCACAGGTCAGCCACAAAGCAACGCTGTTATGTCACAGTGCTAGTCAGTGGCAGTTGCATATAGATAGCATGACCAGTATGGGATGTGGACTCACTACGTCATGTGCTCGCTCGTCTGTCCATTTGCTTGATCATCACTTGATCCTGTCCTGTTTAGGCATGTCAAATTGTTTATATACAGCATCTGAGGTATCTGCTTGTGGCTGCTTCTCTCAACGCAATCATTGGAGTGCCCGATGATGTGCCAGTATGTACACAAGACGCCTTTTGCATCAACACCATGTCCACCGCATGACAAAGAAGCCTTGATTGGCCTCAGCATATTGTCCACAGGTGGCATTGGGCCATGAAGTCAGTCAGTGTGCTTGTTTCACAGGTGGCCAGGCTCTGCCAAGTGAGGTAGCCAGGGCAGTGGTACTGGAAGCAGCACAGTACTTCTTTGGTTCTGCTACTAGCTTGGAGGCAGAGGAGATAGGGCTGGGCCAGGTGGCCCTGAGCCTGCTGCCCCATGACCCTGAAGTGCAGCAGCAGGGCATGTGCCTACAAGCCCTCCAGGAGCTGCAGGATTATGGCCTGCATCTGCTACCTGCTGACTACAACCAGGTCAGACATGCTGTTGCTGTATTTTGATGCTTGATGTTTTGTAGAGGCATATCCTGTGAGAAAGTAAATTGCTTGAGCTTGGCCTGGCTCTGCTGTAGTGCTGCTCATACTCACCTCTGACATGCGATTGCCCCTGCACAAACAGTTCTCATTCTGGTTGAGTGATTGTCACATCCAAATGAACCTAGCTCTGGTATGACGCCAGCATTGCCAGTCCTGAATGTTCTTTGCTTGCCCGGACAAACAAGCAAACAGGCAAGCTGTGTCTAGTCGTTACAGCGCTTACAATGTGCTTTGTTCTGTTACACGTCTTGGACTTGTGAGACAAGCATCAACAGGGTCTTGACTGTGTGAGAGCAGGTGGAGGACAAGATGGACCTTCTGAAGGCAGCTTTGGAGCCAGACCCCAAGGCCCACACCCGCCCCTCTGGGGTGAAGCACCTAGCCTCCCTCCTGGGCCTGAAAGGCCGTTCCAATGAAGTCACCATGTGCATTGGGCAATCAGCTTTGGCCCAGCACAACCTGGAAGCAGCACAGCAGAGCTGTGTGCAGCTGATCAGGAGGGAGTATGTGCCCAGTTGGAGGCTGTGTGCTGATGTGATGAGGGCAGGGGGCGATGAGGTTGGCAGGGCCGACACCCACACCATGCTGCTCAGCTTTGCTGCTCAGTATGCAAGAGGCAAGAAGGTGATTTTGCTGCTGCCACTTCTGCTGATGCTAATGCTGTTACGCTGCAGTTTGTACCTCTGCTGTCAGGCACAAGCTTGCAAGCAGCTTGGTCTATGCACCAGGCAGCAAGCTGACCCATGGAAGTCCTCGCTGCGTCTCTGACTTTGCATGCAGAAGTACCATGCATTTCTGTTTGTCTCCCCAGTCGTACGCTCTGATCTGCAAAAAGTTCAGACACAGTCCAGCCCTGCAGTCACAGCTACATGTTTAGGACGTCACGGCAGTTGATAAGTTGTTTTCACAGAGTTGTCTTGGCGTGTAGTTGAGAGGAGTTTTGGCCCACCTGCGGTACATCACCCATGGGGGCCGACAACACCAAGCCCCCTTCAGCCCAGAGGAAAGCCTGTCTCCCACCACCAGTCAGTCTTCTTCCTCTGGTGCCTCCACGCATGGTGGCAGTCACAGGGCGCCTGCCTGTGCTTGTGCCTCATCAGCACGCATCCAGCAGATGCTGAGCAAGGTTGTGAATGCGCGGTTGCCCCTCATGCTGGCTGGCAGGCCTCTGCCTGGGCATGGCGATGATCAGGTACGCATTGGGTGTAACAGACGGCTTGCTAGAAGGGACCTCTACAGATTCATGGTAGCTCCTTATTCCAGTTGACAGTATATGTGTTGCACACCAGCCTGACGATCAGCTAGGTGGTAGGTGTAACAGACAGCTTGCTAGAAGGGACCTCCAGTGATGTATCGTAGAAACTTACTGCAAGTAGTGTACCTGTTATACACCAGCCCACCGGCAGAAAGCTAGAGTGGCAACGCATTGGTGGCAACACTGTCCTTTGGGCATGCATTGAGGATTCTGTTGTAGTGTACTGGTCAGCTACCCTTTACTTTTCCATAACACCATCTATAGGATCGAAGACAGCGTCCAGCTTGCAATCACAATCTCTTACGTTACACTTATGCAGCAATGTCTGGGTGATGTTACGTGCACAAAGATGCTGATTGCGCTGCCAAAAATGTGAGCAACTGGAGAGAGCCTGATTTGTTTGTGTGCAGATTGCGGTAGGCTGCTTGCTGCACCTGGGCAATGAAGCTTGGCCCATACTACAGGGCATGCTGGAACAGGCCCCCAGCCCTGCACATGCTCGCAGGGCACTTGTCATGGGTCTGAAAGCCTCAGCCCTGAAGGTGAGGATAGACAGCATCACCTATCTGTCCCTGCTCATACTCACATGGCACCCTTGGGTTATTGAATCGTGTATTACACTTTCATGTTACATGCAAAAAGTCTGATTACCACTGCTGCACAGCTCTTGCTCTGTGAACAGCTCATCCTAACACTGACGCTGCACCTTGCTCTGTACCAGTTTCATCTGTATGCAAAGTGCTGACAATGCAAGCACCCAGAGCAGCACCTGCAGCCTGTGTGCAGGCCTTGCACTGGCCATGTATTTCATTTCAGAAAAGATAATCTGGACATGTCCCCCGAGATGGCTTTTCCACGTTTCAATAACATTAGTTTTTGGTTGTTGCCGCCATCTTTATTGTTACGTTCAAGCTCTGCTCATGCTACCTGAAAAGTAAATGGTGATGCACAGGTCCTGATGGCTCTGCCTGTGGAAGGCAGCATACAGGAGCAGTCCCAGCAGATGAGGGCATTGTGGGGTAGCCACCCCTGGGACCTGGCTCACCAGTGTGACCGTGTGAGGCCTGAGGAGGTGGGCTCTGATGAGCAGTGTGCTCAGGAGTGGTGCACCAAGTTTGCCCAGCAGCTGCACAGCCAGAAGGACACTCTGCAGATCCAGGAGGCTCTGCCTGATACCAATCTGCAGAGGTTCACTGGTACGGTTTACACGAGCCTTGTATAGGCTTTTGCTTCTGCGCCTTGGCTTGCATGTCAGAATGAAGAATGGTCCATTGGTGCAAACAGTTGCTGCAGCTTCCTAAGCCAGCTGCACCTACACTCGAAGCAATCTCTAATTGTTGCAGTGCATCCCATGTTGGTGGACAAGCTGACATGCCATCATGCTTGCATGATGCAAGATGCAAGCTGCATCAAGGCATTGCAAATGTCAGTCAGCATTCTGAAGCAGTAGAGTATCAAAGGCCTGCAGAAGTACATGGCATCAGACAGACCTATTTACATGGACTTGGTTTTTGTCTCAAACTTGTCCCATTTATTACAAATAGGATCCTGGTTGATCTTTTCTGTCATTCTGTAGCACAAAAACTCAAAAAATAAAATGTCTTCAAAAATAAAATACTAAGGTTTTTTGCTGAAACTTGCTGAGAATGATGTGCAGGCAGTAGCAGTGAGAGCCAGGCGTTCCGTACAGAGCAGCTGTCAAAGCTTGCTTCAGAAGCAGGCCAGGCAGAAGATGTGGCCCTAGGGCAGGCCAGTCTGCAACAGGCCCTAGCCCTTGCCCTGAAGTACAACTGCCCCAAGTGGGAGCTCAACTTTGTGTACGCCAACTCTCTGCTGCTCCACTGGCAGCACTCGCCAGCTACTGTGGTGCCTCTGGTGAGGCAGGTTTTCCCAGCTTTGATGGAGCAGCCCTATGGCACTGTGCACCAGCTGCTGCGTTGCACCTGGCCTGAGCTTCAGGTATTGTCCCATATACCCTCCCTGCATCTTTCCTTGCTTCCTGCACCTTCAGTGCATCTTCTTCTTGCTTCCTATATCAGCCTTGCAGCTTCTTGTTTTGCATACTATCCCTGCTTTGAATGACCTCCTTGCTTTGGGCAACCTCCCTGCAACAGTGGTGTCCATTTGCAAATCCAGAGATCAGCACCTGGCGTGGCTTCTGGAACGTTTTCACTGCATTTGTGACAATTTGTGACAATGCAATAGGGTTGACATCACACGGTTGTGTGCTGTTACAAGCTGCAATGCTGACATGTCTAGCTTGTGCAGCATGTCAGAGTGGCTGTCTGTCTAGAGTAAGAGTGCTGATGTGTATGGACAAGCTGCTGATGTTTTGACCAGCAATCAAGTTGCAGGACAAAATTCATCTTTGTCGAGGGAAGTTGCAATCATCACATACTGGAAGCACTACTCGTGCTTTGTCAGACCCTCTTCTTCATCAGTCATTGTGTAAAGATGTGTCTGATACTGCGACCTGTGACTTCAACCTCTGCCTTGTGGGTGTAGGGTCAAAGGCAGCTGCACATAGCCTTCTGCCTCAAGCTGCTGGAGATGTGCTACAAACACACATTCACCAGCACAGACACATTCCCAGGGCCGGTACTGGACCAACCTGAAGCCTCAATGCAGCGGCTGGCACAGCTTCAGTCCTTCTCTAGAGCCATCGGTATGGCAGCTGCAGGGCTGGATGTCAAACCCTTCCTCGTCCCATACCTGCCTGCGCAGTTGCTGGGGATCGTGCTGCGCCAGGCAAGCCAGGAAGCTGAGACTGATGCTGAGGGTGACAGCGGAGTGGTGAGTTCATCAGATGTGGAGCGCATGAAAGCAGACCTTGCTGATGTGCATCTGGCGGCTATTGAGGAGCTGTGTGCGCATGCCAACGGCAGTAATGTGCAAGAAGTGGCTGACCTCATACATCAGCTGCCGGCACCCACCAGCCTTTGTGCCTCACACACAGACGACACAGGCCAGCTCAGCAGCACTGACAGCTCACTTGGTGTCAGCAGCAGCACAGCGTACACAGCGGCCGCCTGCACTGTGTTGCTGGATCTACCCTACTTGGAGCCCGACGGTCAAACCGAGGCTTGCCAAGACGTAGTTGACTTCCTAGAGCAGCTGAGTGCTGATGACTTGACAAAGCTGTTGCTTTGGAGCGTTCTGCAGCAGCCCCACCCGCTGCTGCCAGGCGGGCTGCAGCTTCCGGCACAGCTGCCAGAGGGCCAAAGACTGAGCCTGCTGCAAGCTGGCCTGCAGCTGTTGCATGGTCACGCTGAGAGGGACAGTGAACTGACTGTTGACAGCAGGCTGGAGTCAGAAGCAAGCAAGCTGACTGTCATCTGTCATGTTCAGCAGTCATGTGAGCTCACTCCTGAGCATTGGGGCATGTTGGAACAAGCCCTGGACGCTGGGAACAGCAGCCCTCAAGCTGTAGCTGTGGAGCAGTGCATTGGACAGCTGCTGGCGACTGGCTTGCCTGTGGAGGACCTGATGATAGTCACTAGCTCCTTACAGAGTCACAGCCAGACTGGCACAAGTGCACAGCAGGCTCAGTCTCAATCAGCAGCAGAGGTGGCCACAGCTGTGGCGCAGCAGCTGCTCAGGCAAGCTTTGCCACTACTGTCTGGCAGCTCGGCAGAAGCCTCAGAACAGGTGGATCTGACCAATGGAGACTCACACATACATCAGAATGGCTCAACGCAGATGGGTGAGTATGACAGCTCATCATCCCTCACGAACCCCACCACCGCTGAGCAGGCTTCCGAATGCATTCGAGGCATCCTACACAGTCTTCAGCCACCAGGGGTATCACAGCAGGCACAGGAAGTGGTGACCCAGCTGCGGCAGCATGTGTGGTCAACATTGCAGCATCACTTGGTGGGTGGTGACCAAGCCTTGAGCCAGTCAAGGAGCCTGCAGCCAGCAAAGCTGCAGCTTCTGGAGGTGCTGGTAGGCCTGTGTACCAGCAACCAGTCTCCTCATCTTTCTTTGTCCACTGGACTAGCTCCCTCAACCAGCACCGGCCCAGGGAGGACCCAGGGGCCAAGTCTGGTCCGCTGGGAGGGGTGGGTACCCAAGCAGGCCAGTGGGGATCTGGCACAGGGGCAGCGGCTGCTGCTGGTGAGTCATACCAGGGCAGTGGTGGAGGGCTTGTGGCCTGGGGTGGAGGTTGGGGCTCAGGATGTAGCCAGCCTGGCAGCAGCCCAGCAGCTCTTCCTGGGTCTGCTGGAGTCCGGGCATGAATCTGCTCAGCTGCATGGCTTGCACAGCCTGCTGGTGGATGTATGGTGCAATGGACACACACTTGACGCTGACCAGGTACACAGCTGTCACAGCCCCTGCAAAGATATGGCTCTCATGTTGAGTCAATAAAAGCCCCTATCACTTATGCTGTGTGGTAGCCTTTCCCCTTTCTGCTGCCAAGCAACTTCCCGCTGCATGCCCTGCTCACAGTCAGTCTCATTGCTTCGGTGACTCTGTGATACATGCCAAACTTAAGGTTACCATACTTACTGTGCAGCACACCTACCTTCCAGCTAGTCAGTCGCACACATTGTAATTCTTTGTCACAGCACCGATCACAAGGAGGCTCTGCAATGTATTGTTTCATGCATATTCAGCTTGCTTTGCAGGCCCATGAGGAGCAGGAATCTGGATACAGTCCCCTGCATTCCTGCTGGTCTGCTTTGCTGGAGCAGATGCTGACAAGTGGACAGACTGATGCGGTCCTCAGGGCCTTGGATGCTGCCCTGCCCTCATCTGCCCTGCTGACACCACAAGAGGGGCACCAGCTGGTGGAACACAGCCGCAGCCTGGCTCAAGCAGGTACAAGCACTCTTCCATTCGTCATTTGACTGTGTGAATTCTGAGCACTATGCCTTTTCCGTACTTATCTGCATCTGCTCTGCTTATTACGTATATCCTTCATGCTTTTGTACACTGCACACATTGTGTTCTGCTCTGTCTTAACATGCTGGTGCTCGTTGCCAACCCAAATCAGGATTGAAGCATAGTTCTGAAAACTGCTGTAGACATTGCTGGGTGTATGCAGAACAGACGATTCAGCGGAGCATACAGCTGGTCTGCTTCCTTGCTATGTAGCATGGCATGACACACCTGCCGCATGCTTGTTTTGCGCATGCTTGCACCTTGTGCAGTTTGCACTGCGACAACATCAATGTGATGTGAGACTGACTGAAGCCTGTGTGGTCAATTTACCCATGGCTTCTGTGTTTGTGCAGGTGCCTCTGCTGCTATTTCTTTGCTTCAGTCTGATGCAACCCTGGTCAACAGCGCGCTGCATGATCTGGCAGACAAGGCCATTGTCGACGTTGTGAAGCCAGACCTGGCTTTACTGTCTGTCCTGCTGGACAAGGGGCTCTTTGAAAAGGTCGCTGCAGGCCTGCAAGCCCAGCTCATCAATGTTCTGTCCTCTGACCCACGGCCCCCTTCTTTGGAGCCTTACCTAAGCACCTCCTCTTCTGTTGTCTCATGTGATGAAATTCGTGCAGAAAGCATTCTGATACCAGCAACTGTCTCTCTGCTGATTGCTCAGGGGTGCTATGCACAAGCTGCTGCTTTGTGCATATACCACACACATGCGCACCCTGCTTTTGCAAATTTTGAATCTGGCCTGCAACAGTTGCAGCCTTACCTGACTAGTTTCCAGGAGAACAGTAGATCGAGCAGTGTCACAGTTGCTGATGTGTCTGCTAGCTGGCCATTGCCACAGACTCTAGTCAGGGTGCATGAATCAATGCATGCAAAGTTTGAAGCCGCTCTTGAACGTATGAAAGCTGACAACTATGAATCTTTTGCTTGAAGTTCAACATCGATTTGCTGCTGACAGTGTAACATGTTGATTTATACAATTGGTGTTCTGCACCATGTAAACACGTTGATGAGCTGAAGGTGCATTTACCAAGCCTGAGCTGGCTGATATTCTCTTAGTGTGCGCTTGCAGACATGAGCACAGAAAGCGTAAAGGCTTGAACCAAGATGTGCCAGACATCTTTTGCTGTTGAATATTTCAACCAATGGTCAGCGTTTTGAGACACGTTATTGACACAAGATATGCTCCACTCAACCTTTCTACACGCAACATGCTGAGCTTGGGAACAAACGATCGTATACACTAGTGTCTCGCAAGATGTTGCTATACAATATAGAGCCTCGCTTTACTGGCATATTGCATCTTATGTGATTTGTCCCAGCTGCATTGCATGCCACTTGCCAATGAAAGCTGGTGAGGGGCCACTACAGGTACCCTCTACACAGCAAGGAGTTGCAGTGGCAGGGTATGGCCTGCACCTGGGTCTTCAAGTTGTATGCTGACTCAGGGCCAGAGATCTTGTAGTTGTATCTGCAAATCAGCAACAGTATCAGCACTTGCAGGGCTGAGCTGGCCCAGGCTGGTCTTGCAAACAGTTTGCAATAGCTACATGGGCACTTCTGACAGAGTAGAGCACGAGTCCTTAAGTGGAGGCTTTAGCATACAACGTTGATGTTGATGGAGTTAGCAGAGCTTACGTCAGCTCCTCCATGGGGGCGATCTGCTGTGTTGCAAAGATGAAGACTCGATGTTGGCCCTTGACATCCACCAGCTTAGCAATGCAATTAGGCCTGCACAGAAGAGCACCTGGTGGCACACCTGCACTTGAGGCTTTCAACCTGAGTGCATACACTTAAAGCAGACACTTAAATGCAGAGACACGCATGCATTCATGGCTGCTTTGACACCCTTGCCTCGATGAGCAATGAACATGTCAGTGCAAATCTCTGTGTCAATGCATATCCAAAGGCTATGTGAGGCGATTCATGGTGCACTGTGCCCAGAGCAGTGTAGCACGTCGTCTGAGCATCATGCTGACAAGATGCCAGGCGCAGCACAGTTGTACAGTGCGACAGTCTGAAAAAGTAAAGGATTGTGACAGCACCTGCAAGAGTGGTTGATGTAGCGTGCAATGTTGCCTTGGTGTGTGGCATCTATGCAGTGGTCTCTGTCCACAGCAAAGAAGTAGAGGCCTAGTCCCTGGGATGCATACTGCCGTTCTCTGTTGTCAGCTACAGGCCTTCGGATCACTTCTCCAGCATACTCCATCAGCAACTCACCCTCGGCTAGGTAACCTGTAAAGGTCATGAGGGCCATATCATGCAATCTGTACCCATTCAGCTATGTGGGAGTTGACAGCCCAATTGAGTGTATGCATGTTGCAGATGCTTTAGGGCCGCACTTCAACCCAAGCAAATTGAAACAAATGCAAGTAGAAATGACCAGCAGCACAACACAACACAACAATGGCAAAAAAGGCATGCAAGACACTTGAGAAGACAGCACAGGTCAGGCTGACAATAACTATACAGTGCCTTAAGTCCTCAGAGCATGAGCAGGGGTCAATTTGTTAAGGAATGATGAAGTCTCACCTGTTGTGAAGACACCCATGCTTGCTACTGCAGAGCGGCGCACTACAAAGCGGTGCATGAGCTGCATGCTTGCTGTGACAGCAGCGTGCAGGTTTGGGGCTCGCAGCTGTCCACTTTTGCTTAGGTCAGAAGCAATCTGAAAGACGTTTGGTCTTTGTCTGCCTTGGACTCTGCCAAGTCCAAGACTGATGACAGCGCGTATGCTGGCTGTGGGTTTTGGCCTGTCCTGCCATGACTGCTTGGGCTCTGCTCGTACACAGCCAGCAGTACTGTTGATTGCATTTGACACCTTGATGTCTTCTATGGATGCATACAAGCAGCTGTCCAACCTGATCATGGCTGCGTTGCTCTGTTGAAATGCCTGCTGACTATTTGCAATGGAGGCAATGCGCTGCACGTGACTTTGGCTGACGAGTGAGTTCATTGGATTCATTGATGTGTTCTCTTGGCAGATGTGCATGTCTGCAGGCTGCTGCATATCAGACCCTGTGTCACCTAGCCCAGGAAGTGGGGATGGAGGCAGGTGGTGTGGTCTGATCCTTGACGCTGAATTTCTTGTTTCGGGTTTGAATGAGCGCTTCTGCTGCTGCAGCCTGTGATGACCTGCATGCTTTCTGGATAGGACTGGCAGCATTGCTGCCATTGCAGGAGCAGATGTTCTGCATTCTTGGCGCATTGGCAAACTGGACTTTTCATCAGGCTGTTGACGGGTCGCTTCTGTTGTGAGTGGTTGCTGTACCGGTGATTGGCTTGATTTTTTTGCACTTGCACCGCTGGGATAACTGAACATCTGACATGGCTGACACTGCCGACGTCGCTGTGACAACTCAGCAAAGTGCAGTTTCAAAGATGCCAGCAAGTTATACTCCATCATTCCCTGTGTACACCTGAGAAGAAGCAGAGGGCAGTGTAGGAAGCACATAGCAGTTGAGCAGATTATGTAGAAGTATCATCTTGTGTAGCAGTGTGGATCAGCTGAAATGCCCTTTGTTTAGAAAGATACTTCGGTGCTGTTCAGCTGCACATGGTTCATCACGATCATACTTATAATCTACCTGCGGTTATTTTAGCGTTACTATCCTGCCGCTACATCCACACACAAGCTCGCCATAAAAGAGGTCCAGCTTCAGTCCGTACCACAAGATCGCAAGAGCGACTTGGTAGATCCGACTTGTCCTCCGCCGGCACCAGGATGCTCGTTGTGTGACAACGTTGCAGTTGTAAATGCACCCAATTAGCCACAGAGCCATCTGCCTCTGCGGAATGTCGCCTTCTCCTTGTTTGGTGTGACGAGACGGAAAATTGTTCTTGCATCGGGCCATCAACTACGCAGTGCGTTGCTGTACGTGATTGGATCTCAGATACACGTTCCCTTGATAGATTAGATACAGATACACTTTCTCAAGGATACACTAATTTGCAGAGCTTGGTAAAGTGCCTGGATCGTAGGGGTATTGCATCAGATACACGTTCCGAGGATACACTGCATGCAGCTGCGCAGTCAGCTGACTTGCTGTACGTTCAGCTGCAAATCGTGCATAGCACCAGTGCCTGTATGCAATCACAACAAGAACGTCACATGTAAACGGCAGACATCATGTATGCAGACATCATGGAATGATAGCGTTACACCTGGTTCAGTTCAGCTTCTTCACCAATTTAGTCTTTCTACTTTTGTAAATGGTGTTGAGTAGCAAGCCAGAAAAGACAAGGACCACCGCGACCCATTGCTGGGGAAGCAATGGACTGCCGTGCCACAGGACAGACAAGAGAATGTTGAAAAACTTTCTTGTTGTACATATCAGTGTGTTGACCAATGACCCAAAAGTCCGAATGGTATAAAAGATGAACAATTGTCCAACTGCTCCACACATGCAGAACAAGAACACATCATATGCAGCAGAAGGATGCTGCCTGCAGAAACTGATGAGCTGACTGCCACTGTTGGAAAGGATAAACAAATAAGCACTGTAATACAGACCACCCCAAAAGTTCATGAAGCACATAGTGTGCAGAGGTGATGTAGCTCTGTAGCGTTTTTGTACTTCGTCCTGCTCAGCATTAGTGTAGCCATCAAGCAGAAGATTGGTGACACAAAGGAAGTAGCCCCAGGGTGCATTGGGAGCAACAAGTTTACTGGCTGCAGCACTGGATGACTGTTTCGCAAAAAGAGATATGCCCATGGCAATCAGGCCTGCACAGAGGTATTCCAAGGACCCATAGCGCTTGCCGCCCAATATTGTACCCATAATCATCACAGGAATCATTTTGCAAGACTTGGCTAATACTTGAGCTGGATAGCTGATATTCCGTAAAGCCTCATACCCACAGGCAGGTCCAATGCTGTTGCTGATTGCCGGTTTCCAGTAAGCTGTGAAAGGTGCTTGTCCCTTCTTCTTGGATTGGAATAGCAACAGCAGTCCCGCCCACACAAAGCATGTGATTGCCTGTGTTCCGGTCAGAGCTTTCAGCTCGGGGAACCTGTCCCCGAGCAACCCGTACGTTTTGACGGACAAATTTTCCTGAAGAAGCCCTTGAGTCAGGTAGGAGGCGTATATCCCAGCGACACAAACAGGGAGTTGCCAGGCAGCCTTTGCATCTGTCATCACTTTCGATCAGGGAGCAGGGCTGACACCAGG
>JAABUK010003807.1_pt1 | contig 25130 bp, 20 predicted proteins | sample 5559141 | NCBI WGS metagenome assembly JAABUK01 (sample SAMN10711869, study PRJNA513367) | rock metagenome | isolation source: Antarctica rocks | place: Antarctica: Victoria Land, Pudding Butte nord | collected 2016-01-03 | reverse complement strand
GCTGGAGGTCTGGTTTAAAGTGTCCGTAGGGTTGACTCTGTCTGTGTGTGTGTGTGTGTGTGTGTGTGAAACGCCTGTAGTGTGTAGCTTCACGATCTACCTACCTAGCATAAGTTGGTTGTTGGAAGTGTCAGCAGCCCGCAAGCCTTCTTCCCGCCGCCCCGACTCGGTGTCGTCTTGCTGGATCCAACGTCTCCTCGCTCACACCCATCTTCCACCGCTGGACCCCCCCTCCCTTGCAATCACAATCCCAGCTCAACATGAACTCTCAACCCCTTCTCCGCCATCATCTCATAAACAGCTCTCAAATCCTTGTCCTGCATCTCTTCCCTTAACTCCAGAAGACTGAATGCCAGCATATACAACTCCTTCGCCCAAGGGCAGGCGCGGAGGGCGCGGTGGAGGGTTGAGATTGCTCTGCCCATCCCATTTGAAGGCTTGCTAGAACTTAGATTTGGCTTGGAGGAGGAAGTTGGATTGGTGTGGGAGGACGGGGCGGACTGGGACTGCGATTCTTGTAGAGCGACGTGGATTTCCCAGAGGATGTAGAGTTTCCATATTGTTGGGCTGTGCCGGCTTGATGACGAGGAGGGTGAATCGAAGTCGGAGTCGGAGTCGAGGGGGGAGGAAGAGATGGCTTTTTCAAAGGCGGAGCGAATGGAGTGGGATGTAGTGCCTGCAAAAGTGGGACGGTTAAGTTCGGTGTAGATGCGGAACAGGGGGGGGATCGTTGAGTTTGATGGGGTGATTGTGCCGGGTTGGAGGGTAGAGGATGAGGACGAGGATGTGGATGTGAGGGTTGGAACGACGTCGCGGATTCGATCGGTGAGGAGGGAGCGGCGGGTATGGAAGTGATAGAGTGATAGAAAGATGGTGTTGCTTGGGAAGAGACGGATTGATTCTGCTAGGAGGCTTGTGATGTCGGATGGTCGGTAGCCTGAGGCGGACGTTTGAGCGTGTAGGTGTAGGAGGCGGGCGCGAGATTGATGGACAAGGCAGAGGGTGGTGGGGGATTGGGCGATTGTGGGATGAGCTGACGTTATTGCGTAGTGCGCAAGGGATGGTGCTAGGGTTTGGTTTGAGGTAAGATAGGCGAGAAGAGAGAGAACGTCCAGGTAATGGACGGATAGGTCGGGATTATTCAAGGAAAGGTTCTGGTGGAGGAGCAAGACTAGATATTGATGAGCTCGCAGCTTCGTGGTTGCGTGCCCTCCAAGATACGCCGCTCCTGGTTGACCTAAATCATCTAGACAGACCTTCTCGTCTGACACTGCCAGGCACAATCTTAATGCCTTGGAAAAATCGTGTTGATCCAGCAGTGCCCATAACCAGGATCGCCAGACTAGGACAACATCTTGCCGACTTGTTTCCGAAAAGGATGAACGCATTGACAAGGCAGTCGACCATACGCGTTGAGCAGCTTCAATATTACCAGCACGCCACTCTAGGAGGGCAAAGCCATTGTAGAGTCGAACGGAGGGCTGCAGCTTGAGAATATTTTTGGCATATTTCCGAGCTTCTTTGACTTCGAACCGGGACTCAAAAGCGAGAAGGTACTCCGCAAACAGTTCATCTTTCAAGCCAGCGAGGAGCTGTCGTAGGGAGCGTTGAGTCCATTCCCTTCGAGCTATATTAGAAAGAATAGATTGTCGGACTTTCCATGGATTAAACCAATGCTCACTGTCAAGAAACAGAGATGTTGTGTCTGTGATGAATGAAGGCATGGGAAAGTTAAATGGGCGATTTCGTTCTGACGAGATAACCCAATTGCTCAGGGTTGTTTGAGACGGGTCAAGGAATAAGTTGTTCAGAAATGGGTCTTCAGTAGGTAATTGGTTGCTCCACAGCTCCAAGCGGAGCGGCGGAAGACCACAAAAGCACAAGAAAGCCTCCAACAGATGTTTCTGAGCTTCTGGACCCAATGGACGGAAGAGGAAAGGCTGAATATCCGAGTAGAGGATTACCCGATACGGGTCATCCTCGTCAACTTTGTCAAGGGTCCGGGCAGGCAATGTCGACGCTCTCACCCGTTGCTGCTCACATACACCCCAAGCTGTAAGGGAATGTTGGTCAGTTGTCGTGGGAAGAGCAGGATCGTTCCGCGGTTCTGTCTCCACACGTTGAGACATCTTCCAGCCTCGACCACCTTCTTCGCCAAGACGAGGCACTTCGCTGTCCCAGAATTCCTCGAAAGAGAAGAGCTCACTGCCGGCTTGATCGCTGCTCGGCTCGAAGAAGGAATATTCTAGGATGGCTTGCCATAATGCATGGGCGTGCTCTGTGAAGCCAGCATCCCGCATGAATGTTGTCAATCGCAGGAAGACGTAGATACGTGTATGTTCCACGTCAACTGAAGCCTGCCTTGTTGCAATCAGATCCAGGCAGTCCTTGAAGATTTCTCGACAGCTCTCATAGGTGAATGTTACAAAGTTGGTTTGCCGGAAATTCAAGTATTGCACCCACAAGCTCAAGCTACCGGGATGCTCCTTCAATGCAGATCTCCATGCTCTTGCCAGCTTTTCAGTCTCCCAAACCTTGGCCCCTTCGTTCATCATGCCATGCACCAACTGATCTCGCAATGGATGGCCTTTTGTTTTGGTCAAAGCCGTTTCGTACATGGACAGTTTGACGTCCACGACTCCCCACTTCTGCGCATTTGACGATGCTCGATGCAGCCCATTGCAATTTTCGGCAAGCATTAGCTCCTGGTGCTGGATTAATGTCAACCAGGCATCGACATCGGCTGGATTCTCGTCAACCAGGCGCGAAAGATGAATGTTTCGTTCTCTCGCGCTGTTCACATGAGTCGAAACGGCAGTAGGCTCATGCTCGGAATCTGAGCTGGTAGAGGAGCTCTTAACATCCTGCCCCTCCCCAGATCTCTCGGAATCATACTGGATGTTGTCTCCTTCTAGATTTTCGGACAGCCAATTGGCAGAGGGATGCAAATCGTTGAGCTTCCTTCGCTTTCGCTTCCGACCACGGTGAGGTGACAATGAAAGATAGCTCCTGCTAGCATCGACTTCCGCATTGTTTCTCTCTTGCGCTACGACACGCGACAAACCTGATTCCTTCAATAAGCTCGTACGCAGCGACCTCGCTCCATTGCGCTCTAAGCGTTCTGTCGTGACTAGCCGTCGACCAGGCTCAAGCTCGGGCCTTGTTTTGAAGCACCTGGAGAGCCCCAGAAGGCTGTGTCGACCTGCTTCGCGATATTTTGGCACCGTATAACGGTGCGCGGTGCCGTATCGGATGTTATTCTCGTCGCTTCTCCTGTCTTCGGTGTAGTGACCTGTCTCCTCGCCACCAACGTTGGATTTCGAAGACTCCTCGTGCGGGTGGAGTTGGCCAGTCCCAACATCCTCGCCCCGAATCCCTTCTTTCCCCTTTCCGCCATGTTTCTCGTGAAGGTGTCGCTGCTGCCTTGCCTTACGGGCTTCTACATGACGGTGAACTTTCTCGGATGTTTTCGACTCAGATTTGCTTGTCAAATACGTGCTGTGATCCTCGAGACTCGGTGTTGCTTGTCGCGGTTTGAAGCTTGCGAAGCGTGGCACGGTAGAAACATTTCGGGTTGGTTCCGGAGACCTTGGTACATTCTTATCACCACCATCCATCAAGTAGTGTCAAAGTCTGGCTCACCGGCGGCCCTCCAAAGCCGGATTTGCCGTGTCAAATAGTTACACCGTTTGCCATTCCATCAGTCCAAGTCGAGGTCGAAATCGAAGTCAAACGAGATGAATGCTCACGGTAGGTGAATTGGAAGACTGCGTCCTCGGCTGCGGTTGTACCAGACGTCATGCGCAGCCCGGGAAAAACTTCCCTCAGAAGAATAATCTTTTTGGCAGTCTTCAGTTCTGGGTTCTTTGCAACCCGCAGTCAGCGGCAGGCAGTCGGAAAAGTCTCATCGACTTAGGAGGGACGGAAGTGGTGGTAGTCTTCACGACTAGAAGATCTTGACGCCGTTTCAACCCAGCTTTGATCAATATGGCCTCCTCGTTCGCCGCGCAGCTGAACGAAATCGCCGCCAAATCAAGGAACGAGCTTGACTTGAAGGCGCAGAAGACTGCCCATTCACAGTCTCTGATCTTTGGCAAAAGGGTTGCTAGCTCGCAAGACTTTGATACGATATATCAAGTATGTCTTGAAGGCTTCGAAGATCTCTGCAAGATTGACCCGCGATTCCGAGACTATCAGCGAAGCTTGTTCAGCAAGCAAAGTAAAACTCAGGAACGAGATCAGATGACTGCAGAGCAGAATGCGACTCTCGACACTGTCATTGAAGCTTGCCTAGGCCTTCTGGGTGGACGTCTCTTGCTGAGTCCTGCTGCAAAGGCTGCAGAATGGCTTGTACGACGGTTTAGGTATGCTGGGCTTTGGTTGCGTCCCACTCAGATTGCTGATATCTTCTCCCTTTCAGAGTACATGAGCACAACACTTCGTTTCTTCTCCTTACATTCTTACCCTACCATGCAACTCCCATCTTTCGCAACCTTTTGTCGATTCTGCCCTCGTCGGTGCCTCCTCAATTCAAGTTTCTTGGACCATACATCACGACCTTGACAAATCCTCCTCGACACGCAATTGCTTACGGCGCAATCAATAATGTCAGCCTCTTTGCTGCACTGAACAGCTACGCATTACGAGTGTGTCGCGCTGGGAGCCAGCATCAAACCTTGCTCTCCTTCTGGGCGAACATGACAGCGGAAGCAGTAGCTGGTAGCCTTGATCTTGCCAGGTCTGGGAGAAAGGAGATTCAACGACAAAGAGAGGAAGATGTACTGTTGAAAGTCCTACCACTTCTGAATGACGGCTTGTCTATACACGACTGCTCGGAGATGATTATAGCTTGTTTCACCGTCGCCGTAATCTTAGCCAGCAAAAGCCAATTAGCTGACAAAGTGCTAGACAGCATTATGGAGGCCGTCGCTGGAGCTCTAGAAACCGATACTATCAATGCAGGACTCATTTGCCTTTCAATACTGACGCAAAAGAAATCAGATCAGTCAGTGACCAGGAGGATTTCTGCGAAGCTGGCAAAAGTCAATGACCTTGAAACGCGGCTACAGTCACTCAGAAAAGCCTACGATGTGGAAACCTTTACGTTGGCGCTGATACGGAGTGCTCTGCTGGATATGCGAGCCAAGGAACAAAGTGAACGACTTACTTTCGTTGAACGACTTCTTTTTGCTGACCTCATGGATCCAACAAAGGTGGCTGTTGCTCTTAGGGCACTGCTGACACTACTCGGGAGCGCAGTTGAAGACGCCGTTTCAACAGCTCTTAGGGAATCAGTAGCGGACTTGCTTCGAAAACTCAACGATTCCGATAAATTCACGTCTCTTCTTGCAAATGTAGTGAGGCAGTCCGGATTGAAAGCTGCTATCGTGGAAGCCGGCCTGCGGGTTATGATCAACGAGCCGGAAATAATACCAGTTGAGGTCGATGAGATGGACGTCGACTTGAGAACCTCAGGCAGAGCCCAAAGTCCATTCCCCCGCGCCTTGGAGCATGTTCCGCAACGTACTGTGGACGAGCATTCATTCTTGTCCCATTCGCCATCACACTTGTTTGGACCTCTTTTGGAAGCATTCACGTTAGCTGCTCAAAGCAAAGAGGCAACGCAGTCATTTGCGCAATTGCCGTTATGGCGATCTTCGACAGGCCCTGATAAGCCGCTGTTCGCTTCTTTCTTCATACGGATCTTTTCTGGCCCATACCCGATCCAGGTGCGACATTCAGCGCTGAGTTCTCTCGGAAAATGGCTCTCTGAACTTTCAGACTTTGACTCTCAAGCTATCTTACCCTATGTCTTATTACAACTCGCGGATCCTGTTCAAATCATTCGTCAAGCTGCATCGGAAGTCATGCTTGCTTTAGATCAGGCATTTCCATCGGGGTTTGTGGCTGGCGAAGTCTTTATGCAGTGGGGTTTGACCGAGCTTTATAGTTCTGGGAAGAATGATCAGCCTTTGACTTTTCTGCCTACCAAAGAGGTGTCCAAGATCATCCAGAGAGCTGTAGTTCCTGCTCTTGAGGAATGCGTCCTGGATCCAACGCAGATCAAAAGAATTCTTCAAACTGCCCTGAAGCCGGGCTCGAGCAACACCCGTGTCAATGCGAAGACCGAGTCAACAGAGTTGAAGAAGTATTTGAGGCAAAACTTCTTTCGCCTTCTTCTGATGCATCTCAGCTCTACACCTCTGTATTCGGTCAAAACAGGTGTTCTCGATCTCCTCACAAATGTTGATAAAGTGGGCGGCATCCAGAAGCGGAAAGAGTTAATGCCTTTACTACTTCACTGGGCATCTCTCACGCCTGAGGAAGTTGAGAATTTAGCGTCAAACGAACATCTAGATGCAAAAGGCGTCAGTGCAACGATTTGCGGCATAATTTCACCAACCGAGAACGATGCAGTCGATATTTTGCTCGACTTCACTTCTTCCATTAACCCAAGGCGGTCAGATTTCATGTCGGCTGTCTCTGAACGCATTCAACATATCTGGCTGCAGCTGAAGACAGACCGACAGATTGCAACGGCTGATAGCTTGTTGAGGTTGACATTCCACGATCAAGCAAAACGGTCAGATCGATCCCAAATAGGGAGGCATGTTTTCCAATCCGTAGACTTGTCCACAGATGTCCTCATACATCTCCTCGACAGTGTTCGTACCTCGATCAATGCGGCCAGCGAACATTCACCCGTATCCAAGAAGAGACGTAACAACGAAAACCAGGCTGTTGTAGTTAACAGGTCACCTTCTGAAGCAAAGCTTGCAAACGTCCGTGAAGTCACGTTTGTTCTAGAGCTAGTCGACAATTTGAACCCAGAACGTCGCCCTGAGCTTCTAAGCAGTCTCTTTCATATCTTGGCTGCTCTACATCAGCTCAAAGTGCGGCATCACGCTGACCTGAGCTATTTGCTATCTCTGTCATTAAGCAGCCTCCTGGGAATTGTCCGCAATGCCACTCTGCACTTGTCGAAGGTCGACTTGTTGGCTGTCCGAGTTGATGTGGTTATTGACTGTATGCGCACGACTCAAAGTCCCCAGGTGCAAAACACTTCTCTCCTTCTCATCGCGGCTGTTGCAAGTATCGCTCCTGAGCGTGTGCTGGACAGCATAATGCCTGTATTCACGTTCATAGGTACAGATATGCTGGGGAAGGACGATGAGTATTCGAGCTATGTTGTTGACCAAATAATGGACCAAATCATTCCACCACTGATCCAGTCTCTTCGCAGTAGAGGTCGAGATCTCGTTACCGAGACCTCCGATTTAATGTCTATCTTGACGGTTGCATATGAGCATATACCTCCACAAAGAAGATTCAGATTGTTCAAGAAACTCGTCTCGAACCTTGATGATGAGATTTTCCTCTCGGTTCTAATCTCTAGTCTTGCACAGCGATACGCAGACCGAGCTGATGTCGTCTCCTTCATTATATCTTTGATCAACACGTTCGAGATGGAAATCCAATTGAAGACATGTGCAAACATTCTTGTCTTTGTGGAAGACGCTCTTGCTAGTCAGTCTGGTCATCAGAAAACCGTGGCGGGTTCTGATGACGCGAGGGACAATACGTCTCCTACGCTGGTTCTGTCCTTGCTTCGGATACTCGATGAAATCCTTACGGTATCAAACATCACCAGCAAAATTGCAAGATCGAATCAATCGACTAAAAGCGAGATGGAAGGGCTTATGCCCATGTGGAAAGACCTGCTTGACAAAACAATTATCATGGTGCAGACTCCAGATCTCGATGATGTACTGAGGAGGGCCGCCAAAATGGTTCTGTCCAGCCTTTTGAGCCTCATACCAATGGTAAGCTTCATTGACATTGCAGAACATTTTGTCGATGCCGGACCAGATATTGCCAGGCGAAGAGTATTAAGGCAACTTGAGGACCGCTTACGAGGACGAGTTGAGCGGAGTGCCGCAGTACAGACAAAGGCACTGACATTCTTAGAGAAGTTGCTTCGGCTACTCAACGGATCTGAGGACGGAATTTCCAAGCATGCAGCCATTGCGTGTGTGGACCGAATATGCGAGCTTTATGGCCGTAAAGACGTAACAACAGTCGTCCAAGCAGCGAGGGTCATCTCAGGTGACAGCTGTCTAGGTTCTTCGGACACGAAAATCAACATCCTTGTGCTACTATGTCTCTCGTCCGCTACCGAACTTGTCAAGGATGCAATAGTTCCGATCGTTCCACAGATGATGCCAAAGGTTTTCAAATTGCTTCAAACCAGTCTCGAAGAAGGATCGGAAGATTCAAAGCTTCATGATGCCGCATTTACTCTTACTTCAGCCCTGCTCGCTCATGTGCCCTTCATTGTCTCCGACGAGTATCTTGACCAAATCCTAGTTCTTTCCGCCGAGTCAAGTAACTCTCCACTGAATGCTGAAAGCAATGAAATTCGAGGACAGGCCTTGCAGCTAATTGATAAAAATATCGCGCTCGCAAACATTATTGGCTCTTTGCGTCGGACCTGCGCTACCACAGTCGAAAATGATGTCCCAGCTGTGCTGCAAGCTCTTTCCCTTCTCGCAGGCTCGGTGAAAGCTTCTCCAAAATCAGTCGTCGTGAAGAACGCAGAGAAGATCGCTGCGCTTCTTTTACAGGTGTTCGACCTTCGTCGTGTTCAATTCACAAACCGTACCGAAGACAGCTATACCGACGACGACGTCTCTGAAATAGAGAAAACAATCAATTCCGTCACCATAGAGATCATCTACAAACTCAACGACTCTACCTTCCGGCCCATGTTTCTCCAAATGGTGGACTGGGCCACAGTGTGTCCAGATGTGAAATCTTCCAATCTATCCAAAGCGCAGAAACTGAGGCAGACGACCCTCTTCAACTTTCTCGCACATTTCTTCAACACCTTAAAATCCATCGTTACCTCTTACGCGACGCACATCGTCGAACCAGCTGTGACCGTCTTGAAAGAGATCTGCACTACCTCCCTATCATTATCAGCATCAGCCGCCTCCTTGTCTTCCAAACCCAAATCTCACCGCCACCCCTCCTCACCAGTGGACCAAGACGCCCTCCCCCTCTACCTTACCACCCTCGCCGCCCTCCACGCCGCCCTCCGCCACGACCATGACGCCCATTTCTCCATCCCCTCGCACTTCACCCCTCTCGCCGAGTCCCTCGTCGTGCAATTACACCTCGCTTCTCACCCAACCTACAACCCCCACATCCGCTCTGCCGTCATCCCCACGATCGTCGCGCTAGCCACCGCAGTCGTCGATACGCACGAGCACCTCAAGAAAATAAACAGTCTGATCTGTGGGCTTCGACGCGCGGAGGATGCGAAGGTCAGGCTGGGGAGTGTGTGGGTGCATTTGGCTCTTGCGGGGGCGGAGCAAGATCGGGTTGGTGGTGCTGGGGAAGAGGAGCTGGGGATAGCAGTGGAGTGGTGCGGGACGGTGTTGAGTGTTGGAGAGGGAATGGTGTATGTGAATGAGATGTTGGAGGATGAGGATGAGGAGGTGGAGAGTGGGGTGAGGAGGTTGGTTAGGAGGGTGAGGGAGTGCGTGGGGGAGGAGGGCATTTTTGAATAGGAATCCTGATCTTATGACGATGACGGTGATGGTGATGGTGATTGTGGAGTTGGGGAGAAGGGATGGCTCTGCAATGGGTAGTGTTACCATCGCGAGATTTATCTGACGAGATGGTTGCGAGTACCATGGTAGATATGACAAATGGGGGGCATAGAGAGAGAGAATGACAGCGTTCGTCATAGAAAAGATCGTATTTGACAATCTCATAAACGCTCAACGCAGCGGTTGACGACGCTGTTAGCTACCAATCACCTGCTCACTTTCCTCCTGGGCTTTCACTTCTCTTCGGCATCTCGCCACGACTCCTCCACCTCAACACCTCTCTCTCACACCTATCTCGTCCTAATAACGCCCGCGGCGACCAATTTCTGAATCTTCATCCTAATCCCCGCATTCTTCATGTGATCGTTCAACGCCGCCGGATTATCCTTCGCCTGTTGCAGAATACTCTGCATGACCGGATCCTGCAGGATACTCATAATCTCCGGATCCCGTTGAATCCTCTCCGAGGTCTGCTCCTCCGTCTCGCCAACGCGACTGCTAAACTGCGCTTCCAGAGCCTTCTGCTGCTGCTGCTCGATCTCACGGTAGTTCTTATCTCCCTCGTCGTGTTCGTGCGCTTCAGCGCAAACGTCGAGGCATTTGTTGTATTCCTTCATGCCGTAGAGGGCTTGGGCTTTGCGGAGGTAGGCACGGATGAATTTGGGGTCGAGCTTGATGGCTGTGTCGCAGTCGGAAACGGCGCCGGGGAAAGCAATGAGTTTGATGAGGGCGGCGGCGCGGTTGGAGTAACCTCGCGGGTCGTCGGGGCCGCGCTTGATCATCTCCGTGTAGGCGTCGACGGCGCCCGGCCAATCTGCTTCCTTAAACTTCTGGTTGCCGAGTTCGCGGGCGTTGTCTGCTTCTTCGGGGCTGATGTAGGCGTCTTTCTCGGCTTTGATTTGCGCCTTTTCGGCCGCTTTGAGTTTGTTCAGGATATCTGGGGTGCGGTGTTCGGTTAGTGATTTCTGGTAGTTGGTGATGGCGTTGGGGAGGTCGCCTATCTTTTCGTAGGCGGAGCCAATGCGACCGTAGGCTTTGGCAATTACTTTGAAATCGGCACGGACTTGGCGACCTTCTTCGATGGCCTTTTCGCAAGCTTCGATGGCTCCTTGATACTCGCCCTTTTCGAATTTGGCAGCGCCGAGGTTGGTGAGGTATGTAATGTCTTTGTGGAGATCCCAAGCTTTGCTGTAATGCTCGATTGCCGCGTCAAATTGTCGCTTCTTGTAGTTTTCTGTGCCCAGTTTCTTCTCTGCTTCCGCTTCTTCTTTCGCCTTCTTCGCTGCCTTTGACTCTTCATCTTCTGGTTCCGCTTCTGGCTCAGGTGATGGCTCTTTGGCTTTAGGTGGTGTTCGTGAAGCAGGGCGGGCGTCTGGCATTGGCAGATCTTCTTCAGCGTCACCTGGTCCTGAAGCATTAGGTGCTGCGCCTGGTGCTCCTCCGAACTGCATATCAATTCCCAACAGCACACTCATGACTTGCAAAAATCTCGGGTCTCCAAGCTCCTCACCGATGGAATTGGGATTCTGCCGTAGCTTTTGCAGCTTCGCCATGAATGAGGCGTCTGCGAGAAGTGGTGCGGTCTTCGGGTTTTTGCCTAGTTTCTGAATGAGTTGCGGGTCATTGAACATGCTGCCCAGACCTCCCATAGGATCACCACTCGCTCCATCAGCCTTGCCTTCTGCGTCGATAGCTCTCTTAACAGCCTCCAAGCCAGCTTTTGCTTGCGCATTGGACGAATCCAACTTTAGAGCCTCCTCAAAAGCATCATGAGCACCAAGCAAATCCCCTGTGCCATGAAGTGCAGCGCCTTTCCTTCCCCATCCTTTTGCCCAGTCCGGCTTGATGTCCGTTGTCTTACTGGCATCTTCCAGGGCTTTGTCAAATTGCTTCATAGAGGCATACGCTCCCGATCGGTTTGAGTAGAGAACATGGTTATCAGGATCAAGTTCGATGGCTTGCGAAAATTTTTCACTTCAAAGAAATCGAATTAGGTGATTCACATGCAAAGGACGAGGAGACACTCACGCTGCCTCTGGGAAGTTTTTGGCAGCAAATGCCTTGTTTCCCTCAACTTTAAGGGCGTCGGCCATGGCGTTAGAAGTATCCAAACTCAGTGCAGCTGTGCTTTTCCGAAATTGTGAACTAATATTGAGCACAACAGTAAAGCTTTTGTGCCGTTGTCTTGCAGCTCAAAAGCTCCAGAACTTTCGAAGAGAGCACAGACCAGTTGACCTCGGAGCTCTTGGCCCCTTTGAATTTGTTCCGACAGTCTTGGCACTTTAGAATCTTCGCTCGCCATTTGTCCTTCTTCTGGAACGAATGAACGCTGGAGTTGTGATGTAAAAGCCCGTGCCTCGATTTTAACGTCTATCACAATATACGAGAGCTAGATGGGTATCAGTGTAAAGGAAAATTCTCAGCGCTCATGCAAACAAAAGCCCACAATCGTCGCCATCGCTATGCCAGACAAATTGAGTCAACCTTCCAGACTGAGGATCACCATGTCAGACCAGCCTCTTTGTCCCTCCTGGCACTTTCTAGCTTCAAAAACCAGTCTTCGAAGTACTCGCAGTTGTTTGGACTGACAGGTCCTCCAACCTCACACATATCAAAGACCGGACATCGTCCGCAGGGAATTTCTGTAATGCCACCGCTTCCTAACCTTTGGACCTCAAGCTCTCTGAAAGCTTTCATTCGTTTGGTCTCATCGAGTTTTGTGTTGCGTATTCGATCGTCAATGGCTACTTCAGCCTTGAGCTGTGTTGGACTCTTTCGAGCTTTGTACATGGTGGGAGCCGAGCCATCAGCCGGGGATTTGATTTTGATGATCCTATCATCGTAAGCCATAACATCAAGCAGCTGCGAAATATTGTTCTCGGGTATTTTTCCAGATGGTACAAAGTCGTTTTCATTAATAAAGTTCGTCAGATCCTTGAGGGTAGGGTACTTCTGATATCCGGCAGGATGCGGGTCATACATCCTCTTGGGTCGCATCGCATCGGTGTCCTGCTTCTCGGAGGGCGGCTCATAGTGATCGTCTCCTTCTGCGCCACTCGAACCAGGCACAGCATCAGCAGTATAGTCAGTGTCGTTCCGTCGCATCTTCTCCTTGCCTTTGGTAGCAGCGTCGAATCCATCAGCAGGCTCCTTGCGCTTCCGAGACACACCGAGGCCTGACCCTGCAGAGCTGTCTGAGACATCTGTGACCTGCTTCCAGCTCATTTCACTAATCTTCCTCTCCAGCTGTATGGAAAGGGCCTCCATAAGTTCATGATCAAGCACACCATCTGTGAACCAGGCACCTCCAGTGGCATCTTCTCCCGGTTGTAGGCCCGCAAGTATGTACATCTTGCGATTCGGATATCTGACAGTTGACATTGACTTGATATAACCCCTCTGAATGAGCGTCTTGAGGCTCTGGTCGACATTTTTTTGGTGCAAATTCAGTCTGCTTTTGATGGTCTTCACCCAAGCCCCAGCTTTCCCAGCGGATTCAATGACAGAGTAAACGAGAGACTCATCGGAGGAAAGGTCTTTGTACCTAGAGACTCACGGTCAGCGATCGTAGATAGCGATCTCAGCTTGAGAAGCTCACTTTTGGGCGCTGACATGGGACACAATCTTCCATCCTATGCCACCTGATCGGAGATCATGAGTACGAAACAGACGCTGGTCGATCAAAGACTGGGCGACTTTGATAAGTACATTTGGGTCCTTGTTGGGGATGATGTCTCCCTCCAGCAAATCCTTCTGAGATAGGATGTGCTCCTCATCATAGTTGACTCGGCACCAATTATAAAGCGTGAGGGTCATGGATCGAAGGTCTTTCGGTGTATAAGTTGAGGGGCCTGGTGTGGGGGAAGCTGTTGACTTTGCTGGCGCCATCTTGATCAGTGCCGGAGGCACAAGGAATTGGCTATCGATAGGAGGGACGGAACATGATCTTCGATGATCTCTTGGATAATAGAAGCAGAAGGGCGGCTTTGATCTATCGCTCGACAGCGACAACGCTCACAACATTTCACGGACAAAAATACCACGAATTACTGTGCCCGCAACCGACTCACCGCGGCTCAAAAAAGAATTTAGGGCCAGCTGCGGGGGAGAGAAGCTTAATCACAGGCCCTGGCTGGAGCTGAACATGTGGCTACTAGGCTTGGCCCTTGGTGCTCTCCAATTCATCACCGGTTTTACATTCACCGTTCACTTCACGATCTTCGATGGCCAGAACTATCAGTGGACTAAGGTGCGAAGTGTACTCAACACGTGGAACGCTTCACAGTCCTTGTGTTCTCAGTTGTTGCTTGTAGTCATTCTTTCAGCCATGAGAAGCAGAGGAGCGTGTCCTAGAGTTTCCTAACTAAAGAAACAGTTCTAACTTCAGCTCCCACCTTCGGACGCTGTAGAGACCTCCTAGCGAAAACAATGTTGGGAAGCAGGACCAGCTTTGCAAGAATGTTACCTTTAGAATGATGACACCAGCTGTGCTTCACCTCAGACAGACAGCGTTATGCCACAGTCTGCCTCCAGGTGGGGGTGCCTCGCCGTAGCCTTGTTTATCCAGATTGGGCTCAAAGAAGATGTTGGCTGATAAGCTTTGTGGCCGTTGATCGTCCTCAATCGGACATCCTGGGCCCACAGATGAGGCTGGAAGCTGATAGCTTGGGTGCGTACATCCTGCTAGTGACCGCTTGGGTGGCTAGCTCTGTATTCCGGCGGAAACATAACCTAACCAGTGAGCTGGATTGTCAGTAACATAGTGGAGAGGAGACTCCAAAGATCTTAACCACGAAAACAGCTGACCAAGCTCAAGCTCAAGCTCGCGCTGATGACCTTCTTCCGTGCCTGTGATGCTGACTAGTCCTTGCAGAACGTGGTCTTTTCCCAGGGGAATGTCTCGTTGTATCCCGATCGGGCTCGCGTTCACCGTTCACCGATATATTGCCTGCCGCGACACGCTAAGCTATATGGGGTAAGTAGCTGTGCTTCCCGTCTTTGCCCCTCGGGCTAAATCTGCACACACAAGGAAAGGGAACAGCTGTGTTGGGGTGAGTGAAACACTGCATCGCCGCAAAATCCAATTATTCCTCCCCACCATGGAACAGACTTGAACTGCTTCTCATCTCAGCAACTCAACCACCATTGCTGTAGATAGCACAACTTCCTTTGCTGGACAACCCTTAAACCGATCATCCTCCCCCCGTCTCAAGACTGATTCACGTTGTCACTTGAGCTCAGTCACGAGTAAGTCTCAACACGTTCGAGTTGCACCCTCAGCTGTCTTCTACCCAACGCAAAAATGTACTTTTCTCTGACCAGACGTATTCTGTATCACCTAACCATCAGGCGGCAGCAGGGCGGTTCGCAATGGCCGTGTTCAATGGCTAGCAAGCTGCTCCTTGTTCCGCAACTTTGACGTATTCAATCTTTGGATATTTTGACTAATGCTTTCGCTGCGTCAGGTCACCCACTGATACTCAGACCGACGCCCCCTCCTCATCACCATGTCATCTAAAGCAATTCCCTCTCACCTCCGCCCTCAGGCGGCAGCCGGCAATGGAGCTTCGGATGGTGATTTTACTCGCAACCATCACGGAAAATCACAATCCCACGTGGTATGTGTCACATTTCCCTAATCGCGTAATTCGTGAATATTAGCCTACTATCTGGGTGTTCCTTCATTGAAGATATCGGCCGCACTTTCTGACTTCCAGGACCTGGCATTTTTCTTCTACACCGATCGCACACTTCCGTTCACCTCTGCGTCACTGTAACATTTCACAGTCTCCAACCCAGTCGATCTTCCCTTACGATCCGTTACCCTGTTTCCTCGTCGTAACTACCTTCTTCGCAAGATGTCTGTTCGACAAGCAGATATCGATCCCACCCTTAGCGGTACAGAAAATGTGCTGACTCAAGTCGTCTCCACTAACACACAGGCGTTCGAGAATACTTCTACCAACGTTGCTGCAAGTCAGATGAGAAACGCTCTTAATCAGCTTGCGGATACAGTCAAAGATGATGAGGAGAAAAAGCGTTTTGAGACGGAGATGGACAACTTCTTCTCTCTGTTTCGACGATATCTCAACGACAAGGCCAAAGGCAACACCATGAACTGGGAGAAGATTGCGCCACCTGCACCTTCCCAGGTGGTACCCTATGACCAGCTGCCCAACTCTGACGCTGTCGAATTCCTCAACAAGCTTGCCGTTGTCAAGTTGAATGGTGGTCTTGGCACGTCCATGGGCTGCGTGGGTCCTAAATCTGTCATTGAAGTCCGCGATGGCATGTCTTTCCTTGATCTCTCCGTCCGCCAGATCGAGTACCTCAACCGCACCTACGACGTCAATGTTCCGTTCGTGCTCATGAACAGCTTCAACACCGACGCAGACACTGCTTCCATCATCAAGAAATACGAAGGTCACAACATCGACATCCTCACCTTCAACCAGTCCCGCTACCCTCGTGTTCTCAGAGACTCTCTCCTTCCGGCACCGAAAACCTACGATTCTCAGCTCTCGGACTGGTATCCTCCTGGACACGGAGACGTGTTTGAGTCTCTCTACAACAGCGGTATCCTTGATAAGCTCCTTGAGCGTGGCATTGAGATCATCTTCTTGTCCAACGCTGACAACCTTGGTGCTGTCGTCGATCTCCGCATTCTTCAACACATGGTTGAGACCAAGAGCGAGTACATCATGGAGCTTACAGACAAGACCAAGGCTGATGTGAAGGGCGGCACGATTATCGACTACGAGGGAACCGTACGCCTGCTTGAAATTGCTCAGGTGCCAAAGGAACATGTCAACGAATTCAAGTCGATCAAGAAGTTCAAATATTTCAACACCAACAACATCTGGATGAGTCTTCGCGCAGTCAAGCGTATTGTGGAGGACAGCGAGCTGGAAATGGAGATCATTCCTAACGACAAATCCATCCCTGCGGACAAGAAGGGTGAGGCGGATATCTCCATCGTCCAGCTTGAGACGGCTGTTGGTGCTGCTATCAGACATTTCAAGAACGCTCATGGTGTCAATGTCCCTCGCCGCCGCTTCTTGCCAGTCAAGACCTGCTCCGATTTGATGCTGGTCAAGTCTGATCTCTACACCTTGAAACATGGCCAACTGGTGATTGATCCGAGCCGCTTCGGTCCGGCACCTTTGATCAAGCTTGGCACAGACTTCAAGAAAGTTGCACAGTTCCAGAAGCGCATTCCGTCCATCCCCAAGATTGTCGAGCTAGATCATCTCACCATTACTGGAAATGTCAACCTTGCTAGAGGCGTCGTCCTGAAGGGAACCGTCATCATCGTTGCGACTGAAGGCAGCACCATCGATATCCCACCCGGAAGCATGCTCGAGAACGTCGTTGTGCAGGGAAGCTTGAGGATCTTGGAGCATTGAGCGTTCTGTACTAGACGTGCTTGCAAGTGGCTGGTAAGCAACCAGAGGTTTACTTCCTGCTTCTGCGACTCTTTTGACGAGAATGTGAATCGAGGTAGTGTCATAGCTGGACGTCGACTTGACCAAGGGCAGATGTGGCCGCAAGGTCTGGGAAGTCATCGACATAGCGTGACTGCTTTCACATACAACTTCAATCAAAGGATATGCTTTCATTGTCCCTCTCCGTTGCAGATTAACACCCTTGTTTCTTAACCCCTGTAATAGCCAACGACTTTGGCGGTCTCTGGGCTGAGGCCGGTGACATAAATGGTGAGATATATACTATTTTTTCGCCCTGCAATCTACGCACGAGGAAAGTGGTCTCCGTCTCATCATTGATGTCACCTGGCACGGTTGTTTTCACTTTCAGCAATCGATTCATTCATCGTAAGTGGCGACTCGAAATCATCAGCGACTTCCAAATACATCTTCGTCTTGCCTGAACGCCCATGATCTTGATGCCCATCTGGAGACGCTGTCATCAGCTGCCTCAACTCCGCAGGCGGGACTACCTCTAAACTCCTCCTGTCCAAAGTCTGCATCGTCCAAAAAGCCAGTGCAGTCAATACTAAATCTGCGAACCTCTGCATTGTCAAACGAATCATGCTCCTCGGTCTCCCAAACATCCACCTCCTCATCTTTTCAACTGTTATCCTCTTCTTTCACCCAAAGCCTTCTCGTTTCTCTAAGCCGGCGCCGGCCTGTTCATCAAGGCCAAGTATCGTGATTTTGAATCACTCACCTATAAGTTTCATCATCCTGCTCATTCAAAATCCGACCTTTCAAAATCATCCGAACTTTCTGAACTTTCCAACCTTTTCATATCCTCCCACCGTCGTCTTCTCAGCGCAGTTGACGACGCTGACGACCTTGGCAGCGTTCCACCTCTGCACAATAACGCTAAGGAGTCGGACTGAAGCACCTATCTCGCTGGATGTCTTCAAGAGATGGAGGAATTTCTGATCCACTACGACCTCGCGGATGACTGACACGGACCATCAAGGCAAGGGAAAAAGAAAGAAAATATGAGGGGCGAAAAGGAAAGGAGGACTGATTGGTTTTTTGTGATATTTCTTTCAACACAAGATCATTCACTGACCAGTTTTCTTCCTAGCCTCTTCCTTTGACAGTGACATGTCAAAGCTGATTACTTTCGTGCTGAACTCGCAAGGAACCTTCGTCCACATTCAATTGGCCAGCGAATGAGGCCGTTTCCATCCTGCTGTTGTCAGATACTTACTTTTCACCATCTCCGAAACACTTGAAATTTTTTGGGAACGACGGTAAGTGGACCTACGGTACTGTCTCACCCCATCTTGAGCAGTCCTTGGGCACGCTTAGCAACAGGAATCTGCAACTTAACAAGATACTGTTTGGCATATTCTTCCTGTGATTTCTGAAACCGTCACCGTTGCTATAAGCTTATAGAGTGACACTAAGGGAGCTGCAGAGAGCTGAATAGTGATAACATACAGCTAGACTAGCTGAAGTGAATAAGTATGAAAAAGCAGAAAAGCTAACGGGGCCGTAGGCAACAGAGAAGTAATAAGGAATTGTGGGCGCCAAGACCGCGGCCGCTAGTCCCAATAAGGCTGTAGGCGGGTTCATGAGTAACCACCGCGCCAAGGCCGCGCCAAGGCCGAATCTCCACCAATCCTCACACGCTTCAACAGTAATGACGGTTGAGATCATGACAACCGTCCGATGACAATGATTCATCGTCTCCTGACCTAGCTTGGGCTCACTCTGATTAGAGTTGTGATATACTTCCAAGACTCAGATTACACCATCGTCTCTTTGACTATACCTTATCGGACTTCGATATGTACCATGCAAAGAGTTACACTATCCGACACTGGGCAGATATCACACTCAAGATATTGACTAGCATCTTAGCAGAGTGCTTTGCTTTAATTAAATAGTCGTACAACACTATTCCATGCTTCCTCGGAACATATGAGAATTGCTCATATGGACAATCTGTTGGCGAACCATCAAGACGATCTGTGGATAGGGTTTCTACTCGACGTCGCTGAGACTGCACACATGATTGGGATTTCAACCACCGCCAGCGAAGTGCGAGCTATGTGACCACAAAGCCACAAATGCCGTACTGCTCTCTTCAATAACCTCTGACCGATCACGCAACTACCGCTATCAACATGGCAGGGTGAGAATGTGTCACTCTCAATGCTGGAGAGTCGAATACCATTGGCTGAATTCTGGCACGACGACGAAGATCAAGCCATCATTCACTCAAATGGTCTCAAACATCTCCCTACCATCGCTCGCACAAGCGAGTTCGCCAGTTCAGCAGCCAAATACGATTCGAGGACGAGGCCGCTACCAGAAGTAGGTGTGATGGATGCCATTCAGTACAAATGTCCACATTACCGCACATAAGAGGATGATCGAATGCGGAACCTGGCTCAAGAGGATTGCCAACAAACTTTCCAAACTTGGGGACTTAGTCGCTCCACCAAGAGCGTTATACCAAGGGCAAACCTGCTTAGCCTCAACCATCAACGTGCGAAGAAGGGAAACAGTGGCAACCTGAAAGGAGGAGAAAATGAGAGAGCAAACAATAGACTCTGCAGAGTCTCAGAGGCAAGAAAAAGACCGTCAGCCGTGTATCAAAAGAACGCTACGAAGGTTTACAGGCTACCATCACGGAAGCGATCACAATCAACCATCACCAGGTACTACGGAAACTTGGAGATTGACTTGGCAGCCAAAGAGAACAGCTTTCTGCATCAAGCTCATTTCCCATTCACCTATTCGACGTCGCTTTTACCAGCACCCACTCATAGCTCGGGTGAGTGCAAGGTGAGGGGGATGAGCCAAAGGCGAGTCGAGGAGGAGTAGACAGGTAGAGCTACCTCGAAGTTCATACGCGTGTCGCTCGAAGTCTAAATCAGTCGGCGACACAAGAACAATCGAAGCTACACATGAATCCACAGACTCTGCGTAGTCCCATAATTTATTCGTTTAAGCTGCTGACCAGTAAAACCGACTTACCTTATGCACTAATTCACTGTTTGTCCACCTCCCACCCCCGTATCTTCTTCCTCAGATTGTCGTCAGGACCCATCTGAAACTTTCCTTACGGATTCGTCAAGCTGACTATGTCGGCAAACTGCTCCGCTGGACCCTAGGGCAGCATGCCGCCATTCCAGATGCCGTCGACGCCATAACCGGTACGTGTCATTCATTATTAGCACTAGAGTTTGTGACAGGTTCGTTCCGTGAAACTTCGGAGTTGAATCGGGAAGACGCGGACACAAGCATGCAAGCAAGCAAGACACACTCATCCACAGCCGTCTGACCCATCATCGGCGTCTGTCCCGCTAGATACATGTACGAATAGCCCGCGACTAGACATTGTGCCCAGAGTCGACAGCCGAGCATGCCATACCACTGGAATATCTGCATGATGCCACATTTTTTGCTCACGACACTCGGGTCCGTTTCACCGGGCAAGGCCTTAATTTTGACTGATGTTCTGAACCAGGCGATGGAGCTGTAGTTCGGATCGTCATCTGCCATGCCTGTTGTGAGATCGTGCTTGACAGCAGAACCAATCTGGACGCTGAAGGGATCTGGTTTGTCCCGCGTTGAGTAGGCGGTCATGAAGCAAGTGTAGTTGATCTTGTCTTTGCGGAAGGCGGACACATACAATAGTGCGAGAGATCCGGGATTTTGCTCGTTGGGCATCAGCGCGGCCATGTATGGGAGGCGGAAATGTCCGGGGGCAAAGGGGGGAACGAGGCCATTACGTCCATTCAACTTGGCGGAATGCCCAGTTGTCGTTTTTGTCGGTTCCATCTACATAGTTGAATTCGCCGATGTTCAGGACGTGTGAAGATAGTAAGTAAGCAAGGTTCCTGGTGGTGGTATATTTCAGGGGATAGGACAGGCTTGGGGGGAAAGCCTACCATGCCTAGCAATGATTTGGGTCCGAAAATGACAACAGAATCGGAACCTTTGCCAGTGAGGTCTCCGACCAGTGCAACAAAATCTGTATTGTCAACAGGTTCAAGGGCAGAAGTTCCATAGTCGCCGACAATGTCCTTGTGCGTAGACATCCACAGCGCAAGGCGTTCAGACGCTTGTGGTAGGAAAAACGGTAGATATGGAAATGTTCAGGACCGAGTCTTTCGGTTCGGCGCGTACATGCAGCAGGAAGTTGTGGTTCTCGGTCGGTCCTTTGGAGCCTCGGTAGGTCTAGGTTATCTGTCTGTTAGCATTGATTCGCAATATAGAGTTAGGACAAGAAAAGAAGGTTGAGCAGTCTCACTTTCAGGAAGTCTTTCCTCCAGAATTGATTGCTGATCATTCCGGCGGCGGTACTTACAACCGTAAGAGCCCGCGGAAATACCTTTGCAGTTGCTGACTTCAAGTCATCCTTGGTTTCGAAAAACCGGATGTCGTAGAAATCATGGGTTGCCGAGCGGTCTGGTTTGGTGATGCCGAGCGAGATGATGTTAGGATTTGCTGCACTGCTGCCTGGGAGGAAATCCGTGACGAAGAAACGAGTCCAAGCGAGACTCCCATAGTCTCCTTGCTTCCTCGATGAGTGTGGTTTCGCCAAAAGGCTGCGCTACTCGGGAATGTGGGAGTTTTGTCCATTTCCGCAATCGACACAGCTTGTTTAGAACCATCGCTTTGATTGAGAATGAGTGGCCAAGAAGAGCACAGCACTTGCTTGGTGCTGGTATTGAGCGCGAACTTGATGACCGATGTCTTTTCCCCGTACGGATAGGAGAGCCAGTGTATTGGCATCGAAGCCCCCGTATATCCAACATATAATCCATGCTCAGCATCCCCGATATGGCACAGCGCACTTGTTGTCGCTGATAAGGATTATCTTCTTTTTCAGGCTCTCCACCTTTCCCATGACCTGATTTGTGAGCGGACCTAAGATAATTCAAGGATTGGTTTCAAGACAAACAAAGACCTTTCACCTCATTCACTACTTGATTTACCTCACATTTGGAAAGACTTTCTTCTGCAATGATGCTATTTGCGCCTCTTCCATCAGCCTAAGGATATTGCAGCGAGGACGCAAACGTGAGAGTAAGGATACAGTTGAGGAAGTTGCTATACAGAGATTGAGGAGTTTCGTGATGTTCTTGCAAGCGTACTCAGTCCTGATTTGGCAACCTCCAATCAAGAGCAGGCCGGTCGTCAGACTGATAAGTGTCCAAGACGCAGCTCGTTCTGTCGCTGTCTCCTGCCAAGATTTCCCCCCTTTCATTAATCCTTGCTCTATCCCTTTGTCAACGTCTCCGGATTATGCGCGACGGGAGCTCATTGACTCAAGTAACACTAATGAACAAAGCTTCAGGTGTTCGTCTCCCCATGTCCCTCATTAGTCCACCTTGCTCAGCAATCCCATCCTTCACTCTTCATGCTCCTTACCAGGTCCTCTGTTTTCTATCCTGATGCAATCGGCAACCAACCTCGTCATACGTACCTGGCCTGATGGTGTCAATATCCAATACTTCCATGCGTATCAAATCACTGTCGTAGATTCATTTTCGTTCTGTCTATCGAAAGAAGAACTCGATGATCACAGAGGCAGTCGCCGGGTTTTTCCTGTCCTATGTCATGTCTACGGCATTCTGATGAATGGGGGTGTGAACCTATCTATGAGAATTCTGCACGAAGAATCTAGCTATGTAGGTGGTGCTGAGTCAGCCGCCAAGGAGATCCTACAACGCATCCTCCATGAAAATCTTGTCCCCATCATCTGCCGACTTGATCCCTGATCTGATAGGTAGTCCTTTGGTCCACATTATGGGGATGGGAACAAACAAGAATCAACCATCCCTGCAGCAAGGCCATCGTGGCGACTGGCTCGTGAATATCTTGTTTCGGCGAAGCTCAAAGGCACAATGTGGCCTGGGTTTCGTGAACGGCAGAAAGTCGTTGCGCTCTGTGTGAGAAAGAACCAGGCCGGAGCCTAAACTCGACTTGCAATACGGCGCTTCTAACAGCGCGTCTCGCGGGCAGTTGAAGATGTCGATCATCCATACAGAAATAGAACTGTGTGTTTACTGTATAAGGCTAACATACTCTATATTGTTTTCTAGATATCTGTTCATAGTCTCATCATGTTTTTGAAGCTCTGTCCACTGTCAACATATCAAACCCACGTCGTAAATGATCCTTTGATGAGATATCATTCGGTCTTCGGAGGTCTTAAGCTTCCGAGCTTCTGCTCTCGCCCACGTGGTTTGATCTCAAAGCGCAGGACTTGTCGCAACTTCAAGGTATTGCTTCTCCAAAGCCCCAAGAATCATTTTATTAGACAAAAACAACAAAGACTGACTTGGTTCTAGCTTACTACAGCCACTGCGAGGCCAGCTCACGTTAGGCTCGATCTAGATACTAAGGCTATCAACGACACAATACAATCCATGAGACAGTCCTTATGGCGATGTATGGGCAATTCTACAATGATCAATACTTCACCTGCTTCTGCTACGCCTCAAACCAGGTCGCACACAGCTCATTTCGACTACTTGTTTTCGGCCATCCTGTACAACTTCCTTGATGGAGCTACGAAACAAGTCCAGGACGGAGGACGAACCATGAGTGATGCGCTAGCCACCATTTGCGCAGCTATCGCTAGTTCGCCCGCAGACAGCTGTGCCCTCGTACAAGTCGCTCTGAAGACCATCCCATTCTCTGTCAAAGAAGCCTTCGGACGTCCAGATTGGTCGTGGCAGGCTATGAGAAATATAGGAAAGATAACACAAACGAACTTAGATTCAGCCACCGGGGTTTATGCGTACCACTTGATGAATATCAACAACGAGCCCAAGCAGAACCTCTACGTAGGTCAGACCACCAACAATTTCGCAAGCAGATGGGCCGACCACGCCAGACATCGAAAAGCCACAAAAAGATCGAAGAAACATTCGTCGAAATTCTACGGTAATCTAAAGCTCACCAGACCTAAAGATATCAGTACTTTCATCCTTGCAGATATCACTCTCATTCAAAAGGACGTCTTGGCACACAAAGTGTTGGCGATTATCCTAGAAGCCGGTTTCTGCGTTTTTTTCAATTCGTTGCATTCTAGCAACCTTCCAGGAAGTGAGAAAAGCGTATCGTTCGCTCTTCGCTGGTCAGTCGTGCCTCCCCTCGTAGCTTCTCCGTCTTGGCTGCTGACTTCTTTCCCTAGTCGTCCATCCGATATGCCTGCTGTACCGTGGCTGGGCCTGAACTTTGCGTTCCCGCTCTTCCAAGACATCTTACTCAGACCTTGGTTCGAAGAGGAGGTTGAGATTCTGATGCAGCTTCGGGAACGGGAGAAATATCCTCTCCTTTCGCAGAACACACTGGCAGAGGCAGGTTTTAAACGCAGCCTCATGGCCATTTTCTCTAAGCGGAGATCTCTCGGTCTTCGTGATCGTTGGTAGGATCAACTCCCTCATGAAAGATGCACTTCGTTGCGACCCTATCGACGAACGTCTTGAGCAAGACAAGTCTGAACTGACTGGACCGGATGGAAGAATTATCTTACCGAGAGTCTGGCAGTCCACGATACGAGCGGGTTGGACTATTACGATGCAGATATGGCAGATGTCTGTGCTTGCTCCTGAGCGTCAACATGAACCAGGGTGGCAACAGCAGGATAAGGAGCGAGAGCAGCGGCGCAGGGGTCGAGATCAACGGGGAAAGGGAGCGACAGGAGCGGGAGAGAGAGAGGGAGGAGCGGGTTTCACGTTCTCCATCCTTCACAGGTACTCGTAGATTACGCCGGAGTTCCCCAAGGAGAACAGAACGTTGTTTGGCATGGTTCGCCAGAAGGAGCGGGCTGGACTATTGTAGGAAAAGATAGTGCTGGTCATTGTATCCAACATTCGTCACAATAAACCCAAGACTTGGCACCGAGACCGCCCTTGGCAACTCCCGACTCAGACTCTCTGCAAGCAAACCGCCCTGCCCATCGTCGACGAGATGCTCCTATCCACCGAATTCCAACCAGCTCACTTGCCGAACACCAACCTTGACAAGGCCAGAAGGGCTTGCTTCCTACAATGGAAACTCGGCTTCCATC
>JAABUK010003805.1_pt1 | contig 25139 bp, 29 predicted proteins | sample 5559141 | NCBI WGS metagenome assembly JAABUK01 (sample SAMN10711869, study PRJNA513367) | rock metagenome | isolation source: Antarctica rocks | place: Antarctica: Victoria Land, Pudding Butte nord | collected 2016-01-03 | reverse complement strand
CACTGCAGTGGTATGGAAGGCTGCATCAAGGAGGTGACTGAAGCGCTCGAAGAAGATCAAGAAGGCGCACTGAAGGACGCGGGCATCATCGGCGCTGCTCTTCGTACAGAGCACTACGAAATCGCCGCCTACAGTGCAGCGATCGCGATGGCAAAGACCTTAAAGGAGGACGAAGTCGTCAAGCTATTGACCGAGACCCTGCAGGAGGAACAAACAGCAGCGAAGAATATCCTTTCCGGTGCGACCTCGATCCTCAAGGAAGCGGATGCTCAGGAAGACGAAGAGGACGAGGAAGAAGAAGATGAAGAGAAGGACCCTCAAGAGAAAGAGTCCGAAGAGAAGAGCAAAGAGGACGAGGAGGAAGCTGCTCCAGAGATGGAAAAGACAACCACGCCCAAGACTGAAAAGAAGGCGAGTAAGTAACAAGAAGTTTGAGACCTCAAGGGGAGAACGTCCACACCGGTCACGTCTGAAGGTTAATTGGACTGCGGTACCGTTGAAGACACCTTGGGAGACGTGTTCTGTGCGGATCAGGAGGAGGTAAATGGTGTCCCCCTCCTGTCCAATCAGCAGATGTGGACTACTGATCTCCTCTACTGACGGAGGATCTTTCTCGCGTTTCCTGTTCGCTGGCTAGCGCGCTTACAGCGTGAGCGGTCGATAGGAGAACTTCGCGTCCACGTAGGGCGGAGTAGACGAACGCCGCGATCACCGCTCCTAGCAAAGGGGCTACGATGAAAAGCCACAGTCAAGAAGCCTTCCTACTAAATACTCAAGGAGATCACTCAATGAAAACTTTCCTCTGGATTCTCGGTGCCTCTACCCTCGGGGTAGCTGCTTACGTTGTGTTCTCAAATGATTCTTTCGCCCCTGCCGCAGGCGCTGACCAAGCGGAAGACAAGGTTGGAGCTTGGGGTGCAAAGCAGCGCACCGGTGCGGCTACCAACAAAGTCGGTGGGAAGCTGAAGCAAGGCGTCGGGAAGTTTACCGGGGACGACAAGCTTAAAGGCAGCGGTTTGGCCGATCAAGCGTCCGGAGCCGTTAAGGACGCGGCAGGCAAAGCTGCTGAGGCAATCAGCGACACCCTACACGACCTCAAGAGCTAGCCTGTGACCTTGCTGCCGGAACTTTAGAACGAGCGCCTATTAGCCCACAAAGCATCGTCACAGCACTTGTACGAAGGAGAATATGAAAGAGTTATCGTCGCTGCTTTAACACTCGTCGCCACTGCTGGCTTTGCAGCGGCCGAGGGATCCGACGAAGCAAAATTGAACGCCCGGATCGCTTCCGCGCACACCGTCCTCCACGAACCCATGGCAACGCCCGATAAGGGCGTTCCACTCAACATCGCCGCGAAGGCTCAGTGCGTCGCCGTTGTTCCTGGGTTCAAGAAGGGTGCTTTCCTCGTTGGTGCTCAGTATGGCCAGGGGGTCGCAACCTGCAGGACCAGAACAGGATGGAGTGCGCCCGTTTTCATTCAGATGACCGGAGCAAGCTTTGGGCTTCAAGCCGGTGGTCAGTCCACCGATCTGGTGCTCGTAGGGATCAACAAAAGGAGCATGGACGACTTGCTCAAGGACAAGGTGAAACTTAGTGGGGATATAGCCGTCTCCGCAGGACCAGTCGGGCGCAACTCCCAAGCTGCGACAACAGAGTTTGCGAACGCGGAGTTTCTCACCTACTCCCGGAGCAAGGGCGTGTTTGCCGGTATCGATCTGTCGGGAGACGTTGTCAACCAGAACACAGGCGACACGGAGTCTTTCTACGGGAAGGATGTTCCGTATCAATAGATTCTCGGTGGCTCAGTTCCCACTCCCGCTACAGCAAAGCACTTTATCTCAACTGTCAACCAACTATTCCGTCGCGGACGTCGCGTAGCAGCCGACTGAAATCCTGAGACCGCTATCCGCCACGATAGCGGTTCTCGCCTCAATGGGCTCATAATTGGATCGAATCATCTCAATTTGCACGTTTGGTGTAAGCAGGACTGGAGGTTAGCTTGAAACCCGCTGACTATCGACAAGGATGCGTAGTCCAGCAAGACACTCCCTACAAAGTTGAGAAAAGTGACCAGAGCACCCACAGTAGCGAAGGAGTTCTCCGTATAGGCCGCGTGGTCTGGATTCAGCGAAAGCCCGAAGAGCCTATGGACCAGGCGACCATCACGGCGTACGCGGAAGGTGTAGGGCTGGTGTCTTTAGATCCTAAGCTCCTGAAGCTGCTCAAAATGTCCTGGTAGCAACGAAGCCCGATGTGTGGCACCGGAGAGTGAGCAACTTTACGGAGTTGGCTTACGCGCGGATTAAGATCAGGTCGGCTCTCCTGGCGCGTGAACCGGGGGAACGTTGTGGAAGTATTCGCTGCGATTTCGCCTCTTCCCGCTCTGTTTGCGAGTTCGCGGCATCCTACCCGCGTGAAGCCTGTAAGCGACCACCTGGCCTCCCCCAAACCTCTAACCAATACCTCCCGAGGAACCCATGTCTACGGCCCGCAGTACCCTGGCGACGCTTCCACTCGCCGCATTCGCGCTCTGTCTTACAGTTCCAGGCGCTCTCGCCCAGAGCTCTCCCGCCGCACCATCCGAGCCCACGGCACCCAGCACACCATCCTCGCTCAGCGCTGAAAACGAAAACTCGCTCACTCCGTTCACACGGCAGCAGCTGCTTCGCGATCTCGACAAAGATATGGCCGAGGTCATTCTGCTGTACGACGTCATCAAAGGAACACCCGCGGTCGACCTGACTCCTCAGGATGCTCGCCAGCAGGTATCCGCACAGGACGCGGCCAAGATCATCGCCCGCGCCACCGGCCTCGCTGAAGCGCCGACGCCGGTCGGCAAGGTCACCGATGGCATGACTATCGAAGGCCGCGATGGGAATCAGATCCCGATCCGCATCTACACGCCTGCTGGGACCGGTCCCTTCCCCGTCATCACGTACTTCCACGGCGGTGGATTCGTGATTGCCACCATCGACACCTACGACGAGAGTGCTCGCAATCTGTGCAAGGACGCCAATGCCATCGTCGTCTCGGTCGAGTACCGCAAGGCGCCCGAGGCTCCCTACCCCGCTGCCCTCCATGACGCGATTGACTCGTATAGATGGGTGACCAGCAACATTGCCCGCTATGACGGTATCAGCGCAAAGGTCGCTCTCGCGGGTGAGAGCGCAGGCGGCAATCTGGCGACGGAGGTAGCGATCGCCGCCCGCGACCAGAATCTTCAGCGTCCCACCCACCAACTGCTCATCTACCCGGTCACCAGCAGCAACGTCAATCAACCCTCGGACATTCTGTACGCGAACGCACTTCCGTTGAATACGCCTCTACTCAAGTACTTCTTCAAGTTTTATCTCACCAACCCTTCGCAGGCGAACGACCCTGGCGTGGCTCCTATCAACGCCGACCTGCGCAACCTTCCACCCGCCACCATCATCGCCGCGGAGGAGGACCCGCTGCAGAGCGACGGTCGTGCTTACGCCGCCAAACTGAGGGCCTCGGGAGATCAGGTGACCTACCGCCTGTTCCAGGGCACGACGCATGAGTTCTTCGGTATGGGAGCCGTCGTCGCCAAGGCTAAAGCCGCCGAGCGATTTGGCGCAGCCCGCATTGCCGCTTCCTTCCGGTAAGAGAGCGAAATGCCAGCGAGCAAAGAGGCAGCCATAGGCTGCCTCTTTACTCGTCAGAACACGCCGGCGGCATCCGGCACACGTCAGCGGGCGATTGGTGGTAATCCAGCAGGGACTTCCATGCATCTGCATAGGAGTTGGCTCCTTGGGGTGGGGTAAGGGCGGGAGACTCCCGGCCCGGTCGTGGCTGCGGGCTGTTTCCTTCCGGCTGCGGAGCTGCTAGTAAAAGACGATCTGAGTTCCCTTCTCTCCTTTGCGAACGATGCCCTTCAGTTCTTGCGCCTGTTTGAACGTCAGCCAGGATGGGGAGAATGAGGATGTTTACGCCTCGGTATAGCTTCCCGGTACGAAAATTGCGTGGGGAAGGGTCCCACCGCTGTAGGTGGCGCTCTCCCACGGCTGCCTGAACAGGCCCGCTAGGGACCTCTGTACAGGTATGCGTTTTAGCTGAGGTTCCTTAGGGGATGTTATCGGTGCAAACGTCACGATGTGCCTGGTTGCTCTCGGGGTAGGAGCCGTGATTGCACCGTTGCCCTTCCGGGGGAGCGCACTCCGTTACGCTCTGCTCGGATTGCCGCTGGCAGCGATAGGCATCTACATTGCCTGGGATGGAAAAGTCAGCCGAGTGGCGGGTGCGCTCCTGATCTTGTTCTATGTCGCTTACGTCGCGGCCATTTGGTTGATCGAGAAGCAGCCTCCTGCTTTGGGCGAGGTGGGAGAGTTGGACGAGGCTGGTAAGGGTGCGGGACGACGCTCCGGGACATCTCTTTGGTTCTTGGAGGTCTGGTCGCGATGGCTCTCGGTGCGACAGCTCTTGTTGAAGTCGCTCGCCGTTTAACCCATGCGGAATCCTTACAGACGCTGCTTGGCCTGACCATTGTCGGCTTTGCTACGGGTTTTGAGCTGGTCGTGCTGGCGTGGTCCGCCTCACGACGGGGCGCACCGGAGATTGTGATCGCGGGCGTCGTTGGATCATTCGCTTACAACATGACGATGACATTGGGTGCTGCTGCTCTGGCCCGGCCACTCGCTCTCACGGACACGACTTCACTGCACAGACCATTGACGGCAATGATGGCTTCATTCGCTGTGGTCGTCTTTCTGGCGGTTGTGCGAAAGCGAATCGACCGGCTCGCAGGCGGGCTGCTACTGGCGGCCTATCCACTGACGGTCTGGTTCGCTTTTCTGAAGAAAACCTAGCACCTGTTCCGTCATGCTTGTACTGTCTGAAACGACCGTTTCAACGGAGACATCCGATAAGCCTCACTCTGTATAGTTCGATGCGGCACCTTCAGAAAATCCTAAAACTTCGCAATGAGCGTGACCCCACTGACGAGAAGCACGCCCCCCTAACGCTCTCCATATGTTGATCGGGTGATGATCCATCCGGAACCAGCCGTAGTGGTCAATCACCAGCGATGTGATCAAAGCCGCTGTCACGGTAAAGCCCATAAACGGTCCCGCGCCTACCTTGTTTACGAACTTCAGCCCCGCATAGACCTGCACTGCCCCAACTAGCCCACCGATGACGGCCCACCACGGAAGACCCGCAATGTCCTTCACTGTGGGGAGCGGATGCGGCATGATCAGAAAAGCCCCGACAAAGAAAAAGGTGATGAGCGAGAAGGACACAGCCGAGGCAAGCCATGGATTGACCAGCGACTTACCAAGTTGTCCGTTCATGGCAGCTCCGCATGTTTGAAGAGCCCCGCCGATGATGATGAAGGGAATAATCCAGCCTGCATTCATGAATAACCTCAGTTCGTCTTAAAGAGCGTGTGCATCAGGATTGCCCCCCCGATGGAGACAAGAAGGGCTACAGGCATCGCAATCGACCCGACCTGTAGGAATTTCCAGAAACTCACTTCTATCTTTTCCTTGCGCAAAGCCAGCAGCCACAGGATGGTGGCGAGTGAACCGGTTACGGAAAGATTCGGGCCTAGATCAACCCCGATCAGAACTGCATTCGCAAGGAGACCCTTCGCATGAGCGGCCTGCAGGGTTCCCCCTGCGATCAGGCCAAGCGGCAGGTTGTTCACGAGATCATTTGCGACACCCACAATGAATCCGACGATCAGTGCGCCGAGTGAAGGCACGAGGTGCTCAGCCCAATGGAGAGCCGCCTGCGTCAATCTGAGCGCGCCGATACTCTCAACGGCATCGACCATGACGAACAGGCCGGCGACAAGGGCAAGCGTACTCCAGCTAATTTCCTTTGCCAGCTTCAGCGGGTTCGCCTTGGCTTTAATCGAGACCGCGGTGGTAACGGCCAGAGCCGCGAGACACGTAGGCAGTCCCAGGTCTTTATCCAGTGCAGACGCCCCCAGCAATACAGCGATGACGCAGCCAAGACCACCGAGGACCAGCTTTCCGTTTGTGCCGAGCGGTTCCGGCTTGACCTCTTCCTTGATCCTGCCTTGGAGGTCGTTCCGAAAGACCAATCGCATGACCAGGTAGGTCCCTGCAATGGACAGGATCGACGGCAGACCAAACGAAAGCAGCCAGCGGCCGAGAGGCGGCATGCCCTGGTGGAAGACCACAAGGTTCGCGGGATTCGAAATGGGCAGGACGAAGGAGGCGGCATTCGCGATCAGCGCACAGGCGAACAGGTGTGGAAGCGGTTCGACCTTCGCTTTGCGCACGGCGGTCAGAATCGCCGGAGTAAGGACTACTGCCGTCGCGTCATTCGACATGAAGATCGTCGTGAGCGTTCCTATGCAGTACACCAAGGTGAAGAGCCGAGCGGTTGATCCATTCGCGCCGCGCACCGCCACGGAGGATACCCAATCGAACACACCATGTTCATTGGCCAGGGCGGACAGAAGCATCATGCCGATCAGGAAGAGGTAGACATCCGATCCTTCTGCGACGGCTTTACCCGCAGGTTTGAGCGGGATAAGCCGAAGAACCACCAATAGCAAAGCCCCGCCGCCGACCCAGTAGACCTCCGGAATATCCCGAGGACGAACGAGCATCAGCAGAATGCCGAGACCGACGATGACTGGCAGAAGAACATGCACAAATTCGGGAGGAATCATTACCACTTCCTCCCGAACTTGTTTGGTCCAAGCTGAGTGCCAAGAAGACCGCGTTCAGGCCATGCCTCAAGCGCATTATCCTGGTCGCGCTCCGCGCGCGCCGGGGCTGCATAGGCCCATTCACCAACGACGATCCGGATTTCATCCGAAGCCCGCTTTCCTGCTTCGTCGGTCATCTCCACCGAGAGGGTGTGAACCCCATCCGATACAGAGTGATTCTGCAACTCTCCTTCCCACACCTGGCTTTCTGCAATAGGGCTGAGATGCACGGAGGTTCCGGCGAGCTTTGCGAGCATGGAGCGGACAGGCACAGTGCTCCACGCCTTTGTCCGGATCTGAACTCTCCCCTTGATGACGAGGGCTTGCGCATTCTGCTTCGTGATGAAGCGCTCGTCTGCCGGCGAGGTAATCACGACAGCCGGTAGCGTTCCAAGAGGCAGGAATTTCCAGCTAATCACCGGGCCATCGATGTTCGTGATTGAGAAGCCTGCTGGCCCCTCTTCAATCTGCCCGGTCGAACGTGTCGCCGTATAGAGCGTCCGCCCATCGTTCGCGACTTCGTTATAGTGCGTATGGCCCATATCGACGAGCCGGGCGGAGGATTGGGCAACGAGCTCCCGCAGCCTGCCGCCGCCCTGCTTCAGATCGGTGGGGTAGCAGTGCAGGAGCAATACGGCCGAACCGTCGTGATCGAGCGCCTTCAACCCCTCTTCCAGCCAGATAAGTTGATTCGAGAGCAGGATAAAGGAGTCGGGATTAGGCACGTCAAAGGCGTTGAGTGCAAAGAACGTCACACTGCCGATCGTGAAGGAATAGTGAGTCTGGGCAGACATGAACTGCAGAAAGTTCGTGAAGCTCTTCTCATGCACGTCATGGTCGCCAACGATGGAGCACCATGGAACGCTGAGAGTATCGAGAGCTTGGCGCACGACCTCGTACTCGGCTGCGCCGCCGTGGTCTGCGACGTCTCCTGGTATGTAAACGAAAGCGAGATTGTGCGCAAAAGCAGAGTTGATTTCTTCAACAATGAGCACAAGATCGCGGTGATTGTGCTCGCCCGCAAGCGTCATGTGAAGGTCTCCGATATGCGCCCAGGAGATGACGCCAGCGGCGTCGGGTGCGTTCGGGTGAAATGGCCGCAGTGGTGGTGTATCGATCAAGCAGGTTCTCCTTGCAGGGTGGCGAGGGACTGGTCGTCTTTTGGCAGCGTCTCTGGAATCGCAAGGAGCAACAGGAAGAAGGATGCCAGAGCAACTGCGCCGAGAGACAGAAACGATATGCGAAAGCTGAACGCCTCTATTAGCTTGCCGCCGAACGTGGTGCTAAGCGCTGCGCCCAGACCGACAGCAGTCGCGAGCGCACCTTGCACAAGATTGAACCGGCCAGTACCGCGCGTCAGGTCAGCCACGACCAGAACTGCAACGACACCGAAGACGGCATTTGCGATTCCATCGAGGACTTGAATTCCAATGAGTGCGACGCTCCAATGCGTCAGGGTGTAGAGCACCGCGCGAATCGGCAGAACGCCAAAGCCGATCAAGAGCAGAGGCTTTCGCCCGTGTCGATTGGCAAATCGTCCGATGAAGGTTGCAGAGCACATAATGACTACCTGCGTGACGATGATGCAGGCCGACATAAATGGGGCTGCTGAGGAGACCGATCCATGGGACAGCATCTCTCCGAGCTGGGGGAGCATGGCGGCGTTTGCAAAGTGAAACAGGAAAGCACAGGTAAGAAAAACGAGGAGTGTCGGTCTCTTGAAGAGTTGGCTCAAGGCCTTAACCTGTTTCTCTGTCCCCCTTTCCTGCTGCCCTCCTCCACGCGCCATTCCATAGTCAATCTCGTCTTTACGGATGGAGAAGATCGAGATCACAGTAGGAATCGTGAGAGCCGCAGCAATCAGGAAGATGGCCTGATTGCCATAGAAGTGACTCACGGCAGCAATCACCAACGCACAGGCCACATTGCCGGCCGAGTTGAAGGACTGATTCTTGCCAAACTGCCGGTCGAACAAGCGCTGCCCAACAAGGCCCATCGTGATCGCAGCAAGTGTTGGGGCAAGAAACGGCGCAGCCGCCCCAATCAGGGTCTGCGCCAGGTAGACAGCCCAAGTTGCGGTGCTCAGGGAGAGCAGAACGGCTCCACAGGCCAGAACGGCGGTTCCAGCCGCAAGCACAGTCCTCTTGGCTCGTGCTTTGTCGACGAAAGCACCGGTTGGTGTTTGCAGAACGACCGTAATGATGCCACTCAGTGTCAACGCGAAGCCCACACGGCCTGGTGCCCACCCCGTGAAGCGAGATAGGCAGCAAGGAATGGTCCTAATCCCGTCTGAACATCCGCCAGAAAGAAGCTCGACGCCTCCAGCGTGCACACTGTGCTGCTTCCCGCGTGGCTGAGTCAGGGTCGTCAAAGGGTCCTTTCATGGAATGCCGAGGCAGAACAAGAATTGGTTCTAAGAAAAAAGCTGCAACCCTGCGCTGACTTGCGAGGCTGCAGCATCGTTCTAGGAGTTCAGCTTGTGCTGCTCTGCTCCGGAGCCGAGCTCCTTGGCGCGGTGAATCTTGACGTGAGCCAGGGCTTCTGCTCCACGAGCAAGTTCGAGAGCCTGGCGATAAGCGCCGCCGTCAAACGCCTTCTGCGCACGTTGGGCGGTCTGCGAGTAGATCCCTTCAACCTTCTCATGGTGCTCGTCTTCGTCCGACCAATGCTCCTCAGCTTTATCGAGCTTGTGGCCGAACTCCTTCGTGATCGCATCCACCAGCTTTGGATCGACGTTCTTCTCTGCCTTCGAGGAATTCAGAGCGCCGAAACTCAGGTGTTCCGCTGCCCGCAAAAGGTCAGCGGCATCCTTCATGTGTCCGGACGCAAGCTCCTGTTCGGCAAGCATAGTGAGGTCGGCGATGTCTTTGGTTGACCCCTTTTCGAGCAGGCTGTGTAGAACGCCGACCCGCCCGAGATGTTTGTAAGCGCGGCGCATATCCTTACCGGCGTCGTCGTGGTCGGCGTGTTTTGCTGCTACCTTCTTGGCTGCTTTCTTCGGTGGAGGCATGGGGGCGTTCCTTTCGGGGGAAGTGTGACGAGCTAAAGCAGTTCGCCACGAGAATTTAGAGGTTAGGAGCAGACGGCGGCGCTGGAGCAGGCTGCGCGCCTACGGGTGGGGAAGGTGGAACGTTTCCGGGTGTCATTGCCGAATGTTGCCCAGTTCCAGGCTGATCGCGAAGCCCACGCCCTGATGGCGGTGGCTGCCCTGGTCTATTCGGTCCATTTGGTCCAGCGGGCGGAGGCGGCATACCCGGTCCGCCATGGCCGGCAGGAGGAGGGGGAGTCATAACCGCCCTCATGGGTCCGCCTTCCAATCCGCGACCAACCCGGTTTATACCACCCGGAGGCGGAGGTATGCCTGGCCCACCGTTGGGCGGCGGCATCAATCTTGCCTTTCTATTCGGCCCCATGTTTGGTTCTGCTGCGAAATATTGCTGTCCAATCGTGAGCTGTTGCGGAGTCACAATCGATTGTCCATTGACCACGTTCCGGGAACCCACGATGCGAATTCGAGTTCCTTTGTGAATCTGCGAACTGAAGCCAGGACCGAAGCCGGAGGAGACATCGACCACGCTTCCATTCGTTAGATAAATGCTCCGAACCTGCCCATCCGGTCCTGCGTTGAACGCACGAACGCGAGAGTTCTGGCTGATGGCCGGCCCCTGCAGCGGCATGGGACCTGGCCGAGGTGCCTGATTGACCTCGACGCCACTCGGCGGGGGACCACCCGGCTGGGGAGACTGAGCGAAACTGGCTGTACATATCAGGCAAGCTGCGGCGGCGGAGACAAAGCGCATGGGTATTACCTCTGCTGATAGCAATGCATTCGCCCGACCAAACGGACCAATCTAAAAAATGAACAAAACAGACAACTTACGAAGGAGCGGCTGATGTATAGCGCGCTGTCTTCCGAGCGCTTTCACCACACGTGGTGTGTGGTTTCCGCACACATAAACTCCGACACAGAAGGCAGTGCTGGTCCAAGTGAAACAATGCAATCACGCTAAGGGCCTGAAGTAATTGGAGTCGAACGTGCTTGAGGCTATGGCAGAAGGTGCCGGACCGGTCGGCAGAGAGCGATCACATGAGCACTGTTTTGTGGCGAAGTCTTCGGACCCGCATTGTGTTGCTTGCGATTACCGCCTGTGCGTTCCTCGCTATCGCGGCAGGCAGTTTCTACAGTTTCATTCGCAGCAGCCACACGGCTACCGTTGGTGAGGCAACGCGACATCTCTCTCATGTTGCGTCAACTCTTGCCCGCACCTACATAAATCAGGCCCCTCACGGAGCATCGCTACGAAACGTCGCTTTGCCTCCCGCACACCATGGGCCACCGCCTCCGCCCGAAGCAGATGGCAAAAAACCAACCCCACCGCCACGGCCATTCGACCCTCTCTCCCAAGTGACCGCAAGCGTTCTTCAAAGAGAAGAAGGCATCGAAGGAGGGTTTCTCGCGGGTACAGGACCGCTTGTCGGCTACGCATTTCCCACCCATGAAGGCCCAGGACCTCAAAAGGAAATGCCCCAACGGGAGAGGCCGACCATCGACCAGCTCGCGCATAAGGCAGAAGCCAGCGGTTCTCCGCAGAGTTTCTCGTTTGAAGGACCTCACGACGTTGTGTTGTTTGTCGCTGAGCCGGTCCGCGAAGCGGTTGCAGGAAATCAGCAGATCACGGGTTCTGTGTGGTTGATGCAGCGTTTACCCGACCTCAATCGAGGCCGCAGTAAGCAGCTCTTATTCGCAAGTCTGGGGTTTGGGGCGGCAGCTCTGGTTACGGCACTTCTCGCTTGGTTCGTGACAGTCGAAATTAGCGGCGGCGTCAACGCTGTGACGCGTCGTCTGGGGCTGCTGGAGCAGGACCTTTCACACGCGACCGAGCCCGAAGGGAGACCGCAGCTCGCGGAGTTCGAGCGGGTTTTGACTGGAATCGATGCGATGGCCGTTTCACTTCAGCGCCGGATCGAGAACGAACGCGACCTTGAGGGCCAGCTTCGACACAGGGAACGGCTTTCCTCGCTGGGTCAGTTTGCCGCAGGCGTTGCACATGAACTCCGCAACCCTCTGGCGACAATCCGTCTCCGCGCCCAGATGTCGCAACACGCCCCCGCAGAGGCGAATATCACTAGGAACAGCAGCGTGATTCTTGAAGAGGTTGATCGGCTCGATACGATGATTGGGAGGCTCCTCTACTTCGCTCGACCCATCTCTCTCGATCTGCAAAGACTAGATCTAAGCGAACTTTGCTCATCCGTCGTCAATTCATGGAAAGACCGGGCCCCTGACGGCATCACGCTGTCGTGCCACACAGAGGCAGGCACAGAGGTCATTGCGGATCGCAGCCGCCTTCTTCAGGTCCTCGACAATCTCATCGAGAACGCAGTCCATGCGTTCAAGGCATCTACTGGTGAGGTGCAGATTCAGACCACACATCATAACGACTCAGTACAGATCGACGTTCTCGACAATGGCACCGGATTCAAAGCGAACACCCTCAACCATGCCTTCGATCCTTTCTTCACCACCAAGGAAACAGGAACAGGCCTCGGATTATCGATTGCTTTTGAGCTGGTTCAGGCCCACGGCGGCGAGCTGAAAGCTGCGTCTCGGCCTGAAGGAGGAGCCATCGTTTCTATCATTCTCCCGCAGGCGCAGATCAACAGTAGATGAGGCCATGATCACTCCCGCAAAACCGCGACTTCTTGTAGTTGACGACGACCTTAATTTCCGCGAAACCCTGGCTGAATTATTGGAGAGTAGTGGCTATTCAGTCCGAGCAGCGACGAATGGAAGAGAGGCGCTTTCTCTCTTGCAAGTGGCGGACTCGGACCTCGCCCTCTGTGATTGGAAGATGCCAGATATCGGCGGCGAGCAATTCCTGAAGACGCTTGCATCGGACGGCATCCTGCAATCGATGCCGGTGCTCATCATGACGGCCTATGGTACTGGGCCAAATGCGCTGCAGGCCATGCAGCTTGGTGCCTACGACTTCATTACCAAACCTCTCGACATGCAGAAGGTGCTTTCGACGGTCGCTCGCGCACTTCACCATGTAGAGCTGCAGCGCGAAGTGGACGAGCTCCGCAGGCAAAGATTTAGCGAGGCCGATCCAGCGGTCGGTGCCCTGCTCGGAACCGAGCGGTCCCCAGTACGCCTCATCGGAAACTCCCCCGCATGGATCGAGATTTTCAAGAACATCGGCAAAGTCGCCTGAACCGACGTAGGCGTGCTGATCCTCGGCGAATCAGGGACCGGCAAGGAGTTAGTCGCGCGGGCAATTCACGAAAACAGCGGCAGGAGTCGAAAGCCTTTCATTATCGTCAATTGTGCCGCTCTCCCTCCCGACCTGCTGGAATCCGAACTATTCGGCCACGAGCGGGGTTCGTTTACAAGCGCCGTTGCTCAAAAGATCGGTAAGTTTGAGGCCGCTCACGGCGGAACCGTGTTCCTGGATGAGATCGGAGAGCTTCCGCTTGCCCTCCAGCCGAAGCTGCTGCGTGTTTTGCAGGAACACACCTTTGAGCGGGTCGGCTCTACGTCGCCGATCCACGCCGATGTTCGTATCGTTGCTGCTACAAACCGGCAACTCGACCGGGAAGTGGAAGCCAAAGCCTTCCGCGCTGATCTCTTTTATCGGCTTAATACCTATGCTTTGCGGCTCCCGCCCCTGCGTGAACGACCGTCTGACATTCTTCCTCTGGCCGAATACTTCCTTGAGCAATATGCCCGAAGGAACGGAACCCCAGTTCAAGGACTCACTGAGGCCGCCGAAGCCGCGCTTCAGAAGCACTCTTTTCCAGGCAACGTCCGCGAACTGGAGCACCTGATTGATCGAGTAGCGGTTCAGGCCGGGGGCCGAGCCATCACCATCGAAGAGATCGACGGCCAGCTCAGCCGAACCTCCAACTTGCAAACGGAGTCTTCGATAGAGTCGCTTCTGGCTCTACCTTTCCACGATGCTGTCGCCAGTTTGGAGAAGCAGCTCCTTGAGAACGCTTTGAAATTTGCTGGGGACAACAAGGCAGAAGCAGCCCGTCGTCTGGGAATCCATCGACGACTTCTCTACGAAAAGCTCCAACAATATCAGCTTTCATGAGTTCGGCTTTGAACGAGCACCAAGTCTGAGACGGCGGCGCAGAGTCTATTTGTCTCCTCGGTCTCTGGAAGAGCCGCGCCGGCTTAGCCAGTGGTTTTCGCACCCTAAAGGTTTAGGTTTGTGTGTTCATGCTCGCTCGGATGCTTGCCCCGTGTCACGCATGCTAATGTCCATCGCGCATAGCAGATAACACCCATAACTTCTTTTATGCAGGTCTCACCGTGCCCTTTGGGTTAATCCAACGGTCAATCGGAAGTCTTCTTAACCTGGTTGATACGCAGCCGCAGCAATTCTGTCGCCGCCGCGCATCCTGTGAAAGTCCAGGGTAGGCGGTCGGCACGAACTGCATCCATTGCTCGAAGAGTTCTTGCCAGGGCGGCCTCCGTCGTCTTCAGGCCTTCCGTGGCCGGCTCCCCAAAGGGCGCGTTCAAATCGCGAGGCAAGCGAGACCGCATCGAAAGTTGCGCAGTTCATGGCCGGACACTCCAACGCCAAGACTACCGGTCTCTATGACCGGCGAAACGATGACATCAGTCTCAGCGAAGTTGAGCGCATCGGGATTTAAGCTCAACCTATAATCCCTAGCATGCGAAGATTCTTGGAGAATCTGGAGCTCATCCTTACTGGTGCCGGGGTCGCGGTGGTTGCGATCTTTTTCGCGCTCTTCAGAGATATTGCTCCATGGAAGGCGGCGGCACTCTCCGCGCTTGCCGTAGGCGTGCTCCATGGAATCATCTTCTTTGCGGTGCGTTCGGCGCAACGTCAGGCCCGGAATAAGGCCGTTACCGCGATTCGGCATACGCTCGACGATCTCGTACGCAACAAACTTCAAGTGGTGCTTTTCACCACCGAAATCAAGGATGAGGATTGGCGTCCTGCCGCCCAACGGGCGGTACAAGAGATCCAGCTCAGCCTCAACCGAATTGAAGCCGAGGCTCTAACGGCCACAAGGGCCAGCTAGGCCCAACTCTTATTCCCCTTACGCGGGGGGGACAGCATCTCCGCCCCACGACGAAGAATCGCTTCGACAACCGGAGTTGTCGTGGCTAAACCGCTGCGCTGGCAAAGAAGCCAAGCACTAGCAGGGGAACTGAAGCCCCCTCTAACCCATATCAGCCACTTCGCAGTACCGCGCGAAGCGGCTATGCCGCCGACGATCATGCCTATCGGTGCCAGCAAGAACAAATAGGCCAAAGTTTAGTATTTGCGGATCTCTCCAAGAGGGTAATGACGGAGAAGGCGGATGCAGCAGGTAGTAGGCGTATGTCCCTGCAGCGAACAAAGCATTTGCAGTGACGATGCTAAGCGCAATAACTGCGAGCCTCGGCCTTGCTGATCCCGTACCCAAAAGATTCCGATCCACGCGGCAAGCGCGAGGACAAGCGGTCCGCAGCTGAATAGTGGAATCACTCCTCGCAACTCTAAATCAGCAGCCAGCAGCTCTGTAGTTACTGAAACGGTCAGATCAGCCGAGTACGGCTCGCCGGCCCACCATGTACCAGACATCGGCGTGCAATAGTCCAAACGGATGTATGTAAACATTGCAGCAGGGCAAACGTATGAAGTTATTTATGCTCACTACCGAGTGAGCACCGACAGACAGGGAGCCAGCAGCCTCGGGCTTGAAGGTTGTAAGTACAAGGTTCCGATATCGCTAGGGTCTGCTTTCTGGTCCGCGCACATTCGGCTTGCTCAAATCATTTGTTTTTACTTCAGCACTGCTAATTGGCTGGTGCTCGCCCGTTTCGAAATAAGCATCGTCTCTTATCGCAAGATCCTCGATCTGTACACGGTAAAACTGGTCTACCGAGACGTTCAGCGGTATGGATTTGTCGATTGGCAGCCGAACCGTGACAGACGTTGAGGGTGCCACTTTATACAAGGACCGTTCAGTACAAACAGATCCTGCTAGATCCTGCTAGGGCATTACCCGTCAGCAGTCGCTCGGTGCTTGAATCTGGCTCTCGAACAAACAACTTTACAAAAACAAGATGCCGCCCTGTACAGCCTTGTCTAAGACTAGCTATCTGACCAAAGGATGCTGCTAGCAGGTATACCCCCTTTCCTTCGTTGCGCAGCCTGAACTCGATGTACGGCTTACCTTGTGCGTTTAGTCCCGCCCGTTCGAGATCAAGACGAAAAGGCGGTGGAGCAGGACGCGCATAACCTGTATATCGCCCTGCCTTTGATCCTGGCAGCCCAGACGTCGTAACTCGCGTCTGCTCCGTCAGATCCAGATAGTGTTGCTGAGCAGAAGCCTCGGCCACAAACACAAATGCGAGTAGGAGTGTGGTGCATATTCCTGTTTGTCTCATGTCTTCACCTATGGACATGCCGTGTAATTTGGATAGCAAATATTTCCTAGGAAGTTGCCAGCAGCATCACTGTTTACAGGGTAAGGCTCGGTGAGAGGAGCGTTTGTATTCTGTGAGCGGATATTGTTGATTATGTTCGACAGGTTGTTGTTAAAGGAATCGCTCCCGGGTCCCACTACCAAGCTTTCGATCGCATCTCCCAGATTGTTGCTGCCGATAGCATTTGCGAACTCACCGAAGTGGCTCTGAACAGGGTGGTTGTATTCATGCCGCCTTGTTTGAGCCTCTAAGAAGGCGTCATAAATAAAGCCGTTTGTGCCGCTCTGTTTGTTGAAAAAAGTTGAACTCTGGTCCTCAAGATCAGGGTTCAACTCGTAACGAAAGTCGGTGACAACTTGCGGCTGCTGACTAAGGTTTGCATTCTCCCCCGGCAAGGAGGAGCTGCGCCTTCTGATCTGTCTTCACTGCAACTGGCGGGGTAATTACAGTCTTGACTTGCTGCGCGCATGCGACGGAAATCGGAAGTGTCAGCAAAAGGCAGATGATGCGATAGGTTCGAATGCTCTATTTGCTCATGACGCCTCGGGTTAGCGAAATAAGTACGAGCGGGGTCTACACCTTCACGATTATGCTAAGCGTGAAATGCAATCCACTCTTTCGCAATCGCTAGCACGCGGCGGTGGACGGCCGGGGGAAGTCTCTGAGCACTGCTGAAGGAGATTACAAAACGGAACCTGGATCAAAACTGAGGGACGTCCAGACCGTACGGGTGAAGTGGGACGTTTCGAAAGTGGCTGAATTGCTCGGTTCAGTCGCAACCTCCACTATTAGTGCTGGACTGTATTTGCTGCTAATACCAGCATGGAGGGGCAAGCGATAAATTGATCCTAGCGCATCCTGTTGCCAAGTTGCGCTTGGTCCATGTTGTGACGCGACCGCTCAAAACCGCTATGTTCCGTAGCCCCTATGCTGTATCTTCTGAAGCTTGTCCGCACTTGGCCATGCAATCGTAAGAAGAAATGCCGATTCTTCCAGCGCCTCAACTTCGTGTTTGATTGAGGCGCCTAGCGCCGCCATACTGTTTGCCTGGAGGGTATGCGTCTCTCCTTGCGCGGTAAAGCGTATCGACCCCTTCAGAACCTGTACGGAGATCGTGCCGTCAGCATGATGCTCCTTGAGGACGGAACCTTTCTCCATCGAGATCAGGACCAATCTGAAGTCTGACTTCTTGAACAGGGTTCTGGCAGTGTGGCCTGTCTGCCAAGGTTTGGTCTGCTCGGAGTTGAGCATCTCCTGCGCAAGGTCGAGTTGCGCAAAGTCCTTCAACATCGTTCCATCGTTTGCAAAGCCTTCGGTTGTCATAGCATCCTCTCTTCTGGTTGGTGTTGTCTCAGGCAGCTTCGGACTGGTTGCGAGTCAGGACCGATCACGCTGGAGCGTTTGTGTGGGAAGCGAGAACGCGCTTCATGTTCATGGCGATCAGGTTTGCCTTCTGGGCGACAACTTCAGCGTGTAGGGCGGTCATCACTTCATTTGCAGTTTCGCTGAACAGCGTCAGCCAGCGGGCGAAATACCTTTCCTCAATCGGCAACCGAAAGTGCGCCAGGAGCGGATTGTTTTTGTACCGGCCCGTGGTCAGGAGAACGGTAGACCAGAAATCTTTCAGGAGAGCCAGATGAGCATCCCAGTTCTGCACGGCATCGTTGAAGACTGGACCGATCTCAGGGTCCACACGCACCTTGGCGTAAAAGCTGTCCACAAGAAGCGCGATCTCTTCCTCCGTAATGGGAGTTGTTGCGTTCACGGATGACCTCCGATAGGTGGTGTCTGGCTCCGCCATACCGGGTATGGCAATCCCGCGAGCCGATTGATGGCGAACGCCTGTACGGCCAGCAGTACGACGGCGATTTCGATGACCGGTAAATAGCCGGGTTTCGCGAGAATTCCGAGTGAAACGATCATGGTGGTCGCCCCGGCAGGGGGATGATTGACGCGCAGGAGGACCACGATCGCGCCGGTAAGCGAAAGAGCCAGGGCAGACGCCAAGATGCGCGGCCAATAGACTTCACCGCTAAAACCTTCCAGGAAAGAATACATTCCCGTGATCTTGTAGGCCGCAAAGCCACAAATCAGTCCAATGGCGTGTCCGAGCACGGCGTTGCGCGGGCTGGCGGATTCGGCCAGCGGGGTAAAGAAGAATAGGTAGGCCGTGGGACCCAACGAGGGGAACACAAAGGGATTGTGAGTCAGCAACGCCAACAGCGTCAGAAGGGCGATGGTCACAAAGCTATTGAGCGCGACATACGCCGCCCAGACGAACTTCCCAGGCAAGTGAGCCAGCAGCCAACCGAGGCGAAGCCGGTTGATGAGCGAGAACACATGCTCTGCGTGATGGTTCAGTGGAGAGGGTGGGGTCGGCTTCGTCATGCGATCTAAATGTTCGGGAGCAAGTCGAAGTATTCGTCGTCTTCATTGATCCCGCCTTCCCCTTCGCCCAGGGTCTTTTCCGAGGCGACGAATTCAATGCGCTCAATCCACTTCACCATCTTGTAGCCAAGCTGGTTTTCGACCCGCATACGCAGCGGCGCTCCATACTCGGCTGGCAGTGGAGCGCCGTTCATCGAGAGCGCCAGCATACACTCCGGTTTGAGCGCGTTGAACAGGGTCTGGGTATCGTAATAGAGGTCCCCGTAAAGGGAGCCGCCAAAAGAATAGAAAGCGACGACGTTGGCGGATGGTAAAGGCTTGACGTGTTCGATGAGCTTGCGCATGGAGACACCGGCCCCATTGCGCGATGCCGGACCAGCCCTGAATGCAGTGATGCATGGTGATGTTCTCTTCGAGTCCCAGGACGCGAAGATCATCCAGGGACAGCTCGACTGGATTCTCAACCAGGCCGGAAACCTTGAGCTTGTATCCCTTGAAGCCATCCGCAACGAGCTGCTTCCAATCCTCACGCACCGGCACCTTTCCGTTTGGCCAGAAGCGGGGAGAGATGTCCTTGGCAGTGTAGTGCTCACGCGGGACGAGCTGGTCGAGGGTGAGCAGCATGACGGGGTGAGTGACGGCTTTCTGCGCGTGCTGAAGCCCACGGGGGAAGAACCAGGAGATGTAGTGTGCAGCGACCCAAAACAGCAGCACGACAGCGATCCCGATGAACCCCAGGATCATGCCGGACGACCCAAGATCATCGGTTCCGAGCACGATGTGGTTCATATTGCGCTGAAAGCCGGTCAGCGCAACAAGGGCGACATGGACCACAATGAAGCCGATGAACCCGACGAGAACCAGGAAGTGGATTGAGCGAGCGCCCTGTCTGCCGCCGAAGATCTTCGTATAAAGCGGAAAGCGATTCACAAGTGCCGGTGACATCGCCATGCCGGTAAGGATCGCCAAGGGAGCCATGACAAAGACGGTCGCGAAATATGCGAGTTGCTGCAGGGCGTTGTAGCCGTAGAAGCCGTTGGGCTCGGGCGGAAAATGAAAGTTGGCATAGAGGACGAAGGTGTTCCACGCTGCACGAAGACATCTGGCGAAGTGGGCACAAGCCGCTCCCACTGCGTGCTCGTCAGTAGGCCGATGACGAAGAAAACTCCGGTGAGCACAAAACCGTAACCGTGATGAAGTGCCATGAGCGCGCAATCCCCACTGTGTGACGGTAGCCGGGGGTGGAGACGAGCGGGAGAGGTAGCGGGCATCGTCCTTTGCCGTCCAGATACGGTCCTTCGGCACCTGCAACGGGGTGAAGCGTATCCATTCCGTTCCCGGTGTGCAGTGATCGTTCCAATAAAGCCGAGGATGATCCATGAGGATCGAGAGACCGCTGCGAATCAACATGAAGAGGAAGAAGAGATTAGAGAAATGGCTCCAGCGAATCCAGAAAGGAAAGCCGTGAGGGCCGCTTGGAGTGCCTTCGGCCGAAGCTGACGAGGGCGCGAGATAGGGGAGGCCAAAGATGGCGTGTTGCAACCAAGCCAGCACGACCGGGCCCAGGACTACAGTACAAATAAGCAGGAGTGTTCGGGTGCTGATCCAGACGCGAAAGCGCCGATCTTCTGGATAATGCACCGGTCTATGAGCGGCATCGAAAGCAATCATTGAGCGAACCTCCACGTACAGGTTGAGAGGTGCGGGGGAAGGCCTGAACTTGACTGGCCGAGTATAGGCTTTATCGCTTCGTAAATTGATCGATGCGGACCACCGTCTTAGGTGAGGCAAAAAAACCGAAACTTCGACATGGATGAAGACAGTCTGATCGTCGGCGCAGGACCCACTGGACTTGCCGTTACCATAGAACTTCGTCGATTCGGGCTGCCAGTTCGATTGATTGATAAGGCTGATCGCCCCGCCCAGTGGTCGCAGGCACTTGTCGTTCAGGCGCGGACGTTGGAACAGTTTGATCGATATGGAATCGCTGATCAGGCAGTAGCACAAAGAAGAAAGATATCGAAGGCGCAAATCTGGAGCAATGCAAGGCAGATTGCGGTTCTTGATTTCGCACAGATTCCAAGCCGCTTCCCCTATTTGCTCTTCCTTCCCCAAAATCAGACTGAAGAGTTGCTAACAGCTCACCTGCAGTCGCTGGGGGTCGAGATTGAACGCCGGGTTGAACTGATCGGATTTGAGTACTCGGACGAAGGCGCGGGAATATCGGCCAAAATGCGATATTCCGATGGACGTGAAGAGCAGGAACGCTTTCGTTGGATGGTGGGCTGCGATGGAGCACATAGTAGCGTTCGGGCTGGGATGGGTTTGGCTTTCGAGGGCACCACGTCAAGCCTGAATTTTCAATTGGGAGACCTTCGTCTTGCAGGGCAGGACGCTCCCGGCGATGAACTCCAGGTTCATTTGCATCGAGGCGGGGACGTGCTTGCACTGGGTCGGTTGCGAGATGGCGTCTGCCGGGTTGTTCTGACGTTACACCGGCAACAGACGTCCGATCAACAACGTGTGCCTGAGCTTGAGGACTTCAATACAGCCTTCAAACGATGCGGCCTAAGGATCTCGACCGAATCCGCGACATGGATGGCACCCTTCTCAGTAAATCAGAGGAAAGCCGCACAATATCGTCAAGGAAGCGTGCTCCTCGCCGGAGATGCTGCTCACATCCATTCACCTGTGGGTGGCCAGGGAATGAACACCGGCATTCAGGATGCGGCGAATCTGGCGTGGAAAATTGCCGCCGTCGGCCAAGGCGCACGTGTTCGGTTGCTGGATAGCTACAACGAGGAGCGTGGCAGGGTAGGAGAGCAACTGCTGCGTGGCACCGCGCGTGGCCTCAGGCTTGCGGCTGCTTCGAATCTCCTCGTTGGATGGGTACGCGATTTCCTTATCCACCGTTCGACTCGCTTCCAGATGGTTCAGGCCGCGGTGGGACGAACGATCTCTGAAGTTTCGATCAGTTACCGTGGATCATCTATAGTGCGCACGCATGGGGTCAATGGGCCACTCCGTGCTGGAGACCGTATGCCAAATGCAGTGTGCGAGGAGACGGGCCACACGTTGCTGGAAGCTTTGCGCGAACCTAGGCACCTGCTCATTACCGTCGATTATTCCGTCCCGGAAATCACAAAAGGTTTGAGACCAATAACGACTGTGGCGCTCGAATCCCGTTCGCACGAATGGACACCTTCTATCGAACGGCTCCTGGGCCCCGGACCTCGAATTTACGTGGTTCGCCCGGACGGCTACATCGGCTTCGCCGGTACGAGCGCTGAGGCTCTACGGAAGTATGCCCATGAGGTCGGCTTGCTCTGAAGCTGGGCCAGGATAGAAGACAAGACGCTCTCTAACTCGGGCGAAAGGCGTCATGCGGTGAGGTTTCCGGGATGATCTCCCGTCGGGCAACACAAAGACGTCTTCCACTGCACTTCCGCGGGCGAGTACAGCGTCACCTATCAAGGAACGATGGCAGCGCCATGGAACGGCCTCCGCACACATGATTGCAACAGTGCTCAGTTCCTGTTGACCCATCAGCCAATCAATCTGCTCTGCAAAGGTTGGGGTTTGCATGTAGTCCGCATATCCCCGAAAGCTCTCATTTCGCCACCCGGTGTTGATGCTGTCCTTGTGCGCCGGACGCCTGCCGCCGAGTCCCTCCCGCCACACGGCGCTAATTCCTTCTGCGTTGAGAGAGGCGAAGAGCTGCTCCTGACCGTACTGCGGATAGGTGCGCGAGCCAGGGAATCTTCGTACATCGACCAAGCGCCTGCATCCGTTCTCCTTCAGGGCGCGGAGGAACGAAGCGAGGGGCAACGTCGAGTGTCCAATCGTCAGCAAGGTATGTGCCGGTGACGGCATTTGGCTCATCATGTATACGGAGGTCGTGCTCACTTCCGTTCCGGCGCAATCCGGGCCGAGCTGGTCAGAACTCTGCTTCATTTGACATATTCGAAGAGTCTGAGACGCTCTTGCTCACGCGTAATGGACTTGCTTCTCGCCTGCAACAGTCCCAAAAGTGTAATCTCTCCGGTAATCTGCCCGGTCGCGCGATCCTTGACCGGCAGGACTGAGAGACCTTGGGTGGCCATTAACTCGGCCGCCGCGCGAGATGTGGAATCTGCATAGATGAAGTGTTCAGGCGATTCGGCGCGGGTTCCCTCTTCGTCCTTTGTCATTAAATCGCCTACGATGACGGTCTCCAATGGATCGACTCCGTACTCGCGAGTCAGATGATACCCCCGCCGGCTCAGCTTTTCGGTCAGAATCGAACGAGGCATGAGGAGTGCCGTCACCAGATATGCGGAGACGCATCCCAAGGTGAGCGGTAGCAGAGCTGGCAGGCAGTGCGTCACCTCCAGGCTGAAGAGAATGGCCGTCAGTGGGACACCGAGTGAGCCCGCGAGCATGGCACCCATTCCGACGAGTGCCCAGAATGCCTGCTCTTCCACCGACCTGTGCGTGATGTGCCCTGCCAGTGCTCCGACAGCCCCGCCAATCATCAGCAAGGGCGCGAGGACGCCTCCTGATGTCCCTGAACCCAGGGAAAACGCCCACATGAGCGATTTCGCGATAAGGATGCCAAGAATCAGCGAGAGCGGCGCCATCCCATGAAGCAGCTCCGAGATGTTGTCGTATCCGACGCCCAGACCCCGTGGAAAGAAGAGGCCCCCTAAGCCAATACCCAAGCCGCCCAGAACAGGCCACCACATCCAGTGGATCGGCAGACGCTCAAACATATCTTCAAAGGCGTACATCATCCGGCTCATCCCGGCTGCTACGAGACCGACCAGAGCGCCGAGCAGGAGAGAACCGACTGCAAAGGTGACAGGGTGAAAATTACCTATAGTCGGCATGGGAAAGATTGGACCAGAGCCGAGAAGATATAAGCGGAAGACCCCCGCCGTCGCGCTTGCGATCGCGACCGGCACGAGGCTGCGCGGTCGCCACTCAAACAGAAGCAATTCGACAGCGAGCAGGATTGCGGCGACCGGTGTAGCGAACGTGGCGGACATGCCCGCCGCCGCTCCGGCGACCAGCAAGGTTGTGCGTTCCGCGTCAGTAAGCCGAATCCATTGTGCAATCAATGAGCCGAACGCCCCGCCCGTCATGATGATCGGACCTTCCGCACCAAACGGGCCTCCAGAGCCAATTGCGATGGCCGCAGAGATGGGCTTTAATATGGCGACTTTCCAACTCACCTTTGCGCGATGAAGCAGAATAGCTTCAATCGCCTCCGGAACGCCGTGCCCTCTGATCTTTTCCGAGCCAAACCGCGCCATGCACCCGACCAGGAGCCCACCAATTACCGGGACCACAACCATCCAGTGCCCCAAAGGACTGCCAGCCGGCCTCACCGCAACATCGCTGAACCGATGGTAGTAAAAGAGGTTTGTCGAGAACGCGATCATCTTGAGGAGCAACGACGCGAGGAGGGTAGAACCGACGCCAATAATCAGACCAACCCCGGACAGCAGCCACACTCGCCTGTCCACGGCAAAATCGCGCAAAGCGGAAGATTCAGCCTTCAATGTTTTCCCTTCTTACTTCTCTGTGTCTCCCCAGCGGAGGCACTACATTTTATGAGATTCCTTATGAGCAGTGGTGCGAACTCGGTCAGTTCATGCGCATGGGCCTCGGACAGGGTGTCCAGAATCTTTTGCCCCTCGACTGTGAGCTGCAACACCACCCACCGCCGGTCGTCCTCGGCGTGAGTCCGTGTGATCAAGCCAGCCTCTTCACACCGTTTGCTGAGTTGCACGACGCTGTGATGGCGGAGGCCGAGACGCTCTGCAACGTAGGCGATCGTTGCCACCACACCTTTCGGCGCGCCAACAATTTGAAGCAAAAGCTGATGCTGCTGCGGCTGAAGGCCACACCGGCTAGCCGCCTCTTCGCTAAACCGCAGGAAGTTCCGAAGGTGATACCAAAATTCGGCGAGATTCTTCAGGCGATCCTTGGATGTGCTTCTATGCCCGGCTGGCATCCTCAGATTATATCGTAACGTGATGTGTTTATCGCCCGGAGTAAAACCCTTTAGTCTGCTCTGTCACGGAGGGAATCGACGGAAACGATTAGACAGATGGACATCGGCTCGTATCCTCCGAAATTGGAGCCTTTGGCTTTTCCATGGTCGGAATTATCGCTGCCATAGTCGTCGCGAAAGATTCGATTCATAATCGCCGCGTTCGCAGCATCGTAGGGGATTTAATGACAGAGGGCGAAGAGGGAACCCGCGCCGGATCGCCTGAACACTTCATCTATGCAGATTGCACATCTCGCGCGGCGGCCGAGTTAATGGCCACCCAAGGTCTCTCAGTCCTGCCGGTCAAGGATCGCGCGACCGGGCAGATTACGGGAGAGATCACACTTTTGGGACTGTTGCAGGCGAGAAGGAAGTCCATTACGCGTGAGCAAGATGGTCGAGCATCCTCGCCGCCAAATTTGGGTATTCTCACGCATGATAATCATCGATGGCCGCGGTGCGGCCGCGCCTGAGGATGAGAAGGGTTTCCGTTGACCTGAAGCGTGGGTGTGGTGGAGACTTCAGGTGCGAACGGGTGAAGGGTCGCGGACTTATTGGTG
>JAABUK010003803.1_pt1 | contig 25157 bp, 37 predicted proteins | sample 5559141 | NCBI WGS metagenome assembly JAABUK01 (sample SAMN10711869, study PRJNA513367) | rock metagenome | isolation source: Antarctica rocks | place: Antarctica: Victoria Land, Pudding Butte nord | collected 2016-01-03 | reverse complement strand
ACAGATCACAGAGCTTCTCCCTGTCGTCTAGGCCAGGGCCTGGCCAGATGCCCCAGCAGGATCTGCCAGCCCCAGTCAGGCACCTGGTCAAGGATCCTGCCCTGCAGGCCATGGCAGCTGAAGCAGCGAGCAAGGTTGCTGATGCAGTCAGGTAGCTGCAGCTGCAACTACCTGACTTACTTTACTTTTTACTTTCCAGTGCAGTTAGTTCTGCTAAGACCATGGCTTTGCAGACAGCGGCTGAGTCTTGCTTTGCCTGACCCTTACGAGTGCAGCTTTGCAGTTTGTCAGACAGTTGCAAGCACATTGCCCCCATAATTTAAGCACTGATTGCACCACTCGCCTGGTCTGTCTTTGAAGCAAAACATGCGCTGTTTTCTTTGTTCGTACAATGTGTGCCACACAGGCACACTTGTCACATACATGAGACTTTTTGTTGCAATGTGTTTGGCTGCTGTCTTTGGCTGTGTGCTTGACCACTGCTTGAAAGCACTGAGTTGTTGCTGCAGGCAAGCCAAGGCTGAGTATGAGGGTGAGCTGAAGCTGCGCAGCCTGAACAATGATCACGTGGGTGCCAAGGAGTGGGACTGGGTGTGGAGCATGCTGCAAGCCAAGGAGGGCAGCATCACGGCCACTGCCAACCCAGAGCTGCTTGCTAAAGCTCAGGATCAGGCAAGCAACACAGGCATCACTGTACCTGGGTTTGCCCATTCACTCGTAAATATCGACATTCAACCTTGCACAGCTTCTGGCAGTTTGGGGCTGTTTGCAGTCAGTCAGCAACAAGAAGAATTGTGGTACTAGCGGTCATACTTGACAGTCCTGCTCGGCACATATGCCTGACATGCCATCAGCATATTGTCCGGTCCAACTGAAGCCATGTTTGCTAGTCAGGACTCTACATTCCCAACACCTGGAAGCCTTATGTTTGACAAGCAAACAATGAATAGTGCTGGAGCAATATTTTGAGCACCTGCTGGGTTGGAATCTGTGAAAGTGTATAGGCAAAAACTAGTCAAATGACATCTTGTACAGCTGCAGGTGAAGAAGGGCCAACCAGCCAACAGCGGTGCAGCTGTCAGTACCATGCTAGCAGAGGTGGTGGCAGAGCAGCAAGCCTTGAAACAAGTCGAAAACCTGTGCACTACTCTGGCCAAAAGCTGACATCAACTTGGAGTCGCTTTTTCAGCTCTTTCAGGGTAGATCAGAGTCTGCAGACCAAAGCATGAGCCCAACTGTGGAGTTGTTCAGCATCTTGCAAATTTACGTTGCAGTCAGTGTTTCCATTGCACATCTGTATATCCAACAGCAACAGTCACCAGCTACCAGCTTGAAGCCCTTATGCAGTGTGTGCTTTGCAAGACTGACTCTGCAAATTCTGAGTTCAAGCAAGCCAAGAGTAGAGCTTAGCAAACTTGTATTGTCAACAGCACTGTTTGTACAGAGTGTTTGTGTTTTGTTTCCTGTTGTGTTGCTTGTTGTGCTTTAACATCAGCGTATGCTAGCATGCTGCTGTATGTCCATTGTGTTTGCTGAGCCCAGCACTTTTGTCTTTGTTAACAACGTTGCAATGAAGAAGTGATGCTCACTGAGAGCAAATTTTCATTTTGATTTAGGACTCATTGGTCACCATAAACCTCATTGACAAGAGAAACTGGGGTTGCATGTATGTTCACTATGCGCTGTAACAGCGTCAAAACTAATGTTTCCCACTCAGACGGTACATCATGCAGCATTCTCACAAGATCAATTCAGTTTTGCTCCTGCATATGCCATGCCATTTGTATATCATATAATGCATGTACCTGTGTTACACGGCTGTGTGCAGCATGTGCTCGTGTAAGCCCACATTGTGATTGACCCATGCTGCCTGAAGGCCCGCATTATCACATGGCCGTCGCGCTTTTGAGTTTTTGTGCTACTGTGAGAAATCTGATACGCAGTACTGTAATAGACTTGACCGTAAGTTGACATCTCCCAACCTTGGGACTTTGGAACATTTTTCACCCGGTCTGCAGCTTTGCCGATCAACATGGACCTGTTGGCAGGGTATGCATCTGATGCTTCTGGCTCAGGCGGTAGTGAAGGAGTACCTGCAGAGACTACGTCACATGTACAGACCGCTCCTGTGCTGCCAGCCTGGGCTTCGACAAAGATCCCTGAACAGCCTGCTGGCCTCCTTAACAATCTCCCAGCTCCATCTAGTGAGCCAAAGCGTAAAAAGCGGCGAACCTTGCCGATGACGCTCCAGTACGTACCAGACAGCGACGAAGAGGTAGCTTGTTAGGTCAACTTTACATGCTCAGCTCAGTTGCCCCCAGCACACTCAAGCTGACTGCTCCTGCAGGATCAGCCAAAGAAGAAAGCCAAGATCAGCAGCAAAGGCCGTAGTCTTGTGGACTTTTTACCGGCACCCAAGCAGGATTTGGCAACAGCTCGCTTGGGCACAGCTGGCATAAAGGTGTGCACCATGAACACACTGTCAACAGACAGCTGACACATTTTGTATATTGGCTGGCCAAGCTGCCATAACATGGCCATAACTTGCCAAAGGGACACCACAGTGACTCAGTCACAGTTTGCATGCACCGGATGCAGTGCAAACATAATGCCCTGTCTTGCAGCGTGCTGTGTCCCCAGATTCCTCGCCTGACAGACTCATGGAGGAAGGCATGCCGGAAAGTACCATTCAAGTTGCCGGCCCCAGTTATCCTGCTGAGTTTGGCAATGAGGCGTACAGGATAGCTGAATCTATGGAGGCAGGAGCAGCTGCTGATCAGAATCTGGGACTGTATGGGCACGATGCTGCCTCAGAAGCCTACAACAGCACCAGCGCTATGCAACAGCAAGCTCCTCCACCTCAATATGCTGCCAGGTGATTGACCGTGCTGAGTGATCTGACATGTGCTAAAATGCCACCTGCAAAGCTGTCTAATCAGCAGCATCTGAGTGGCATGTACACATGCACATATGCATGCACATATGCCAACATGGTACAGCCCTTCATAATGGGACAAGGGCATCTTGCAGTTGTGACAAACTTTGACACTTTTGACCGGCCTGCCCATGCAACAACACAGCAGACACGTGTTCCATTGACTACGTTATAGGCACACTGGCATTTGATACATTCTGCTGGACATTGCAGTCATTCAATCATCTGCTCTGGATTTTTGTCCCCATCCAAATTTAGTGGTGAAACACATCCACATCTGGCATGTGTTTATCTGCAGGCCAGAGCCACAGCAGCAGCAGGATCTGCTGGAACAGGCTTTAGCTGAAGAAATGGCCAAAGCGCAGCGTAGGTCAGGCCAGGACGCTGGCAAAGCATCGCAAGTCCAGTTCAAACAGGTACCATCCACCAACAGATGTTACGCGCCTGTTGCTGGCACAAATTTGCCTGTAGCAGCTGTTCTGATGCCATTTGGGAATTGTGTGGTATGCTCAAAATCCTGTAGACAGTTGCACAAGTCAGTCAGCGACAGAGCAAAATCTGTACAGCATGCTCCATGCTGATCTACCCTGTACTTGCATGTTGTCAGCTGCACAACTGCGTGCGTCACGATGACAGTTTTGCCTCTGGCGTTTGACACTGCTGGGCCCATCTGGGTGAGACAGCATATCAAAAAGCTTTCCCAGCTGCTTCCTTGATAGATTGGATCTCAGACACACTTTCCCAAGAGATACACTAGTTTGCAGTGCTTGGTAAAGTGCCTGATTCAAGTTTCCCCAACTGCTTCCCTAGCTTGACAGCAGCGATGAACAATGCAGGCCTTTGTTGCAGGTGAATCAGGAAGACCTGAAATACGTGCATCCTGCAGCTAGAGAGGCAGCTGGTGGCGCGAGGACAGCCCTGGGCAGTGACTATGAGCTACAGCTGCGCTCAGAAGCTGGGCCTGCACCTGCCAAGCTTGCAAAACGAAAGCACCAGATCAGCTCTTTATACCATCATGCCAAGATCAGGGTGAGTGCTTTAGATATGTATCTTGGCTTGCGCTGCCTGGAAAGGCTGCTTGTGTTGACGCAGCATGCATGTGAACGTTTCTCACTTTAAAAAAAGGCTGTATTGAGCCTCTTGTATCTTGCATAAAATCACTTTATGAGATCCAAGGGATCAATTTATGTGAACTAAGGGATCACATAAAGTCTCAGGAGTTGCCGTTGCAATGGACTTCGTGTCTGCCTCAGATGCACAAGGAAGGCTCGTTTGCTGTGCAAGCAAGCACGAAAGCTGTTCCATAGATGCGCAAGAATTGTTTTGCTCTGACTTGTACATCGCGCAGGAACTGGAGCTGCTTGAACAGAGAGGGCAGGGCATCAAGACAAAAGCAGAGACACAAGCAAAGTATGGGTGGTGATCACCTTGGACTCTGGAGCTGGTCAGATGTTTCTGTGGTGCATCTCATTCAAGACATACCATTGTAATGCATAATTTGCCATTTTACTGCTACACTGTAGTATACAAGTATGACCGCTCACTTGTTGAGTTGGTTGAGCGGCACTACAACAGCATGTACTCTGACTGCCTTGGCCATGATTTGTATCGGCTCCAGAGCTACAGCTGTCCAGCATGACTCCTACCTGCCTCCCTTTTTTATCAATCAATCCTTCAGTCAATCAATAATAGATATTCAATGTTAACAACGTTGGGGGGCCCAGGGGGCAATTGGGACCCAACAGACAAGAAGTTCAGTTCATTGCATTCACGCCGACAAGATTTGCTTCCTGCATGCAAAGCATTCCCTGAGGTAACTACCACATGTTTGACAGACATAGTTCAAACAAAAGTCAGAAAGTCTGCAATAGTACAACAGTGCTGCAGGAGGTCCAAATGCTGTGACCTGACATGGCTGTACGCCAGGCACTCAAACACAAAGTGCTGCTCGTGCTCCACACAATCCAATGACTTGTACAGTAGACACAGCCTGTCTGTTCTACCTAGGCCTGCCCAGTGGGCAGACCATGGCATCCAGTCCTAAACCTACTGATTTAGCCTTTTCAGGCGTGCACGTGGACAACTTGCCGGACTGCGTGTGGTCTCCGTGCCTTGCTTCAGTCAAACTTAGGCATTGATCACAGTCTCATATAAGCAACAGCAGGTCAAGATTACCGTCTACAGTCTGATCCGATGGCAAAAGATAGGCAGTGGCTGAAGCAGCGCCTGTGTGGAGCGCTGGGCTGGGATGAGGTTGTTGTGGAAGGCGTGGTCGAAGCGATCACGTCTGCGGAAACAGCAAAAGAGGTTGAGGCCATTGTACAGGTGGCGATGACAGTACAGGCTCTGTTTCTGTCGCCACATTCCAAGTACTGTATATCGACGCAAGTTGATTGAGTTTGCCTGCTGCCCTGCAGGACTATATGGGTGGTGGTGCGCAGCCCAAGCAGCTGGTCCAAGACTTCTTGCAAGCTCAGGGAAAGACCTTTGCAGTTGCAGGAAGCAACCAGAACACTGTGGGTCTGAATATTGTCAGCGGTCAAGTTGCTCTCAATTTTCTGTGATGAGCCTGACCGTGCTGTTTTTGCAGGGTGGAGGTACATCCTTGCAGGCCCAATCCGCATTACCTTCAAAGCACAATGCTGAAGTGCATGGACAACATGCAAAGAAGGTGACGCATGCATCTTTGCAATGGCTCACTGCGCTTCTTCGGGAACTATACAGCATGTCCATTGTATGACCACGTGTGGAGCAGCACATGCACGCTTGACTGTTGCATGTTACTAAGGCCTGTCACGCCACATAAGTACTAGATCATCCGCCACATGTGACAGTCAGTCACATAGCACACATACCTACAAGGTCAACGAGCTACTTGTCACTAACAGAAGGGTACACTCCAAGCACGAGATGCTGTTGACATTCCCCTATGACGCAAGCTACTCTTATCTCAAACAGATGTTTCAGCGTGGCAGATGCGCACGACAGACAGACAGACAGACAGACAGCTTTGGAGAGACAAGACTTGTCCCGCACGTACCTAGCTCATCATGAGCTGGAAAGTGAATTTAACATTATTAGTATTACTGTGGCAGGGAGTCAAGGAGGCTCAAAGGCAGGGTGGTGCCCTGACGATCAAGCACACAACAGCACGCAAGGGCAAGGGTCCACCAGGGGGGGGCAAGGCAGGGCCCCTAGGGAGTGACCTGGAAAGGAAGGTTGTGAACTGCCTATGCTGCGGCAAGGTGTACGACTTCAGACTGGCTGGAGCTGGTCAACTCACCAATGATCTCCTTCGCTTTCTTGGTGAGTCAGGCCAACAGAGTCTTCATATCATGCTTTGTTGCCACATCAGCATGGAACTGTGTCAGGTGACATTGTAGCTCTGCCACATACATACAAAGCGCGTCACAGATGCAGTCTGTACATTTCAGGTGACCTGCAGCAGCATGCATGACCAGGAGACTTGTAGACATCTCAAATTGCCAAATTGTCAAGTAGTGAAATTAACAACAGCCAGCTTTTAAGCACGCGCTGCTCTGTTAGCTCAACATACAATGAGTAGGGCATTGTCTGCATATCCAACTGTTGTGCATGCCAAGGGTTGGTAGGGCGTTCTCTGCATATCCAACTTTTGTGCATGCCAGGGGTTGCAGTCCTTGATCTTAGCTATGGCTGCTGCAGAATACGGCGGCCTCTGCACTTTCTGTGGTGCACAGCTTGCCCTGTCCTATAGTGAGCACAGCCAGACCAACCAGCCCCACCCACCCTCCCTCCCACCCCCAGCCACCCCTGCCCACACCCCCCATCTACCCAAGGCTGGGGCAGCAGCTGCCCAGCCTTTCAGCTCCAGCAGTGCACAGAGTGTGGTGGACAAGGAAGCTGATGTGGTGGACAAGGAAGCTGATGCTGTTGCCTTCAAGAACAGGCTGGTTGGGTATGACAGGAATGCGGCTCAGAGGACCAAGGTCATTGATGACCAAAGCGACTACTTTGAGATTGACAGCAACACCTGGCTTTCAGACCAGGTAATGCTTGTCGCTCTTCAGCGCTGGTTGGGTGCAAGAAGCTATACCACCAGGTGGTGTTTTAGCAGAAGCAAAATAGTCACCAAAGCAATTGCTTGGTACTGTAAGGCACACAGGAACAAAGCGGGCGCAAAGATTGATTGCCAACGCTTGTTGGGTCCATGCAGAATCACACCCCTGCAGGAATAGTGACACAGGGTGACAATGCTGCAATACAACCTAGCTGTGGCAGAGCCTTTGCATACTGCTATTGTGGTATTGCTCCAGATCATGCTCTGGGGAATATTTATGCTACCTGAATCCCTTGGCCCACAGTGATAGTGTAGTTCACTGTTGCTCTTGCACTCACACAGCACAGTGCTTGGATCATGCAGCACGTGCACAATCAAATGTGCATAGAAGAGGGTCGTGTCAAAGTCAGAAAACGGCTGAATAAGTGAGTTTTCAGACTTTGACATGGCCCTCTTCTAAGCACATTTGATTGTGCATGTGCTGCATGATTCAATGAATGGTCGATGGTGCGCAATAAAGGAATAAATGGTTGATGGTGCGCAATAAAGGAATGAATCGTTGATAATGCACAGGAACGGAATAAATGGTTGATGGTGCACAGTAACGGAATAAATGGTTGATGGTGCACAGGAACGGAAAGCATGGTTGATGCTGCGCAGGAGCGGTATGAATGGTTGATGGTGCGCAGGAACAGAGTGAATGGTTGATGGTGCACAGGAACGGAATGAATGGTTGATGGTGCGCAGGAGCGGAATGAAAAGTTGATATTGTGCAGGAGCGGAATGAATGGTTGATGTTTGTGCAGGAGCGGAATGAGCTGAAGGCCAGGGCGCGTGATGAGGCAGCTGCTCAGGAAGCTCGCAAGAACAAGGTCACCATCACAGTGGACCTGCTTGGCCGCCAGGTCAGTCATGATGGGGGGAAAAAAGAAAAGTTGATCCTTTTTAGCGATCATAATGGGAGATTCCTAAGGCGGCAGCCCGAAGCTGATGAGCCATGATGCTGACACCAACCAAATTCATGGCTTAATAGATTGATGCTGGCTTGGCGATACCACACCCAGCTAGCCTGAAACGTTTTGAGTGTACATGCATCAGCTCATGTATCGAGTACTGTGAACTTCTGTGGTGTGCCATGCTGATGTCTGCAGTATGATGGCTTGACCGCGCAGATTGTCCTGTGAGAGTTGCATCAGGGCTTCGGTTACAGTGCAGTGCTCCTAGTAAAGTTCTTATCTGCTTCTGGAAAGCTTAAAGGTGAAAGCCTTTAAGTTCTTAATTTCTGATGTCACCGCAGGTACTGATGTCAGACTCACCAGAGGCGCGTCAGCTGGAAGCTAGCCAAAATGCAACACCCAGCACAGCTGGCTCAGCTCAGCAGTCAGCTTCTGAGCTTCCCTCCACCTCAGCTTCATCAACAGCAGCAGCAGCACCTTCTGGTCCAACTCCTCAGTCTGGCTCACATGCATTACGCATTGCATCAAACCCCAACCTGTCAGGGCCCCCACCCATGTTTGTCAAGCAACCAATGCAACAGCTTGCAGACAACTCGGGAGCCAGTTGTAGCACAGACAGAGGCCCTGAACAGCGCACAATTTCACGTTCTCATGATCATGCACGTGGGGCTGGGGTCAGTGGTAACATGCAGCAGCTACAAGGAGAGGGTCAGCATCATCCAGCTGATAAGGACGGTCCAAGGAGCAATGCCAGACAGGCAAAATTGTCAAGCAGGAAACAGACAAACAGGCCACCTAGATTGCAGCATGACGATCCTTTTCTGGCTTATGATGTTGTTGTTGCATGATTGGCTAGGTTACAGAAACCAATTTTGCTCAGATATCATCAGCTGTGTGTCCTAGCATTTGTTCCGGCATGCCGATGACATGCCAAAAGCATATACAACTTGCGTTCACTCAGGCAGTGTCCGCATGGGCTGCTTGCACGGTGCTAGCAGATGTGCCAACTTGAATTAGTGCATCTTATCTTTTACAATGACATGTGTATGCATGAAACCACACAGGTCGACTTGCTGCCCAAACTCGTCCTAGATTCAGGCTTGTCCAAAACTTTCGGTAAATGCCTAGGCAGCTCACATAGAGCTCTCCAGAGAGTTGCATGCCACAGCTGCTGCAGCAATAGTGACTGGTGAATCAGTGCCTACAGCCTGTTGCTAGAGACGTTTGAATCTCTTTGCTATCTAGAACAGATCTTTTCAATGAATCATGCTGAAAATGTGTGTACATGATGAGGCTCCAACATGATCTCCACGCAGCATGATGCTGAAGCCTTGTTTCGAAGCACAGGTATGAACTGTGAAATGACAGTGAATTCACAATAGCCAGCTGAACAAATCCTCCACTTGTGGGTGACATTTTATACTCATAGCACTTAGGTCTAGTCTAGTAGATCTAGAGCTCAAAAAAATATGTAAGGCAATATAGTGGTGAACCACCACCGTACTGTTACCGAGAGACCAGCTGTCAGTAAAAGCATCTTATTGTGCAAACATCAGCTGCAGATGTCACTGCTGTGTAGCTTGTATCGTGGAAGTGAACAGGCTGCTGCAGTCTTGTGGAGGCCTTTCAGTCTGTTCTGGCCGCAAAATCAATACTTGTTCACAAACCGATAGGATCATCTGCCGCCCAGAACACGAGGCAAGACAGACCGAACCAGCTCTACATTGCCCCTGCATCAACAGTTAGTTGACATGCAGCGCCCAAGACTGCACAGCACAACTTGTCAAGCCATCACTTCATTCAGTCGAGCAGTCACAAATTCAAAGCTATTGGGCAGCAACTGCTCTGATTGCTCTGACTTTGTGACACAGTCTCCCATGACAATGACAACCATGGCATCATGCATCATAGAAACACCAGCACTCAGCAGGCTTGTCAGTGCCCTAGTGACGCAGCCACCATAAGAGAAATGACATCACCAACAGCCGCATAAATTGGGACTTACTGTATGGCTCCATACTGTATTGATTGGTAACCATCTCCAACAAGATCCCACTGCTTGCCAAAGGTATGCACCTGGGTAGTGGGTGTCTGACTGTTATCCCCCTTCACCAGTGGGTACCCCTCCTGCGTCTGCAATAATAATAATAATAATAATAACAATAATAATAATTTAAACGTGTACTTAGCCAGCAGGCATCAGGTACGGCGTCTGCAACAGACACAACAACACACCATGTTCATGCAGCACACATGGACAAATGATTTGCTTTGACTTGACAGCTTCGGCAACTCTCATGTCACTATATCAGCTGGGCGCGAGGGTTAATGACCGTAGCAAGGGCTGCCAGCATGACAGGTTGGTGAGTTGGGAGGCAGCGTTTCAGGACAATTTTGATTATATGGAAAACACAGTGTAGCTCAACCAAGTTCTGAGCAAAACAGACCAGCACACCATTCAGATCATGCCGCTCAACAACATATCTAGCTCATGTGCATTGCCAGAATTAATTGTGTTCTTGCATTACAATAGGATGCAGGACTCTTTTGCACCGCATGTTGCTTCAAGGCAAGTTATCATCATCAGATGTACTAGGCGCCAATACTTGAGAGGCAATCAGCAGACAATCGTGTCGCAAGTATGCTCCTAGCATCACAGACTTACCCATGCGATGATGCTGCCTTCCAAATTGTACACCTGAGGCACACCCTGGTCAACAAGCTGCTGGGCATACTTACCACTTCTTGCGCCTATAGTGCTGCAGCAGAAGAAGAGCAGTTGCCAAGGTTGCCATTGTGCGCAGCAGTTGCCAGCAGGCCAAAATGATAAAGCGCAGCTGCACCGCAGTGACTCACCAGCACAACGCCTCACCTTTTGCCGTAACAACAGCTGCCAGGATGCAGGTAAGGACGGAAAAATCGATCCAAATGCACATGGTTTTGGATCGCGTTTTTCGTCCTTACCTGCATCCTGGCAGCTGTTGTTACGGCATAAGGTGAGGCGCAGCTGCAAGGCAAAAGTGTGCATTTGCATACACAACAACATACCAATATGTGACAATTTTATGGTTCGCATACTCCTTGTGATGACTGTCAAAGTGTTCCTTGCGCACAACATTTCCAGGCAGAACAGATACTTGTTGTTCGTCAGGACTACGCACATCCACCAAGACGACAGGATCTGAAGCCTGTAGCAAGTCTTGAAGCTGGTTGCAGGTGATAGCTTGCACCTGAAAGACAGCCGCTGTGTTGCAACTTAACACCGTGCATGAACAAGCACATATGTTTCTGGAAGTACGTACTGCGGGGAAGGCTTTCTGACTTTCCTCGTACATTCTACGCAGTGTTTCCTTTCGAGAGCTCAAAGTCTGATCATCCTGGGCAGCACCGGCACTGACTACTAGCGGTGGTGTACTTGAAGCCATGATCAGAAAGCTCCTGTTACGAGTTCGTGGTGTACTCAAGCGAGGCCTCACGGACAAGCCTCTGCCGGACGTTTGCAGCAACGAGGTTCGAACGGCGTGAGTCATGGGCACTGCCAAAAAGGACTGTCGAATGACATTGCGGCCAGCGGTCTGATCAACGTCTTCGCCGTGTAGGCCCAGTTGCAGTCAGATAACGAAGCGCCCGTGCATACAAAGGTGGGGTTTTCTGCAACGACAATCCGGGCGATGACTCACTACAGGTCAAGAGCCAAATCAGGACCCACCTCTGACATAATCGAAGCCACAGCTGACACGCGCTGGTGTGTACTTGCCGGCACCTGCTTAAGACATACGCAGGGTCGAACTGCAGCTTCTTGCTGTCAGTTTCGTATCTAAGAAGCATCTCTAGACTACTATGTCGGGCTACCCTCCTCAAGGTGCGCTGTGTGCTCGAAGCATATTGCTGGTTTTGTTGCTCTTTGTGTTAATCGTGCTGTTCTGACGGAACTCCTGACTTTGCAGGCTACCCTCAGCAGCAGTACCCTGCACAGGGTGTTCCTCAACAAGGTTTTGTTCAACAGCAGCAATACCCTCCTCAGCAGAACTATGGACCTCAGCCTATGTATCAACAAGGAGTCGCACCAGCAAGAACAAACAATGACGCTACCTGTCTAACTGCTTGGTGAGCCTGTCTCATAAACTGCTTTCGTTTGGTTCGTGACCCTTTAGCTTGTGTTTGCGTCTTTAGCAGACATCAGTCCAGAATCCCTGTGACTCAGTCTGGCAAGAGTTGCTTTTGTCCAGATCACAGTGCAAATCTGCTGGATCATTGCCTGGCTAGACACAGACTGTTGTGTGTTATGCAGCCTGGCAGCACTGTGCTGCTGCTGTGCCATGGACGCCATCTTCTGAGGATGTCGCTCGCTGCTACGGAGTCTGAAGTTTGAGCAATTCTGCATTGATGATTAGCTTGAATGCCTTTGCGCCATGAAGCGAAGTTGTGTAGGCAGAAGTTGAATCACTGCTGTACTGATAGTTGACAATCATGTGACCCGACGTGACGGTAACAGCCAAAAACTGACAATTCAATGACTTCAACCCTGCAGTGGGATTCAGTACTCCTGTAAAGCTGCGGGTATGAATGCAAATCATACATTGGAAGTTTGTTTGTTGTGTTAATGTAGACAGTGCCAGCCAGTTGGGTCCTTGTTGAAGGGTACCTATGGCTCATGAATTATGCCCACCGCAGGGCCTTATATTATGTAACAGTGCGATATCTTACAAGCTATTGGCTCGGTGCTGAAGGGCTTGCAAGACCAGAGCTACACTCGTTGACTGAAAAGTGCCCTTTCTGCTCAGATCCTACAAGCATGTCTGTCCCGGCAAGATCCTAATCAAAAATGACGCCGTAGCTAGTCATTACCTAAGCACCTTGCTTTCAACTTGCCTTCACAACTGCTCACTGTGTTTTGAGGAGAAAAGCTGATATGAGCACTGCATATTTTGACAAATTTTACGTGATCTGCTGTGCCTGGAGCATGCTTGATGTGTGCACACAAGTAGCCTTCAGCAGGTCAGAAGCATGACAAGCTGCTGACTAACAGCCATACAGCAGGTCAAAAGCATGTTTACACGACAAGCTGCGAACTAACAGCCATACACAACGACGAGGTCAAGTTTTTCACATCCTGTGACATCTTATACCAGGTCTTGCATGTCTATCGGGCAGTCTGCAGACAGTGTTGCTTTGAGTAGCAATTGCACCAATAGCCACTGCTGCGTGTGATATTGGAAGATTTGTAAATGCAGTTTATCCTGAAGTTCATGGTCCTTGTGCATAGATTCAGTCAGCAGCTGAGGGGCGGCAGTATAGAAACGCCATCAGACTGCATCGTGCAACCTCAGGGTTCCTTGCAGCAAAGCCATAGATACTCAGATGAGTTGAGGAACACCACTGACCCTCACTTGATCAAGCACTGCTTTGCTTGCCAGAATGTGCATGTTTCATTCCTGGTCCACAGTTGCAGCATCACCAGCCTGTTCCTAGGAGATATGGCCTTATCTCAATGCCCTGAATTCTGATATAACGTCATGTTGTACTGCTTAAAGCTTCACTTACTGGACACGGTACACAAAGAGTTGCCCAAATGCCGTCCACAACAACAGGTGCTGCTATTGTGTAAGCTCACAGACGCGACGCTGTCATATCACTGGAGTAATCAGGAGCTGAGAGCTACCTTACTGACTGCTTGTAAGTACTGACTATCAACGATGAAACTACATGTCACACTGAACTTCATTCAATTTCTCCATGGCTGAGAATGTATATTGCTGTTAGCCCGCAAGTCATCATTGTGTATAGCTTCAGACAGAGACTTGAACTCTTCAACTGTAGCTTCCCAAGCTGTGTCTGTCAGCTTCTGCTGCCGTTCCTGTTTCTGATCTGGCGCAATGCCAGATAGTAGCGCATCAACATCCAGCTCTTCAGCCAAAGAAATGCCTGCAATGCACCCAGACCATGTTTGCCAAGCTGCATCAACAACTGGAGACCGACTGCAACTACGAAGTGACAAGTCCTGCAGCTTCAAGTCAGACTCTGCAGCATCCTGATTCCTCCAGCCTTGCACTCACTCCTGGCCACACTAAGCATGCTCTTTGTTGAATTCATCATTGATCTGAAGCTGATATGTGCCACTTTTACAACAGTTTTGCTTGGCTAGACGGGGTGGTTTTGATCCTCCACCCGGTGACACACACATGACAGACAGCAGGTTAGATGGTGACCAACCTGTGCCAGCATAGCCGGTGAGCCTGCGCTCCCCCAGGTTCTTCTCTAGGCTGGCAGGGGGGGGCATGACCTCCCAGGAGTACATGGCCATGGGCCACAAGTGCCCTGCCTTCTTTGACTTGGCCATCATGGTTCGCATCAGCTCCACTGCACCTGTACCACACACAGCATACATGTCAGCACTGGTCTATGGACAAGTGGTGCAAGCAGGTCATGGAAAGGTGCCAAGAGTGAATGGCTATGGTCAGAAATGAGCAGTCTTCTTTGATTAGGCCATCAGCTCTACTGCACATGCCAAAGGTGGGGAGTGATCTGTCCTCATGAGTTGGGACAGAAATGATGATTGGACTGTTGCCAGAGTGAAATTTGACATACCACACCAGTTTGCACGCTATGAGCTGTGTTCAATGTTGTGAGTGAGGATTGTGTCTGACCCATCACGCTGCGTGCAGCCTTGCAAACAATTCCAGTGTTCATACGCTGCAGCTCTATTGACGAGCTCTGCACCTAACGTGACAGAAGGATGAACCCTTGCACATCATTCACGCATGGACCAATCATGGACCAATGTAGTCACTCAGGACAGGACACATTTGCATGCACAACAGTGACATTGCATGTAGCTGATAGTATGATCCTCAATGTTGCATAAGCTTGACAGGGAGCGGTGATTGCAGTTGAACAAGCTTCACCTGGGTCATATTGGTGTGGTAGCCAGTCCCCAGATTCAGTGTCAGGCCTGTCTCTGCCCCCACTGGGAGCAATCCACACCAGCTTCCCTCCCTTGCTCATTTCCTTCACCATTGCCCCTAGAGTCCGCCTATTAGTAGCCTGTGTTGGACATGAATGTGGGATTGATTGGCAGGTCATGGCTTACTTTTGGGTTGCAAACATGATGTACAGAGCCTGAGCCTGGAATTGTCTTTCTTATGACTGTGCTTTGTATTCCCTGCAGTCCAGATGCAGACATGAAATGTGTACAGCATATTTCAGAGTGAGCATCAGATCCTGACAAGCATGCATGCTCATGCGATGGATAGCAAGTGAGTAATTCATGGCTGCATAGGCTCCACACTGTGATCAAAATGGATTGTCAATGCAAAAGGTTGGAACAAGTGGCTTCGCATACCATTTTCTCTGACTTGAGCTCTGGAATGTCATCCATGCGTTTGCGAGAGTGCACACAAAACAGGTTTCGTCCCATGGAGAATGGTTTACAAAGAGGGTCTGCCACCACTCTGTCACCTGCAATATGGACAAGATACAGGCTCATTGAAGCACAGCTGGGAACAATGTAAAAGAACAAACAACATGCACAGAGGCCATGGGAAAAACAAGGAGAGTTGTCAAGCAAGGCAGCGTATGTATGCAATTTATGGCAAAACCAGACGAGCAACTTCTTTGAAAACGCAAGGCCTCACATTGCATGGTGTAAGGTCTAGCGCACGACCCATGCATGTAGAGTGATGCTAAAAATGTATGTTCAACAACAGACTGTGCAGAGTGATTGTTAATCAAATCTCAGAGTCTGCATCACCTGCTACATATATGATCTCAGTGGCCAGACGAGGTAGCTTCTTCTCTAGCAGAAGGGCCCAGACTCCAGGATCTGCTTCTGTCTGATGATTTGCAAGAAGGACAACATTGTCGCCAGCATCAAGCTGTTCTTGTATCTTTTCGAAGCGTTCTAAGTGACCAACCACTGACTTATTGAAATTGATCAGCGTTCTGACATAGTTCTGGCCAAATTTGTAGTAGTCATAAGGCTCCAGCAGTCTGGTATGGTATGAAGGAAAGGTGTAGGGATCTAGAAACTGGTTAAAAGTCCTGTCAGCAATGCTGCCCATGACCCTGGCAACAAGCTCTGGGCTGGCATCTGGAGCATCGCTACCTAAAACTGTCTGTTTGTAATTGTTATAAAAGTCCTCGAACGCGGCATATAAGGGCTTGGGGAGCTTGCCAGAGTCGACCCCTTTCTGCAGTGCCCCGAAGAACTCCTCTTCTGATCTCACAGCTGCAAACGGAGTGAGGCCAGAAGGCCGTGCTTCAGTAGCTGCTTCTGCAGTGGCTTTGGTGTGGATTGCTGTGGATCTGTTTTGTTTCCGACATGCTTGCGACTTGACTTTGCGAGTACGAACTTGAGGTTGCTCACACAAGCGGCTCAAGGGCGTTCTACTGCGAAGCTGCTTGCGACTGCAGAGCGCCGAGTGCTGCGGGGTGCCCAGCTGCATGTCGAAACAGCGGCTGTGATGCAGGCGTGAGCCTTGCGAAGTATCGAAGCAGCACTTCAAGTCGTTTAAGGTCGCAGCCAATTACCGGTCGAATTGGTGACTTGAGTAAAGCGAATTGGCTCAGCATGCTGCGCAGCTGGATTGGTCTGGCAACAACATCAACAGCATGGTACGTATACCAACGAACAGATCCATCTCTGGAAATCATCTTGTGAGTGCAGTCAGCAGGCGAAGTTCACACCTACGTTCGGCCAGCTGAAGCTACCCCATCGAAAGCATGCACCAGCAGGTGGCCCTCATAGCGTCCAGCATCGACGGTGGTAATATCACCACATGGTAACAGTACAAAAATTCGGACTCAAAGCACGCTTGTTACGTCTTTCCTTCATAAATTGTGGTCGCAACGCACAGGGATGTCAGCACAGGAACTTTACTTGCGACCTACAAGACAAACGTCTCGCCAAGGAATGGTTTTTGCCGCTTGGGTCGAGACTACCTGATTGGTTCACAGCTGTGCAAGGGCTCTTTGCATTTTTGGAGCTGGCACAAGGCAAGTGCAGGCACTTGTCACCTGCTGCACCTGGTGGCTGGTTACCTTTCGCTTGTCCTGCCAGTTTTGTACTGCTCAAGCTCGCATGTCTCAAGCGTCAACATTGGATGACCTTCTGGGCAGCAACAACAGCTTCTGCTCCCAATTATGAGCATGTCACAGGCCTGCTGTTCACCTGCAGGATCATGTGCTACAGCGAGCCTTCACTGTAGAGCCCATGCAGGCCATAGCAGCAACAGCAGATGGCATGTACGTTGCTGGTGGTGGAGCATCTGGCACAATCTACATTTGGGCCACAGGCAGCGGGCAATTGCTGCGTAGTTGGCCTGCTCACTATAAGGTATTTCATGACGGCAAACCTTACATCACTATGGCCATGAGCCACGGCATCAACATATGGTGTTGAACTGGCTGGTATTGGTTTGACATGCATGCATATGTTGGTCTCTACATCAGGCTGTGTGTGTCTAACCTCAGTTACCTTTTGTCATGTCTCCTATCAGTATATGAGTTGCGCATGATCTCAAAACATCCATCAGTATACTGCGGCCACCATCTTAACATTGAGGGTTGACAGGACATGTGTTTCTTGAGATACTTGCTGGCATAGAGCTGCTGTGCGCTTATGCAGGCAGTCACATCTCTTGTGTGTACGCAACATAGTGGAGGCCTGCTTCTGAGTGGCGGTGAAGATACAGTTGTCAGTACTTGGCTGCTGATGGATGTGTTGGACGCCAGCCTCAGTCAGCAAGCTATGCAACAGCAGCCCCCGACCCCATTGTACTCCTGGTAAGCAGTCACCAAGGCACTTTCATGCAGGATGCACTGCTGCTGACCTGTCAGCAATAATGTCTTTCTGTTCTGCACCTCAAGGTTGCCATGCAGAAAGTACAGCAAGAGCCTCATGTGCCTTTGTTCATTGGTCTGTAACAGCCTGTGAGACCAATACTGTGCATACCTTACGGGTGTTGTAACTTTATGAGGCTTCTTCTGGCGCGAGTCTTAGGTAGCTCCCAGTCCCTGAGCATGTTTAGCGGCACCCAAAAGCTCTGATGCAATTGCATACCTTTGTCAATGTGTTTAGTAGGACAGCTGCATCTAGCTGTCATGGAGCAGCCGTATGCAGCCTAAGGTGAGGCCACAAGTACAGTGATTTAAAGTGTAATGCAAGCAAGGCAAGCGTGAGTGAGCATGTGCAGGTCAGAGCACACACTCCCAGTGACCAGCATCCATGTTGGAGCAGGTCAAGCTAATGCCATTGCCGTCACTGCCTCACTGGATAGGAGCTGCAAGATTTGGAGCCTGGCTCAAGGTGCCAAACATATAAAACATTTCCACAATGTAGAAGCATGTTTTTACTGTCCCCAGACGTTTCTGAGTTTAGATTTTCCAGTGTAGGGATTACGTATTTGAATTGAAATTGGCGTTTCAGGGTTGAAAAGAGCATGCAGTCAGTTGTAGGCCTATGCTTCTTGGGTAGCAGAGTTCAAGTGGAATATCAGAAAACAACATGCAGTCACAGAACAAGGCATCTTGTCATATTCACTCACCTCCAGCAAGACAGCAAGCGATGATGCATGAGACAATTGTATACCATGCTGTGTGCAGGCATTTGACAGAGTCTGGCACAAGAGTGCATAGTCCCATATATTGCAATCCTCAATGTGCATTGCGCTTTGCTCCTATGATGATAGTTTGGTCCAAAACGCTGTATTGCTTGCGTGTCAAAAGCGTACTTTTGCATGCATTGTTGCAGAAGTTGCACTCAAACCATCAGGTTGACAGTGTTGAACGTACTCTGCTTGGCTTACAGGCACACTTCTGCGTACCCTGACATTTCCAGCTTCCATACACAGCATACGCACAGATCCCGGGGACCATGCTTTGTATGCTGGGGCTGGAGATGGTCGTATTTTTGAGACCTCACTGGTTGGGGAGGTTACAGGTGGTGAAGGCACTGGTGAGAGGGCTGAGGCTGGTTACTACACCCTGGAGGGAAACACAAGTGCAGTCACCTGCTTAGCAACCACCACAGATGCAAACCAGTTAGTGTCAGGTGAATCTTGTGCCCACTGACTCAATGCATGCCGTTAACCAGTATATCCTTTTTGATCTAATTTTCTTAGGCAGTAGCCGAACCTATGCTGAACCAGGCCACCATAACCTCAAAGCTGTCCAACAAACAGGCACATGCGCAGCATCCGTCATTCTTAGTCAAGTGTTGCTTGTGCTAGCTGCACTGAACAAGTCGCTGCATTTAAGCACAGCGCATATCAGCTAATCCACAAGAAGACTTCATGAGCGAGGGCTGGAGAAGCAAAAGTATATGTTGCCTCTTGGATGTGTGGCGCGAAAGACGCACACTTCATACGCCTTGACCATGTTTGAAAAATTGATCTGCAAATGAAGAACGTGTCAACCACAGACCATACAGATGATTGCACATGCATCATGACTGCATATCTGCTGTAACCTGTCTTGCTGGCATGCACTGCTCTACTGCTGTTTCATGGCATATTTCTTCCTCTGCATCTTTCTTTTCACCAGAAAGCCATTGCTTGGACACTTCTGACTCTGTAGTTGTGTACTCTCACTCAATCATCTCAATTCCTGTCACACAGGCTGTGAAGACGGCGCTGTAACAGTCTGGGATGTGCGCACAAGGCAACCTATCAGGACCCTTCAGAAGGCAGGCAAGGGCCCAGTCACAGCTCTGCTGGTCATGGACCGGCCTGCCTTTCTAGCTGCTGGGCAAGGGGGCAGAGGGGAGAAGCCCAACAGCTCTGCCCACAACAGCAGCAAGAAAGGGCCCCAGAGGCCGCAGCCCCTGGCACCCTTTAGCAAGTACTATGGGGCAGCAGGAGGGGTGAAACCTTGGGAAGGGGTACCTGTTGTGATTGATGGATCAACGCAATACAGGTACAGCCTGTTTGTGCTTATGGCATAAAACTGACACTTGATATGTAGTGTATTGCTGTGCCAGTCTTTTTGCTTTTACGTGTACCTGGGCAGGTTACTGCTGGTGTTTTTTGTGATGCAAACAGAAATGTGAGTTTGCCAAGCGCAGGGGGGCTGTGAGCACTTCTGGAATGGCAGCCATGATGAACTCATCACAGCAGGACAGAGACCTGCCCTCAGCACTGGACATGTCAGCAAATAGATCAAATGAACCTCAGGGGCTTCAAGCTGAAAATGAGAAGCTGCGCGAGCAGCTGCAGCAAGCTCAGCGTGCTAGTGAGCGGTGGCAGCATCTACACTCAGAGCTGCATTCTGTTTGTGTCAACAAGTTGCTGAAGACATCAGGTTGAGCAGGCTGTTATGATGATTTGTACAAATGAATTTTGACCACATGGCGTGATGCTTGAATGAACCAGCCAAGCTTTTATTATTAGGTCAGCTTGCTTTGAAGTTCAGTGAACACTTTTCTGCTGTTAGCCTCGACACAGATCATGTTCCACTTTTAACAACAAAAGCGTGCTTCAACAAGAGGCAGCTTGAAACTGTGCTCTAATGTGATGCCTGACTCACGGCTAATGTGATGCAAAGAAATGTCCCAATCTGTCCTGTACAAGTCTAGCTGTTACATTAAGAGAAAAAGAGTGATGTTAAGAGTCTTGACGGGTTCATTCAGCAAGATTGAAAGCAATGTCTTTTCTCTAAAGTTCAACAAGATTGCTAGAAGTCAAAGTTGCAACCTGCTTATAACCAAGCCAGACGCAAAAACACAAAGGGGGCCTTGGGAAAAGCAAGCTGCTGTGCTCTGCGCCACTGTACACCTTTGCATTAGTCACAACATGCAGAGTGCCAGGCTCAAAGCCTTGCAACCAGCTTGTGCATGGTGAGATGGTACTGCACAATCCACAAATGACAGTATGCTGTTGACCTAAATCAGTCACAAAACAAAGCTTGCTAAATGTTCACGAAAACCACAACAGCACTGCTAGATGCCTTGCACATCACTCATACACCGCCCGATGTGGTGCCAGCTGCTGATGGCTGTGGTCCAGAGTTGATTGATGCTGGTGTTGCATCAGTCAATTCACAGCTGAGTGAGTTGATCAGTACCTGCAGTCAATCACTGAATTTGAGGCAGCAACAAAAGTGTGCAACCGTAAGTTGGAGAAAAGCAATATAGTAGGCTTGTGCAGCCTGGCCAAAGCATTGTTTGTGAAGGTGCTGAGGAGTTGAGTGGTGTTGGAGAGGTGCTAGAGTTGATGGTAGTGATGGTGGGACCTGGTTGGCTACACAAAGCTTATCACCCTCATCTACATGCTACAGGCTTGCTAACAACTCTTGCCGGTCAACAAGCCTTGATTTGCAAGTGCAAGTCGCCAAAAGTGACAGAACACTGCTTGTCGTGCACTTACATGCTGCAGCACAAACTGCAGCTTGGGGATGGTGCTACACTGAACGATGCTCAGTATGATGGTGCCTCCAGAGCCATTCCCAGACTCACCTGAGCTGGAGCAAGGTCTATACTGCTTCCCTGCAGCAGCATGCTGACCGTGATGTTGTTGGAGGCGCTGGGCCACAGGATGTTCCAGTAGTCCGGAACACTGGCAGCAATGACCCCCGCCTTGGCGGTGCTGTCAGTCAGATTCAGCCCAAAGCTCTGAGTCACTCCAGTGTACGCCGTGTTGTTCACAGTAACGGTGTACGGTACTGCAATGGGCGCATTGACTGCCAAATTGGTCAGTGTGAGCTGCAGGGATGACAGGTAGTTGGCATCACCATCTGTGGTGTTGGCGCCCTGCCCAGCTTCTGTGAGTGAGTAGCTGACTGCACATGTGCTGCCATTCACTGTGGTTCCATTGATGTCCACTGTGACTGGCACCTGCACGCATCAGACACACATGCTCACATGACACGCAAGCAACTCAGCAAAAAGCAGACGGTGAATTGGTGCTTGCTTGCCATGCAGTTGAAGCTCACTGCACAGTGACGCGTAATCTGCGCCACATCACGAATTTGAGCAGCCAACATTGCAGCAGCAAGAATTTGACCCTCCAGCTCGAGTCTGTCACTGCCACATGATGCCAGCTGCCTGATAACAAGAACACTTTGCTACTGGATCGTACCGTCCTGTGGGCTGTTGGCAGTGTGTACCAGGGGTACAGGCCAACAGTGCCCAGGTAGTCCACCTTGTTCCAGTCCACTGTGACATAGTCAGCAGTCAGGATGCCCTCTGTACCAGTGGCCACAGCAGCTGGTGTCCACTTGTTCCAGATGAAACTGCCAATGGCTGCATGCAATCCATCATTACCTGCACCAAATAAGCTAAATCACATCACAAGACATGGCCAACAGCTCGTGGGCAGCCTGATATGATACTTGGCTTCTCAAAAACCTGATGCCGAAAGGCCTAGTCTGTTCTTTTCTTGGCTAACAGCTGCAACATACCTAGATGCACATGCACGTGGACCTGTAATGTGCCACACAATAGGCAAGGCAGGCCAAAGTCTTTGCAGGCCTAATGCCACAAAGTACAAATGCTGCATGCATGTGTAGATGAGCCCTGCATTACATGTGCAAGTGTCCGTGCCAGTCAAGCTTGCAACAGAGCAAGACTCTGTGTGCTATAGAATGCAGTAACTTTGTTGCCTCTACTGACACACAGGCCCAGTTGATGGCTGGCAGCTTACCCAAACCATTCAACGTCATGTAGTTGGCAAGACTCTCCATCATGAGCTGATCGTCTAGGGATGTCAGGGGTGAGCCAATCTCCAGCAAGAGTGGGAAGTTCTTGCACACCCCACCCGTAGCGCAGTAGCCAGCGTCATTCATGTAGCCAAAGGCCTCACTGAGGATGGCGTACAGGGGGGTCTCGTAGAAGCCTGTTGTGATGCCTGTCTGGGAGGGAGGCTCAACAATAGGGGCCAGGATGACCTGCAGTCAACAGTAAAACCACTGAAATCAGTTTCACATTATGCATGCAATATCAGATTGCACTGCTGCAGGTACTGCATGTACCTGCAGCAGGTAATCATCTGCAAGTCAATTTTAGCTTGCAAAGAAGCCATGATTGGATGGTGTTGCAACATCAAGCGTGCATATCAGTATACTGAGCTGCCTGAAAGTCATGGAGTCTTCTGACACTTGTGGTTGTGAGCAAGGAAGGGTACCTGAGTGGAGTAGCTCTTGGACAGCAAAGTCCTGAAGAAGGCGTTGGGGTTGCTGGAGTAGGACTCTGAGATGATGGTCTGGCTGGTCACAAAGCCCTGGCCCCCGTTGGTGGTAAGGGTGCTCTGGTCAGCCCCCTTGATCATGAAGAGAGCATCTGGGTTGATGGGGTTGGTTGCCTCCATTGCTGCCAGATACAAGTCACCTGCAGTACCACAGAGCTAAGCAAACAAGCTAAGCAGTCATAGATGTAGCATATCTGCAAGATGATGACAATAAAAATGATGTGGGCATCAGCTGTGTTGCCTCAAGCTGTGAGCTGCCGATGTGGCAGATTCAGAACCACGCCAAATCAGTGAAGGTCAAGAGCATTGCAACATTGCCAAAGAACAACATCGTATGGCAAATTTGAGGTGCCTTTGCAGAGGCGTTTTGATCAGCATGTCTGTTTCAGCTGCCCTTATCAATGCAGTCCACACTTGCTTGCACAGCATTGCAGCATCAGGCTGCACCACATGGTGCAAGCCATTGGATAGCATGGGGGCAGACCTGATCCAGGCAGACCATTGTTGGCTTCCCACTTCAAGCCTGCCTTGTCTGGGTAGTCCATGAAATCCAGAATGAGGTGAGACTTGGACGCTGGGTAGGCAGAGACAGCTGTTACCAAGGTTGCCCAAGACTGGATCCACCTGACAACACAAGAGAATGTCACAATCCTTTGCCATATGGGGCATGGCATGGCACCATCACACACAGCAGCCTGAAGCTCTGTTCACACTGAAGATGTATGCATGAAAGTATGTCAAGCAGTGTGGTTGAGCTGCAAGGCTGCTGCCAACCATGATGCAATGTGTCTAGACAGCTGTAGGTGGCAATTCTGATGGAATTATGTTGAGAGCCTGGGCAGCTGTTGCATGCAAGAGGAGGCGAGACTCACATGGATGGGCTCACTGCAACAGTGTTGTCCGCTGTCACATTGTTGCTGAGCACGACATACAGGTTGTTGGTGGCCAGGAAGTCCACCACATACAGGAAGCGGTCCAGCACGCTATCATTAGGCAGGTAGCTGTTGCAAGTGCCAGAGATCACAGTAGCAGCAGAGGCGTTCAGTGCCGGAATGCTCCGCCCAGGGGGACTGGTGACATTCGGGTTGGTGACACTGCTCTGTAACTGAGCTGTTGTTGGCAGTGTGCAGTTGATGATGAAGTCCAGAGGCTGCAGCCCGGACAGATCGTTGAAACTGAAAGGGATCTTGACCATGTTGAAGCCCAGCGACAGGATGCGCTGCACCTGAGTCTGGAAATCTTGGCTGAAGCTGCTGGCGCTGTCAAGCAAACCATCAAACATGGTGTTGCCATCGTCAAAGCCGGGCCAGGTTACACCGATGAGATCAATAGCAAGGCCTGAGACTCCTATGACGCTGGCGTTCACAGTCGTCAAGCCGACCGTAGCTGACGACTCAGCTGCGATAGCTGCATGGGCACAAGTAATGCTCGACACTGCGCGCGGACGTAAGCAGTTGACGATACAAGGACATGGAAATGCTACGATTTTGCAGCTTGCAAATGACAAGACTTTATGTGCAACACTAGGCACAGCAAGCAAAACAGTTGCACCAAACTCATCAAGAGCTACGGCCCACCTGTACTGTTGGTGCCAGATGACGAGGTGTTGGTGGCAGTTGAGAAGCCATCACCGCTGGTTGGAGGGCTTGGCTCTGTGTAGCTCTCAATGGCAGCGCTGCATCACATTGAGTAGCATCATAACATGCACAACAAGGCTGACATGCCTGCAATGGTGACAGACAACATGTGCATGACCTGCAGCACCACAAATGCAAGTACTGCCAGATGAATTCTCAAACGCTACAGGTAAGCAAAAGTTCCACCGGCAACGCCAACACACACACTGCAACAGCCTGCAAAAGCAGCTAATGTCAGCCAGACACTGCAGTACCACTCACCTGCTAGAAGATGAGGTTGAGCTGGGGTTGAACTCGTTGGCATACCAGGGTGCCAGGCCAACACTGGCCAGCCAGTCTACCTTGTTCCAGTTCACTGTCAGCCAGTCATCTTGCACCAAGCCCTTGGTGTCCCCAGAGTTGGCATTCCAC
>JAABUK010003802.1_pt1 | contig 25158 bp, 26 predicted proteins | sample 5559141 | NCBI WGS metagenome assembly JAABUK01 (sample SAMN10711869, study PRJNA513367) | rock metagenome | isolation source: Antarctica rocks | place: Antarctica: Victoria Land, Pudding Butte nord | collected 2016-01-03 | reverse complement strand
CTCTTCATCTCGGATAGTTTCTTTTACATTCAGAGGACTCAAAGAGGATGTTGGTTACATTCGGCTTAGGGTGGGAACTCTTGATGAGTGTCGCCATGTGATAATCCGAAGAGCAGACTTCGGTATCAACGCGACACATATTTCACAGGTGGCTGGTCACAATATGAAGGAGGTACAAAAATATCTTCAAAGTCAGGACATCCCGCGCGACATAATGTACTATCAGACACAGTTCCCTGGGACTTACATTGACTTGGGGTTTGGAATAGAGCTTTGTCAGAAGTACCGCTTGATTGAACTTAAGAGACTCATACAGCAGGTTTGCAAACAATATCAACGTTCCCTCCCATCTATTAAAGATCTTGCTCGGGAAATCTTACCGGGGGTCTATCTATTAGAGACCCTTGGTATTTAAATAATGAATTTCTGCAGGTCTCTATTAGCGTCAGCCCGATAATGGTTCGCAAAGCTGACTTCCGTGTTAATGACACTCAAATACTTAAGGAAGCTGGAAAAGGCAGGAGGGAAATGACCATGATCCGAAATTGTGGTGAAGTCCGCTTTGATATTGTTCGTGGTCATCCCAATATTCAGGGAACATACGTGGAATTCACATATGGACTCTTTCTTTGCGAACAGCACGGTCTTTATAAGCTCCGAAGACTGTTACAGGCGACTTATGAGAGCTATTAACACGAACCAATCGGAAACGCCAAGCGCTCAGTGCAGCCAACAGTCCTGACATTACAGCATGACTCTGGAAGTGTGGATTCTGGTCTTTCATCATCACGACTAGATGAATCCTTCGAAGATTCCGCGAGAGCAGAAGATTCAGAACCCAAAGAGCTTGAAGATTCAAGAGATGCAGAAGGGCTAGAAGAAATACAAGAGCTGGAAGGCGCACAGGAATCAGATGAGATTGAAGACGATGTAAGAGAATTAGAAGGGGAAGACCATTCTAAGGAACAGGAGAGCTGGAATCCGCCGCATTTGAGAAGCTGGGAAATAGGACACATCACAGCCAAAATAACAGACCAAGCAAGCCCGTCGTCGGCCTCCGCCAATCGCCTTGACCAACGCTCGGTTTTCACCGAGCCCAGCTATTCACGCGGATCTTTTCTTCAACCTGTCAAAGGGTCATTCCTGCACGCCGTCGACTCAGACTTCCTGTGCCAACGCCCATCCAGTCCGTCTCCTTCACATAGTGGATCAAATTCAGATCTGGCCCCAACATTCTTTACCTAGCACATCCCTCACCTATTTCGCACCAAAGACAAGGAGGACATCCACATCCTGGTTGGTACGATTAGACAAACCCCCTCGACCTCTGTGCCGGTCGGCATCACCCTCAATCCAACCGATCAATCAACGACAGTCTATGCAACCATTCCCCACAACGAGAACGAAGAAAATTCGACCCACGTCAATCTAGTCACGCTGATTTTGATCTCGTCACCACAAGGATTCAGGCCCAAACAGACATCTGGAGTGAATTGCGCCCCTCAGGAGTGTGCGTTACGGCGAGCATTGATGATATTATACGGTCTTCTCGAGGAGGAACGTAGGAGTTTTTAGCACTAGGTGCGGAAGGAGATGAAGAAATACAGTGACGGTGACGATAACGATCTGGACGGAGATGATGATGAGAAGCTTATGGACCAACATGCATAGTGCTGAAGAACATGGATTGAAGATTGTGATAACGATTACTCGTGTTTGAAAAATGTGACTCCATCTTGGGGCGTAGTCTTCTCCGTGACCGCAGGGGGGTCAACGTCGTAGCCTTCTCGCCGGACGGCAAGGTGCTGGCGTCGAAATCGGACGACGGGGACGGTCAAGCTGAGGGACGTCGGCAAGGGCGCTGCAGACGATCAAGGTTGTTGTCTTCATTAAAACCCCTTTCCTTCCCCGATCCGACACTCCTAGAGACTGATAGTGGGACGTTATAGACCACATCTGTGCCTCCTAGTAAAGTTCTTTTCCGATAAGAAACTTGTTGTGCGCAGGTAGAATTGGAAGTGACTGACTGCTTATCTCATTGCTAACCTGGGGGAAAGGAGTGACTAAATAGATAATTGCCAGATTAGGCAGCACTAGGCACCTATAGGCAACAGGGCCTAACAAAATATCCATGGTCAACGAGAAGGGGCCCAAAATAGCGTGAGGAAGGTAGCTCTTATTATACGGTTCATAGTTACGACCTCTCTCAAACCGCTCTTCTCCCTCTTACAGATCTACTACAAAGCCTCACGCGAGAAGCCCGTTCAAGCACGGTTGACTCCAACCCATCTACTCTTAACATTTCCCTCCTTCCATCTACACATCATTTAAAAGGCGGATCCGTGGCTTCAAGGATGCGCATGACGGCCATGGTGATTACCGGGTAGCCCATGACCACATCGTGTAGGCCGGTTTTTAGTATCTCCTCCCTAATGACGCCGTTATCCGTCCGCCACTCCATGGCCGACCCGGCAGCGCCCAGATTCATCTTTGACTTATGTTTCACCTCCTCGAATTCGCTGTAGCTGATGCTTTGAGGCACCGTAGCATTGACGGCGTGCCAGAAGATGATTTCGGTGTGATGCCACGGGACGTCATAATCATCCTCGGCATGGATCAGAGTCAGCCGATACTTCTCCCCATTAGCTTCGTTAGCTCGTATATATTCTGCAATACGGTCCTTGCTTAACCATTTGTCCTGTATGAAGGTGGTAAAGTAGTTGAAGAGCAATGGGAACCTGGCCAGCGGTGATAAAAGGGGGATGGAACCTGCAACACGATATGTTGCCACGAGCATCGCCACGTCGACAAATGGTGCGACTAGGACGGTGCCAGCGAATACTACAGGCGGGGATTGCAATGCAAAGTGCTCCGAAATAGCGAGGCTCACAGCAGTGCCTAGAGATTGACCAAATATGAGGATCCGGGACGGTGGGATACCGGCGACTCTTGTCGCCCAGTCGACGACCGCGATGGCATCATGGCACAGTCCACGCTCGGAGGGCGTGCCGCGGCTGCGTCCAAAACCTCGATAGTCGAATGTCAAGACATGGATCTTTTTGGGCTGCCCTGCCGACAGCGCGCGATAATTGGGAACTCTGTAGCCTGACCCGACGGTACCTGCGGCTCCATGCATGTGAAGGATCAACCGAGCATCAGGGTCATCACGCAGTAGCTTGAAGGCGAAGCGGGATGTGATATCCAAGACGAAGCCAGAGGGTTCCGCAATCAGAGTGACCTCGTGCTCACGATACAACTCGACAGGCAGAATATGCCAGGCGTACAGCGTTCCCCCAGTGGAGGAGTCGATGGAAAATGGGGTGGCCTGGTTGCGTAGGAGGCCAAAGGTTTCAGGGACGTCGAGGTCCTTGAGCCAGGTCATCTGGAATTTGTGGAGATAGACAACATGGGCTTGGAGGAAAGACGTCGTGAGCAGTCCGAGGAGACCAGCGTAGAGACCGACCAACAACGCTGCCAGGATCGAGGCATACTGGAACAAGAGATGGACCATGGCGCCCGTCATCACGATGTGCAAAACGGTGCTGGTGTTCAGGTATACGAGTCAGGGCTGGAGGTACGGAGTGATCGTAAGCAAGAAATTGGTTCGGAGGGTGTAGCGATGACAATACTGACCCAGTACTTACCTGGATGACCTGGGCCACAAATACTGCATCGCCGCCGTTGGGCAGTAGCTGGGCAGCAGAGCACCAGAAAGGGCTAAGTTCTGAAAAACTGTCAAGCCATGCGGGAAGATTGGGGGGATTGCAGAATGTTAGACTTCTTTTGGGGATCATTTTCATGTCGTTGGAAGATTCAGAATGATTTGGTTGTAAACAGCAGCGGCGGAAAGCTCGTCTCCGATTGGTGCATGGAGAGCTGGGTCAGTTCTGTCCGCATCACCATTTCTCCGTTTGAAAAGCCCGTTGGGGAAGTATCACAGATTCAGATTGCAATGGCTGAAAGGAGCGTGGAGCAGAGGTCTCCCACGGCAGCCCCAAAGCCCGCAGTCAGGAAGCGTGTTTCTTTCGATGCGAAGTCTGTCTCGTCTCCTAATGCTGCATTGCTGGCTGACCCTTCATCAGGACCACCAAAGCAGAGCCTCGTGCGCCTCCGCCTCGATTCTATCTACCTTTGAACATTGCTTTTTATCTATGCTTGCTCTCTCATGTTCTTGCTGCAGCTTATGCACCGGTTCAAGATTGCGATGAGGTGTTCAATTACTGGGAGCCCCTGCACTATCTCAGCCACGGGTACGGACTCCAAACCTGGGAGTACTCTCCTGAGTTTGCTATTCGGAGCTGGTTCTACATCGTCGTCCACGCCATTCCTGCTAAGCTAGGCTATCTCTTGGGCCGATCGAAGAGCTTTGAGTTCTACTTTGTCAGAACCTTTCTGGCTGTGATCTGTGCTGCCACTGAAACTCGCTTGTTTGCCGTCATTTCCCGCACACTGAACTCCAGAATTGGTATCATCTACTTGATGATTGTTGCATTCAGTCCTGGCATATTCTATGCGTCTGTTGCCTACCTCCCTTCAACTTTCGCTATGTACTCCGCAAACCTCGGCCTTGCCGCTTTTACGGACTGGCGGAACGGGCCAAAGACAGCTCAAGGCATCATGTGGTTTGGTATCGGTGCTATTGTTGGTTGGCCCTTTTCCGGCATTTTGGTAATTCCTTTCGTCCTCGAAGAGACTGTCATCTGTATTGTCACCGGTCAAGGTTATGACACCTTCAGAAGATTTCTAGACGGCATCGTTCGTACTTTAATTCCATTGGTAAGACCTTTCTTTGAATATCTGGCTTCTAGCTGACAGCAGCAGGCTTTGCAGTGCGGCGTCGACGCCTTCTTTTACCATGACTTTGTTGTCGTGCCATTGAAGATTGTTCTTTACAACGTCCTCAGCGGAAGCGATCGAGGCCCCAATATCTTTGGAACGGAACCGTGGGATTTCTACTCGCGTAACTTGCTGCTCAATTTCAACGTGTGGTATTTGCTTGCCGTTGCTGTGGGGCCGTTGCTGTTCTTGCAATATGCCTTCCTCTCTCGAGCGACAACTAGACAAACCTTGCTTAGGACGGTAGTTTTCATCATGCCTTTCTACATCTGGATGGCCATCTTTACCCTACAGCCACACAAGGAGGAGCGTTTCATGTACCCTGTCTATCCCTTTCTGGCATTGAATGCTGCCATTGCTTTCCACATGATCTTGACGATATTAGGGTCAATGAACCCTAAGGAGCTAGCAGGGAGGATTCCAGTGCAATTCAAATTTGCGATGGCTCTCATCACTGTCATACTCTCACTCAATATTGCGTTGCTCCGGACCATTGGAACAGTCACTGCATATCGTGCACCACTACAGATATATCGAGCACTTGAAGCTCCGGGGATGGCGCGGCCAGGTGACACGGTATGCCTAGGAAAGGAATGGTATCGCTTCCCATCCTCATATTTCCTTCCCAACGGAACGAGGGCGAAATTTGTCAAAAGCGAGTTCTCTGGTCTGCTGCCAGGTGAGTTTAACGAAGCCGGAACAGGTTTTGGCTTCTTTGCCGGAACCTGGTTGATCCCTGCCGGTATGAATGATCGAAACGAGGAGGATCCAGGCAAATATGTGAGTAATCTTGGCTTTGCCACGAGGAGGATGCTGACGTTCACAAGACCGACATATCGCACTGCACTTACCTCGTGGACTCGTACATGCCAGGATCGCAGTCGACCGAATTGGAGCCACACTATCTGAGGGATGATAAGATCTGGAAGAAAGTGTCTTGCGCACCGTTTCTTGACACATCACAGACAAGACTTCTGGCGAGAACAATCTGGATCCCAAATCTACCCATTGTTCCGTCAAGGTACCGCCGCCAATGGGGGGATTACTGTCTGCTTCGGCGACGGTGAGCCGGGCTTGATCGACCTATCTGGGAATGCTGATGTCCCCGCATTCAAAGCGATGAAAGACCGGACTTCCCAAATTCATGAAGTTCAACTACTAAGATTGGGGATGTGAGGAGAACGCTATCGCTGAAAAGGGGAAATTCATCCACCGGTACTGTGGGCTACGATTGGTGCGCCATCTTCCCCAAGCATTTGGACGAATCTGGCAAAGTTGTGTGTCGAGATAAGCCAGGGATTGATCGTGTCCCCCCACATCCGCTTTCTGACCGAATACGCCCATTAGCACTCCAATGGATACAACGGTTAAATCGGGTAGCCGCAGACATAGGCACCTACGAGTATGCTTTGGCTTCTACAAGAAGTGTGTCTGATGCATATCTTGACACTTCACCAACTCGTCCCTGCACCCAGCATTTTGGTTGCCATCAGCCAGCATGTCGTGGTTCACCCAGACAACAGGCTGCCGTGAATGGATCCAGAAAATTGTCGAGCATGAGAGGGAGACATCCTCCTCTTTCATCAATAATTTGAAGAACCGCCTACGGAACTCCGCCCAACTCTCCCACCATCAGTCACATCAACTGTCCAAGCAGGTTCAAGATCTTCGCTCGCATCCTCATATCAAAGAAGTCATCTACATCCTTCTCCTTTTTGTGGTCTGTATCTGGATACTAACAACCGTCATCGCCCGACGCCGACAATCTCCGCCACTCTCGCGTCCAACCACACCCTCTCTAGAGAAGGCACACTCTCCAAGCACACCCTCCAAACTCAAGCCTGCCACACGCGAACCCGGAGTATGGATACCGTCTTCCTTTGTCACTCCCACTGCGGAACCCTATTCAGGATGGTCAATCGAGACCACAAAACCCCTTCCCTACCGCCCATTCCGTCATGGTCCCAAGTATTTCGTCACCATGGGTCTCCGCTCCCTCCCCTCCTGGTCCGATTGGATTGAACTAGACAATCACTACCCACGCTTTCACTCCGACAAGGCTCGTCGTATCGCAGAGCGTGGCGACAAATGCTGCAAGACAACGCCTGAAGCGTACGACGGCGCTGTTGAATTGCTGGAGGAATTAGGGAGATATTTGCCAGCCAGGTATCCAAGTCTGTATAGAAAGACAGCTGTAGGGATTGACAATTCATGGTCTGGTGAGAGCTTCAATATCGTTGAGAGGCCGCTGAAGGAAGATCCAATGCAAATGGCTGCTCGTATGGTTCAAGACGATCTAGCTATTATGTTCGAGAAACCGGATGGACAATACTATCTTCTTGCTGGCGCCATCCTTCTGGCTGGATTCTGGCGTCTCGAGGACAAATTTGGCATGCCGCTATCCGAGATCCATACTTCAGGTGACGTTCCGCAGTTTCGTGAGAAGTTGGAGAAGGGTATGATGAACTTTTTCAGGAGGGTCAAGCCTGAGGATCCTGTATTGCGGAACAACTATTTCCTCCAGGTTGATGACGACCTTGCTTGGAGCCATTCAATCGGCTCAGAAGACAGCACCGAGGTTGCTTGGAGTACAGCGGAGAAGAACAAAGCGATTGAACATCACTATTTCCGTTCTGAGCGACAGTCTCTTCGCCGTCTACCAAGATCCGGGGGCGTGGTATTCACGATCAGAACCTATTTTCATCCGATCAAAGAGATTGCTGAGGAGGACTATGTGCCTGGAAGGCTAGCCAGCGCAGTGAGAAGCTGGGGGGAAGACGTATCACGGTATAAGGGAAGGGAAAGGTACCAGGATGTGCTCCTGGAGTACTTGGACCAGAAGCACAAGGAACAAGTGGACAGGGGGCTGGATTTGAGTCAAGAAGAAGAGAAGCGCGCATACCCGTACTGAAGAGGTTTTGTGGAAGAACAGACCTCGTGTGTCAATGCTGGCAGTCCTGGCGTTGAGCAACTGTTCTTGCAAGTCTTGGAAAAGAGAGGTATGGAGGAAGGCGTAGATTAATATTTGACTCCGATACTGCAATGTGCCCCAAAGCGATAGACTGGTTCAGCAAGAGGTGTTCAGCTTTTTGGTGATCGAAGGCGTTGATGGGAGCCAATGCTTCCGGTCACCCCAGTTGAATCCAATACTGATCTCCAATGCAGCGGCCTAACCTCTCCCAGGCGCTTCACTGGAATCGTTGGAACGGTGACTTGTCCATTATGGAAGCTTCAATACGCGCGATTGTCGTTGCAAATTTGCATTCTCCCATTTCCTCTTCGCCGTCGCTTCAAAGTAAGCTAACAAGTCATGACGGTCTCCATTCTTCCAACAACCTGAATAGATAACGACGCGTCTCAGGGAACATCCCTCACCATGTCGCCGGAATCAGAGACGACGAAAACCATACATGACGATGCAAGCGATTATGGCGATTTTACCTTAGACGAGCAGGAGATCCTGAATGAGCTCCTTGCAAACACAATACCGGGCACTACTACGGTCGCAGATGAGCCTTTAGAATTGACCGACATCGAAGACTATGAAGAACCAAAGGGCGTTCGTCTTCCAAAGACATTGGGAAAAGCACAATGGATTCCTCCATGGATGCAGCAGCAACCACAAGCCCAGAATGCAGCTCAGTTTACAGTGGAGGATAAGACTTCACGCGACAACCTCTCCGCCACGAAGAGTAGGTACATATCTCTTGGAACAGTGATCCGTGCGCTGACATGCTGACCAGCGCCTAGTCGACTCTGCTGCTGAAGGCAAGAGGGCTGGGCGAGAGCGTTCTGCCTCCATCGGGCCCCAGCCAGATCCTTCAAAACCCGATACCCGCTCACCCATTGAGCGATTTCGCACAAAACCCAAGAAAGCGCTCAGTGTGACAGATCTGGTCAGTCCAGCATGGTGCGAGCTACAGTATTTCTATACCCTCTCAAAGCATGGTAAGAAGCGCGCAACGCCAGCTATGAGGCAGGGAACAAAGGCGCATAAGAAATTGGAGGATGAGGTCCACACGAATGTACCGGTGTCCATTACTACGAAGGAAGACAGCTGGGGACTTAGGATCTGGAACATCATACAAGGACTTCGAACACTCCGGGAGACTGGAAGAACGCGCGAACTCGAAGTATGGGGTGTGATTGATGGACAGATCGTCAACGGTGTCATTGATGAGTTGAGCTATAAGTGTCCGGATCCTGGACATGCTGAACGGGAGGCTGATCTGCTAGCCAGAGGGCAGGAAGCAAAGGACGAATTACCAGAAAATCAATCAAGCATAACTGATTACCTGCTATCTCCTGCTGGTGGGAACGGAAAGACATTCGGCCAGCTAGGCACAGGTATAGAAAACAGCATAGACCCGCCTTCCAGGCCCCAGATTATTGGCAAGAATGAGAAACGAAAACAGGAGGACAAAAAGATCTACATCACCGACATCAAGACTCGGAACGTCAAATCGCTCCCGTCAGCCCTGGCGGCCCGCCCCACGGAGGTACAGCTCCAGCTTTACCACTCCATGCTCACCTCCCTCGCCCAGGGCAAAATCCCCCTCTCCGTCTTCGCCGAACGATACAATTTCGAAACGACATTGCCATTCTCCGACTCCTTCATCGCCCAGGTCGGAAGCTTGAACGAGCAATTCTTCGACGCCATCTCCTCGCAGTCGCAGAATGGTAATTCGGTCAATGGGGCAAGCGATTTCCCAGCATCAAGCCAAGACTCGATAGACATCCTCCTCAAGCATAACACCGTCCAATTCCTCTGGAGGTTCATGATCGACCAATTCCAAGAAACGTTTCTCATCAAGCCAGCTCATGCTTCGTCATCCCAGCCTCAGCCCGAACCCACCTCCTCATCCTCTTCCGACCTTCTCGACTACTCAACCCGCCTCTCCCCCCTCCTAACAGCAACCTACATCCACCCCACCTCACACACCCACCTCGGCAACAAGACCTTTATGCATTCTCCCTCCGCCCTCTCGACCTACGTCGCCGACGAGATGGCTTGGTGGCGGGGCGAGAGGAAAGCACGCGGCGTGGGGATCCAGGAGGTCAATGCTAAGTGCACGAGATGCGAGTTCTTGGGGGAATGTGAGTGGATACGGGAGAAGGAAATGGAGGTCAAGGAGAGGGTTGATGAGAGGAGGGCGAGGGTGGCATAATGTGGCTCAGTGAGTGGTGGTTGGTTTGGAGAAGTGGTGCACACATCTCGACCTTAGAAGGGGCTATCCACATATGCAGAAACAGATCGTGCGCCCGAAGTCTTCTTGTCGGATGATAGATATGGCACACAAATATATCCCTCTTGGTCTTCGATCAAGGGAGTCAGGTAATGAATTCATTCGGATCACTTCTCGCTTCTACTTCTTCTTCTCTACTGGAAGCAATCAATTCTTCAGAGAGTTCCAACGAGATCGGCATTCATCTTGTCTTGTTTAGCCTTTTCAGAACATAGTCTGATAGTGAAGCAAGTACTTACTCAGTATTCTCGATCCCGAACAACAGTCTGAACGAGCAACGTGCCAACGTTGATTGATTGTCAGGAACTACTCAATGATGTAGAAGTAACATAATAGATATATGTTGCATTGATGATTACCTCAGAAGCCTCCAGCCTAGTTCTTGGTATATAAATTTATGTATCCCGACCTCTTGCGGTTCCGCCAAGGCTAGTAAGTTGGCGTAAATGAATATATCTACCTAGTAATAATTTGTCTCAACCGCCCAAGTCGCTGGCATGCTCATGCACATTCCCCACCCGTAACTAAATGAAAGACGCTGTGCTTACCTGACTCTGTTGTGTACACACCATTCGCCAAATCTCAGATGTCTTCGGCGTCGATAAGGCGCCTCAGGCGCTTTAGGGCGAGTTCACACTCTTCAAGAGGGACCTCCTCCTCGTCGCCACTGGATACTCCCACGGCCCTCTGGAAGATTCTCGCCCGTCCTTACGGAGGAGAGGGTTGCTCTCTTCTATCAAGTTTGCAGAGTGATTTGCCTGTCTTCACTCCTTTGCTGGCATGCCTGCCCGAACACCCTGTCTCTCTCTCTCTCTCTCCTGACGAAGATGGAGGGTTTGAAAGACTGGTGTGAAGAGTGGCTGTTGCATGGGGGGAGAAGTTCGTGGCTATGCATATGACCGTTGGAGAGAGTAGTTCAAGTAGTTCCCTAGGCACATGAAATTATCTAGACTCCACCGCATCGAAGGAGGTATTCTCCAGACCCTGGGCCCACCTGCACCCCGGCAGATTACCTGATCAGCACACATGGTGAGATGGCTGAGGATCCCATCCTACCGACTTACTGCGGCAGCTAGTCCCCAGCGCAGTAGACCATACCACCACTCACCTCTATGCGATGCAGTGAAAGCGAGGCCTCTCTACTACCTATTGCCCCGCCCATCTGTTATGCTTCTTCGGGCGAAACCCCTCGATCTAGCACTGTTGATATTTCGGAAGGGTTTCACTGGTCTGCGAGCAGTTGTTGCACCAGGCGAAGAGTTCAATGATCGTCGAATGGATCTGATGTGGGTTGTTGAGTGCCACTTCAACGAGGACGTCCTCTTATTCCTCTCTCTCACCGGCAACGAATTATTTGGTCGAAGGAAGACGCTGCGCTGCGTCAGCCAAGGCCGGAAAATCAAAACCTTTGGTTGCTCTTCTTCTTCCCCAGGGCATTCCAAATTGATCGAATGTGGGTAGAATTACCTCGAGTTTTTACCACGTTACTTAGTATATATAAACTTCGAAGAAAGTATAGGAAGACGAGGACATTAGGCTGAAGTCTAGGTACTAAGCTGGAATGGGAATGTACCATCCCATCCGTCTTCTTGCGAGGTCTTGCAGAGGTGAATCCTCAGCACCCTGAATCAGCATCCCAACGAGGAGAAAGTTCATATGACCGTCACAGAAATTCGTTGGCGGGCAGGGTTTGGATGAACGAATAAGAAATGAAACTCTCTGCCAAATACTTCTGTAGTTAGTGCTTGAGTTCGCAATGTTGGCCATGAACCCCCCCAGAACGCTACTAGGATTGCGAGGAGCTGTCGTGGTTGCTGTGGGAAAGAGGCCGAAGGATGATGTGAGGAAACCCTCAGTCGTCTTTGTCCACAACAGACACAGTGTGTGCGATCGTGTTCGCGAATCTTCAAGTCACCGCGAGAATAAAGCTGTAAGCAGCGACACGCTGTGGCATGTTAACAGTTCCGGGGTACATAGAACAGCGTATGGAGCGGCCGAGGACCAGGGAAACACTAGAAGGATGCCGCCCAAAATTGCGACCGAGGCCTGGAAGGGTTCTAAGCGGTAAGGACCAGGGATGAAAGTCACTGAAGGAAGAATACGGTTGAACAAAGACGTGATAGGATTCATCGTCTAAAAATCAATGCTGCAGGCCTGTCCTGCATCCAGATCATAGTCATGTCTGGTAATGTACACCGCAAGGACGCCAATTCCCCCTCCATGAAGCCCACGAGTATGACAAGCTAAAAACTGAAGCATGAGAGTAACCATTCCATCGCCGTGTGAGAATCATGAGCACCCCCACCATCCCGTGTAATGACCATCCAAACTTCCCTTGTGCCTGTTGCTTGCAGTTGAATTGTATACCGAGAGAGTCGATGATCATGTCGAAAAGGACATCATCTAAGATCGCTCACCACGAAGGCGACGAGCGAGCTGGATGTCCTTGGACTGGATGGTGACACGTTTGGCGTGGATGGCGCAAAGGTTGGTATCCTCAAAGAGGGAGACGAGGTAAGCCTCAACAGACTCCTGCAGAGCGCCAATGGCGGAGGACTGGAAGCGCAGATCGGATTTGAAGTCCTGTGCAATCTCGCGAACCAATCGCTGGAAGGGCAGTTTTCGGATGAGGAGCTCAGTCGACTTTTGGTAGCGACGAATTTCTCGGAGAGCGACGGTACCTTGAGGAATGTCAGTTGCTTGTTTCAAGTATTGTGAGAACTGAAGTGAGCTTACCAGGCTTATATCTGTGGGGCTTCTTGACACCACCGGTAGAAGGGGCGGACTTGCGAGCAGCCTTGGAGGCGAGCTGCTTGCGAGGGGCTTTGCCACCAGTAGATTTACCTGAAGACAGACATGTTAGTCTCATGAAGTGAAGATGCGATGAAGTGGTGTCGAGTTTTGAGCAGGTTGAAGTTACTGATCAGCGGCAACTGAGCCACGACCGTGGTGCAACAGCGAGCTCGAAAACAGTAACGATGAGGCTTCACAGCGATGATGACTTACGAGCAGTTTGCTTGGTACGAGCCATTGCGAATAGCGGTGATGATGATGGAGATTGATGGGATTGTTGTTGATGGATGAAGAAGGGTTGTTGGTTGGTGGGGATGACAATGGTGGATGGTTGTAAGGGGAATGGTGAAAAGTGGGCGATGGGCAGATATTTGTAGAGGGTGGCGCGGGCTGTTGGGTTGATCTGACAGGCAGCTGATGACTGATAGGACTCTGGTTGATTTAGCGTTGTTTTACCTGTTCAGAAAGTGTCTGGAAATCAGATCAAAATAAGCCTTGATTTTGCACCCGCCGCAGTGCAGGAGGAACATCAACATTCTGCCAAGCAAGCCAAGGAAAAGGGAAGGCACTAGTGGTCTCTCGGCCAGAGGCTCTGATACCGCCAATCACCGGCCGCAATCGCTGACCACGCAACACCATGATCTTGAACAAAGCTACGCAGAGTTGGTTGTTGGAAGGCAGATGATCGAAGATACTGTTCTCGGGGCGACAAGGGTTGCCAATTCAATGCTTGATCTTTGTGGCTGCACTGAATCATTGCGTTGAAATTGTGCTGTGCAGGTTGTGCACCTTGGCTTGTTCCTGTCAGGTCAGATCAACGCTAATTAAGCTCTACGCGCCTTGATTGGCCCCGTCTCACTAGCGCAGTTGATCCAGATGCGTCTCCTTCCCTCATAGAAAGACCTCCCCACAAACTACCTCAACCCTCCACCATCTCTATCCTCCACCCAGAACCAGCATCCTCCACCACTTCATCACCATCCATCTTCAGCCTCCATACCAGACCACTTCTAGCTTCTTAGATCTCTCAATTACACAACCTCCATCAACATGACTGGTCGCGGCAAAGGTGGCAAGGGCCTCGGAAAGGGCGGTGCGAAGCGTCACCGCAAGATCTTGCGAGACAACATTCAAGGTATCACCAAGCCAGCCATTCGACGTCTTGCTCGCCGTGGTGGTGTCAAGCGTATCTCGGCCATGATCTACGAAGAGACCCGAGGTGTCCTCAAGACCTTCCTCGAGGGTGTCATCCGTGATGCTGTCACCTACACTGAACACGCAAAGGTAGGCTTAGGAATCCTCACCCCGTTGCGTTCTGAGATAACTGGCTTACATGTCTTACAGAGAAAAACTGTCACATCCCTAGATGTTGTCTACGCCCTGAAGAGACAAGGCCGAACCCTCTATGGTTTCGGTGGCTAAGCAACTCACTCTTGTCCTTTCACACAACCCATCCATACACAATTCTTCTCGACAACCTTTACGACCTCGTCACATCTCACCGAGCTCGGTCCTCAACAGCAATGGCCTTTGTCTTTTTTTGCAAATTGGAGTGGAAGGGGGTGATGGGCATGGGATCGGATCGATGGTCTTTGCTTTGAACATCATCATGTTTTTATGGTTTATTGTTGCTGGTGGGCAATTGACATTGTACCATATCGGCCACGCAAGGGCTGGAGTTATGCATCCAGATGCAATTCAATGAAATGACTTGAAGCCAACATGTGTTCTTCCAATCCTGCTTCCCGCCGTGATCTTCTCCTGGCTTAGTTTGCCACCTCTGTGACTGGTCGTAATGACGCGTTCCATCTCCGGTTGTAGCCGAGTTCCCTGCTCTCACTCCTCAAGTGTTTGTGTGAATTCGTGTCCGCACGCGCCAAACGATCCATGGCTCAGTTCCAGCCTTTGGTGGATTTGTCTTTTCCAGCCGCCAGTCGAAGCACGGCAGGGGAAGGGTATGAACATGCTGCCACTTCCCCTCCCTTCTCTAGTACATATTCCTAGTAGTACTCTATGGAAGACAGAGCTAGGCGAGAGAAGGTGTCCGGGTCCTTGACCGGGGGGTTCCGTGGGGTGAAGAGCGTGGTCCTGGTCCATCAATTCAGTTTGTCAACCAATGTGTCGTCAACAAACGTGGTAGGTATTCTAGTCTTGGACATGTCGCTTGCGCGATGTTTGGAAGCTTGACTAGTAGGTGGCCAAGCTGTGGTGGTACTTCGGTTCGGTGACCTGCGACATACAAGAGTGGGGAGAAGGGGAAGAAGAGGAGGGACTACTGAAAGCCCTCTGTGGATGTGAGATGGGCAGGGAAGCCGGGGGGGGGAGAAGAGAGTGAGGATGATGATGGTGTTGGATTGGGGAGTGTCGGACTGAGTCGTATAGACTTGCAGGGATGGGAAATACTTGGTAAGTTCTTCAGTGCCACTCACTGTCTTATCGATATTGTTTTCTATGTTTGCTTAGGGTGGAAGATGTGTAGTTGTCAAGCAAATCGCTAGAACTGAGCCAGAGTAGCTAATAATGCTTGTAGAATCGAATTGAAATGACAGAATCAACTGCCTAGGATCTATCTAGCATTGCTCTTGGACAGAGAGCTGAATATGAAGGAAATGGGCCGGAGATTGGCTCAAATTGGCCGATGGAGAGCCTGAGGGCGCAGGCTGTCTGACAGTAGTAGTCTGCAGGATTTGTCCATGATGGTTTGGAGAAATGAGCGTGGTTTGCATGCGTCGAGAATACTACGCCCCGCCAAATGAAATAGGTTCAAAGTCGGGGAAATATTTTAATCTACCTCCGGAGTGGGTGGAGCGAGCTTTTCAATGTGATGGTCGAAATAATATTCGTGGTGCGTTATATATCCGCCATGGAATTTTCTACCCACGTCAACTTTAACATCTCCATGTGATGGCACTGCCGACACTGATTGTACATGAATGAGAATGAACGCTCGGACTTCTTAACACAGATCTGAAATCGATGACACGGCTGTCCAGCCCATGCTACATTGTCCGTACGATGGGACTATGCCCTGAGCCGTGAGCAATTACACACCTTCTCCCAAGACAGAAATGTCACGAATCGGATGCCATGAGACCGTCCACTCAAAAACAACCTTACTATCTAGATTTATATGATCTAAATAGATGGTCACTAACGTTCCCTCGCGAACAAAATCCGTAGGAATAGGTTGTCGCAGAAGCTTAGTGTACGAAATTGGCAAGCGTAACAACATCCTTCTGCATGCTCGTGTGCTCTGATCCCTCGATCCGAAGGAGGCTGACCCATGAGGTGTTTGCCGGTCAAAGCTCAGAGACACTTACACCAAGGTAGTGTCTTCTCATCCGGCCCATCTAATGCCACCGAAAGATGCTTAGTCCAACTCGTGTTCATCGTAAGGTTGGAAGATGACCTCGCATTCGCTTCCGAAAGTAAACGATGCTTACAGTGTGCACAAATTGAGGAATCCGGCGAGGATTGCTGAGGTTTCGAACCAAGAGGAATCCATGGCGTACCATATCGTGTGCATTCTCAGCCTGAGGAGCACTCTTCGCGCGGATACGAAACCCCAGCGAACGCCGTCATAGCTGGACTTCATATAAATCGGGAGGCCCAACAGCTATCAGCAGTCCAAATTAGATCAGCATACAGGAACCTGCGCCTGTATGCTGCGAAGGCCAACTCACTTCTCGGGTTGGAAGTTGAGTCATCCACGTTCGTTTCAAAAAAGGCGGCCACCTCTATCCGATACGTCTGTTAGAAAACAGGAATAAAGGGCGGCTGATACATCGTGTCTGGACAACATCGAATAAGAACATGCCATTGTTGCACAGCCGGGTGTCTTGTTTCGTAAATCACCTGAGTCAGCTTGCAGTAACTGCAAAAGCGCACCACGTTCTGTCTTCTTGCCCTGCGAGAAGGCCGAAACAGGACGGTGGGATAAGAAGAACAGCACTGTTTGATGCCCAGTTACCTGTGTTACATGTATGGAGCTTCGTAACTCAAACGCCGATTGTTCAGCTGCGCCCAGACCTGGAAATAGCAACAACAGTCAAGGGAGGATGATCGCTGCTAGAGCAACACCAGCGCACGACATCGGAATCAAAGCCAGATGCTCACAAAGAGCGAAGACAGGTTTGTCGGAATGTTCTTGTCGGCTCCATCTGCAAAGTGTTGTTGTTGTGCTTCAGCGAGGGGCACGCCCAAGAGCGTTCGGAGAAGACCCGGCCTCGAGCATCAGCCGCGACTGACGCGCAACGCTGAACATCACCCGGATAGAGCCGTGTGTCGGTGTCTTGTATTCCAATTCGTCCAAGACGACAAGTCAGGCGGCTGCCGAAGCTACGTGTAATTAGTGTAGTCCTCCTCAGCTGATATCGAGTGGTCTCGACCCCTCAGACTTGTCAGTGCTGGGTGACTATGAACGATTGGACAGACATAGCCAGGCCAGTACTTGATACCTGTACTCTTATCATGCTAAACGCATACTTTTGGTAACGAAAAATCCATGTGAGTGGTTCTCTGGGGAAACAGCGTGGAAGGGGGTTCCGAGATGCCTGGGCGGAAATATTTGCTGTACCTGCTCTTTCGGGAATTAGCGCAACATGCAACGGAGGAAGTAGTCCGCGGAGAAGGAAAAACTTTGCTTCCGCCGCATGAGCATAGCCCCACTGACCCACAATTGGACCGATGAAGTGCTGATCGTCCAATCTGTACCTGCATCTGGCTCGGGGGAATCTGGTCCAGACCCTTTCTGGTGAAGATACCCAGGAGCGAACGAGTTCTTCAAGCTGCCGAAGACTGCGGCATGTCGATCGCCGACTCAAGTCCAGCCTTACGCCTCCCCTGGCAGCTGGTAGCTGAAGGTCCAGGCTGGTGCGATGCAGGCCCTCGGTTGAACACTGAACAGAACTGCTTAGTTGAACAAATCACAGGTACGCATACAGGCTGTATGAAGTCTATGACCCACAGTGAATTGTGCAGTAAGCGCGGCAGAAACAGGCTGGTCAGCGTGGCCGTGGAGCTGTTAGTCACGGACAAATCATGGCATTATGAATACGGACTGCTGACGGTTCATGTCGCGTCACAAGGTCAGGCAAGAAGGTCAGAAAATCCAGAGTGCAAAATTCGGAATACCAGAACATGTACTCGACTCCGGTATGACAAAAGTACAATGCCAGCTGGACTTCCATAGTCTGTGTACTCGATCAGCAGAGATCCTGGAAGCACGCGGGTGCCAAGGCCAAGAATAGAAGCCACATCATCTCTATCTGTGGCTGAGCACCGATGCTGAATGGACGATGCGCCTACAGAAGGAAGCCAAGAGATCGAGTTCTGTCGACTGCTTATTTTTAGGGAAGAGTTGTGGAACAGCTACGGTAACGCTGAGATTCAAGGAGCCTAGAGGATGGAAGGAAAGGGTGCTACCTGGGCTCGCTGGGATACACTAACGATGCGAAGTGGAACGTGGGATGGTGTCTGTGGCCCACATCCCACCCTCCACTATTGCATAGCGGCATCCGATGAGCCAAGGGGAAGACGACCCGAGGCCACCTCGAAAGGCTAACTGTTACATAGCATCGGCGATGCATGAGCTCCCAATTCTTCCAGAAGATTTTTCCCTGCATCGGTCAGCCACTGTCCGCGATGATTGGTGAAGCCACAGCCGAACACCCAGCCCCTTTGGGAGACGGGCATCCCTGATGCTGGGATGACCAATGCATGCAATGCTATGGGACAGGGCCAGACGTCATGAAAGGGTCTATCAATGACAGGGTTCCCAACAACGCACAAAGGAAGGCCGAGCTCACTCCTTTGATACTTGTACAAGAAAATCATAAAGTCCGGACCACAATCTTCCCAGACATTTCAGCATAACCCATCCCACACACACTTGTGCACTTCGCCAAAACGGGGTCAATTGTTCTTCCGCTCAGAAATCAAGGGAACTGCCTGGTGATTTCACAACCCAGCCTCGGCGACGACCGAGCCACGTCATTAGTCACCGTTTGACTATTCTTTCCCTTCCACACCTTTCCGTGCCCCCGAAAGTCGTGTCATCAGTCCTCCGTTTCGGTCAAGCTTAATTCCGTTCCAACACTAAGCATTCCATATACTTCATCTCGCTCTTTTTGCCACCTGCCTCTATACGTAGCACTTCACTAATAATGCTTCTGCACTACCCAAAACAATACAACCATCATACATTACCCATCCAGTATCGGTCATCTGATTCATCTTCCGAACTACCCGTCCGAGACTTCAACCTGTCTCTCGCGTCTTCAATCTCTCTCCCGCAGCGACCTCTACAATCTTCACACCTATCGATGCTTGCATCTCAACAGCCTTCGAATCCCACCGTTCGCATCCATCAATCAACACCATCACCAGGACACGGATCACAATCGACCGACAATCAATTGATGTTGGCACAAGGAGCGTTTTTGGGCAGCGGTTGGGGCAACGAGGGGTTTCCTGCTGGCTATCTGGACACATTACCGCGAAAGACAGGGACATACCACAAGAGATTATCTTCAGCTTCTACAGTAACTTCCGCGGGCCCACCTTCACCACACGACCACGACTCGCCCTTCTGCCAGATTGCGAGCGGCGATTCGTCGCACTTTTCGCCTCTGGAGAACTTTGATTGCGTTTCAACGCCACAGCAAAACCCCTTCTCCAAGTCGCTGCCCACCCCGGTCTGCACCCCTACCACCAATATCTTCATGCCGCCAGGCTATCAGAAAGTACCGGTCTCGCAGGACAACCCCAGATATTCGGCTCCTGCAACAAAAAGGATACACTCGGCTACTGGTGAAGATGACGGCGCTTCATTTGCATTCTCTGGGCCTCAGTCAGTTTCGAGCATGAGTCATCATTCTCCAGCAACACCACATACAAATTACGACCCCGAGTACGATGAGAAAAACTTTGTTCGAGGTGAGAGCATTCATTCTGACATAGACAAGTGGATGGACGAATATTTACTTTTCGATCCAGGCTACCCTCAGTCTGCGGCCTTTAGCCAGGCTATGCAGGATGTATTCCCAGATCAAATCTACAGCACGCCTACCTCACAGACCTTCTCCCAGCAATCACAGCCGAACATGCCTCACACTGGCAGCCATTTGTCGCCTTACCGAACTACGAATGTCTTTACCAATCGATTGCAGGCAGCGAATCAAGATCATATGGCTCAGCGGACGAACTCTCCGGTGACGTCTGTCACGAGGGAGCGCTCGCCGTTCAAAACTTACAACAATATGCAAGAGCTCAACAACGAGACCTCGCCTCAAAATCCGATGACGGCAATGACACAGGCGATGATGGAGCGATCCCGAGAGCCGGCTGCGCCAAAGTCTGTTTCGCCGAAAGAGCTGTTGCTTGAGGATCCTGAACTTGATGGGGAAAATACCACACCTCTCTTCCCAGCGCAATTCGATCAGTCTTCGGACTTCGCAGACCGCGGACAAACTGCAAATATGTCTGCTTTTGCCGGTCAGAATGGCATGTACAACAGGCAGTCATTCTCTGCAGCTCGCACCCGAGTACCGCAGCAGTACCCGTTTATCAGTAATCGGCGACGACAACATAGCAGCATGCAGAACGAGTCGGAGCAGCTCCCAGACTTTCCCGCTCACATGGTATCGATGGAAACGACCGTGGAAGAAGAAGGGCCATCGGAGCCGTCTTCGAGCCAGCAACCAAGTCACCAACAACCAACCCAACAAATCCAAAGACCTCGTGACACATCATCGGACTCTGGTACCTACACATGCACTTACCACGGTTGCACTCTTCGCTTCGAGACGCCTGCTAGGCTGCAAAAGCACAAACGCGAAGCGCATCGTCAGACTTCGCCGACCGCCGGGCCCACTTCGGCGCCCGCCGGACCGACCAACAGTCTCGGTCTCCGCAATTCGCAGGCTGGGCCACACAAATGTGAACGGATTAATCCATCCACGGGCAAGCCTTGCCATTCCATCTTCTCCCGTCCTTATGATCTCACCCGTCATGAAGACACAATTCACAACGCGCGCAAGCAGAAAGTACGATGTCATTTGTGTACCGAAGAGAAGTCCTTCTCGAGAAATGATGCTCTTACCAGGCACATGAGGGTTGTTCACCCTGATGTTGATTGGCCCGGCAAGACACGGAGAGGAAGGGGAAGGGAATGAGATTGGTTCTTGGTTTCTTTTGCGTCATACTTCACATGTTGCGTTCCAAGCGAGCGATTTCTGCATTCCAGTGCTGCAAGAGAGAAAGCCTTGCTCTGGTACGACTACGGCCTGGTGACCGACTTGCATGTCTCCCCTTGTGTTCAACATTGCATTTTTACTCATCTCTAATCTAATGTTGACGACCTTAATGAGTGGCACGGGCGAGAAACAAGGGATATGGTCAAAAATTGCATCGCTTCTCACTTCTCCTCAGTTCTGATGGCGTAATACACTTCCGCGCAACATCATTTTGTCAGCGTCTCGTCAGATACTACCGACCGTTGCTGGCATACCTCCTTTTCTTTCGGGCTTCTGAGGATTGCAGCACTACCCCAGCGCTGACGTATGATTTTGGTGTACGATTACGAGGGCTTGTACATTTATTATTATTAGATATGTGCTACCAAAAAAAGATAGAGAGTGCTACACCATAAGATAACATTTTGCGACTTGATTACTATAATTCCAACTTCGTAATCTTTGTTCGGGTTAGTTCCCTTGTCGGTGATGATTACAGACACAGTTTTTTTTTGAGTCGCGCAAATTCCGTGCTTGGCGGAGTGGTACCAGGTGAATCCCGTGCTGACGCGCAGCAAGACACCTGAAAAGAGCAGGGCTCCAGTCTTAAGAAAAACGATTGCACATCCACGATCTGGGATCTTGCGCTGTCGATTCTGTATGAAATAGGATTCCACGACGAACGGCATGGGGTACTAGATGTCATCATCCTCCCGAAGCTCAAGCATCTGAGACGAAGTATGTGCTCTATGCCCGAGACGCAGAATCCAAGGCGCACAAGTCCAAAACACACCATGAGATACAGACAACGAGACACATCCGAGTTCAGGTTTGATACCTGCAGCATAGTAGTTTTGTGGAATGTTTTAAATAGTTCCTGATCATTCAACCACATTGGGGGGACGGACTGATGCTTACTTAACACAGGCTACTGTGATGAGCCCAACCTCAGGCTATTCGGAGTCCTTCCACAAGAGCAAAGCATGGTCCGGAATGCCAACCCCTTCCAAGCGACTTCCGGCCTCATGACGGTTGTACTTGTTGAGATAGGCTGGAGTTACAGAGGCGATTAAGCAATCTAGCAAATACGATGTCTCGGATCATCATCATCTTATGCCGCCATCCATTCAAAAGAAGCTTCCGGCGTTTGTCGTCTATATAAGTGTATCTTCCAGCGAGTCACCACGCTGAAAATAAGTATGCGGCTCTCTGCAACGCTTCTGACATTGGCTGCTCTTTTCCATTATAGTCAGGAGCTGTCCCACCGCCAGTTTTCCCTTCTTTACGTAGAAGGGTCTTGCTTAATCTACATTTGAGATATTCTCGTCCACTTATTCTCCAGTCATCTCACCATTAAGTGTGTTTCAAGGATCCCGAGAGACAGGTCGGATCACGATGCCGGCATCGGCGAACAGAGCAGCCATTGGAACAGGTACCTGTGTACCTTCCCACCAGACTGCAGCACAGCCATACAGATCTCGACAGACAACGAGACAGGAGCCACGACTTCAACAAACTTCAGCGCAGCCATCTGGACCCCAGGAGACCAGCACCTAGACCTCAAGGCACTGCAGCGCAGGGATCCAAATCTACGCAGACGCCGCAACAGGTACCTGGAATTCAAGAGATTGCGGCGCAGGCATACAAAAAATCCGAAGAGGCCAGGAGACACGTACTCAGACCTCAAGAGACAACAACGGGAGAAGAGTTATCTTCTATTCCACTTCCAGGGGGAGGGCGATCAAGACCTATTCCAAGTCCATTTGAAAGGGCCAGTCAGCCCCTCTATACGCTCGAAATAATGGTGTCGCCATCTCAATACCCCCCTGAGTGCAACACGTCAACAACTCGGATTATTGCTGCCAAAAAAAGGGAACTTACATGGTGCGCGGTCGGTGTCGACGGTAGAATCACTCATCAGTGTCCATGTATCAAAATTGTCCAATCGAGGTACTGTTGATTCTGGGATAATTGAGCGCATCTTCGGACATGACGACGGAACCTGCTTTTTATGAAGTTGCGCCATAGCCTCGACAAACGTGGTCAGCTTCCCTTCACGTCTATCAGGGTCACGAGCTTGGACGAGGAATTCAGTCTCAATGCCGATGCCTATGCTGGTTTTCGGGACTCTCGCATCTCTGCCTCTGCCTCTGCCATGGGAGGGTGAGGTACTAGGTTCACCATAAGGACTGACCCCACTGGGGATAGTTCTAAGAAGGTCGGGATTTATCTGCTCGATGGGTATAGCTCGAGCTAGACGTAAGTGTAACCCCGCTGCCCGGGATCGTTCTGTGATAGGAGTTTGACCAAGTGTACCTAGAAGGGGCGGCTGCATGGAGGGATGAGGTCAAACAGACATGGGCCTTTCTGGAAAGGAATTATAAGGTAACCAAAAACCAAAAGCGCGGCACACATGTGCACGTCTCGTCCGGGCAACAAATTATCTCTGGCAGATTTGCAGAGGATTGCGGCATGCGTCATATACTTCATTGAAGCACTGATGCCTCTCGATCGGCGTGGCAATCCTCACGCGAAGAGCAACTGGCTCGAGAACAAAGACTTTGGAGTGCAGACGAAAATCCCCACGCGAAGCAATCGAGACGATCCAGCAAAGCTAAGAGCCGGCCAGAGGTCGTGGGGCTGATGACGCCTGGCGTGGAGACCTCGTTTGCCTGGAACTTTCGGTCAATGATTCAGCTCAAGACGATCGAGTTCCGCACAGGTGGTGCAAGCACGACTGCGCGAGAGGCAATAGCGTGGGGAGAGGAGAATTCGCCATGACATTCGTCCTATATCTCCTGCTATGCAGACTGAGGGGTCCTCCTCCTCCTACTTACTTTTCGACAATGTGACCCCCGAATGTTTGACGGATTGAAGCGCTTTCTTTTTTTTGCAAGATTGAGTAAGAAAGAAACTCGTCACATGTGTGATCCCGGAGAGTACCTCAAACCACTCTGGGCCCGGCAAGCTTGGGAACAGATAGCATACAAACCGACACCATGCGAGATGCGCGGCTCGCATCAAAGCATAAGAAGATGGAGGAGCAGCGTCAAGACGAGAAGAGGGGAGAGGTCTTTGATGGCTTTTCCGAGATCAAACAAGCTTCATGGATATATATGTCTGAACAAGTACTACAGTACAGGGTCCAAGGTCTTGATGAAGCAGCAGCAGCAGCAGCAGCAGCAGCAGCTATAAATGCCACCAAATTACATCATGGACAACAGTCAGCTTTGGCTCGGAGGATTTCAAATAAACCTCAACCGTGATTCTTGCAAGGTAATGGGAACTTGAAGGCTTCACAGGGAGAACGGATTTCTTAAGGGCGCAGGGTGTGAGTGTCATGTGCACGATTTCAAGACTCCAAAACAGCTGGGGGCCCGAACGAGGAATCTTCTAGCAGCATAGTATGCTATAAAGTCCGCCCGCGAATCTCGAGATGCAAATTCCAACAATGTCTCCGGCCCCCCCCCCCACAAACTCGAATCTATACTAAGTACTAAGTTAATTAGTAGAAGCTTGACCCAAGTTGGCACCACAATCTTCCATGCATGCAATCCCCAACCCATCCATCATCGAAGGATATCCGCAACCGAAGGTAGGTAAGTAAGTAAGTTATGTGACTACTTACATACTTTGGAACGAGGTTGAAGAAGAGAAGAACCCCTAAGTAGTCCTGAGTGCTATGGCAGCTCCTCCCTCCTCCCTCCCACCCTACCCAACCGTGACGTTGATCAGATCAGAGAAACGCAGCGTGCTTCTCTTGCTGACCTGCGTAGCTCCAAGGGACCTTGTGAAGGTGAAGGGGAAGGGAGGTGTCCATGTGTACTGTTGTTTTTGTTGTTGTTGTTATGACGTAGTATTAGAGGAATTACGTACGTCGTTGGTTCTCGACCGGGACCTGGATCTGGATATGGATCTGGATATGGATCTGGATCTGGATCTGGACTTTGTGCGAAACGGAGGGGAGAGAGAGAGAGGGAGAGAGAGAGAGAGGGAGAGAGAGAGGGAGGGGGAGAGAGAGGGAGGGGGAGAGAGAGGGTGGGGGAGAG
>JAABUK010003801.1_pt1 | contig 25159 bp, 33 predicted proteins | sample 5559141 | NCBI WGS metagenome assembly JAABUK01 (sample SAMN10711869, study PRJNA513367) | rock metagenome | isolation source: Antarctica rocks | place: Antarctica: Victoria Land, Pudding Butte nord | collected 2016-01-03 | reverse complement strand
AAACTCATGCATACTTGCCGATATATTTTGCAATGACACTCTCTATGTACACACTGATCCCGACAGTTTACCGAGCTTTGCTGAAGAGTGCAGTTTCGGGAACTGATCATCGGATTCATACCACTAAAAAAAGCTGTTGCGCAGAATTTGCCTTCAGATCTAAACATTTCATCCGGTTCATCGACCCCCGTGTTTCAGAACTATGGCAAAGCCTAAATAAATGTGTCCCAGACCCTAGGTATGTAACACATGCCTTTGAAACCTTGCAACGCATTACATTCAATTTGAGTGAAAGTCTACATTTGCATGACTTGTGTATTCGCCGCCTCAGCGGCTGGCTCTCTGAATATCAGATTTGGGCAATGACGCAGCAACCTTCATCACAAACTAGGGACTAACTGGTGTAGTCTGCAGAGGTGCTTCCTCCGACAAAGGGGCTCCAAACACAATGACAAAATTGTATACACAGCAACCTGAATCTTATACAAAAGCTAACAAGCAGCAAGCAATACAGATTACACTAAGTTGTTGCACACAGTGGCCAATTCTACGACCTCAAAAGCAATGCAGCACAGCAAACAGGACCTGGTGGACAACTTCAGACCCAGTAAATGTGTAGGCTTGTTAACCAGATGCACCTCCCACCCCCAGCTAGGCCAGTCCAGATTGCATCCATGCAGTTGCACACAAAATAGGCAGTTGAGCCAATACGCTTGGTCCACGACCAAGACCATGCCAATGCCATCACAAAGCGGTATTAGTCAGCTGACTTAAAGGCATCCAAGCCAAAGAAGTTGCCATGGAAGCCAAGTGTAACAGGATGCTTGGTCCAAGCTCTTGCAATCTCTTGCATGTTGCTAGCATCCAGCACGAGCAAGAAGCTGCGCTTTTGTGCACCTACAGACATGAAATGATCTAGGCTTTCAGAACCCAAAACCCAGAGGATCAGGATGAATGTGTAACGTCTGAGCTTCAGGATTCACACTTGCCTTTTGCAACTGTATGACATTCATCATATGCCCTCACGCAGGCCTGCAAAGCCTGCTTAAATATGTGCAGAATATGTAGGCCAACATAATGACGCAGTCTCATTCAGCTGCAGCTCCTGACAAGAGCTTTGCTTACAACACCATCTGTGGGAAACTCTGCTTTGTTAGCATAGCTGTGTAACACATTCAACATGCACAACAGTATAGCAGCATGACAGGAACTTTGATTGGGTAGTATTTCCTGTATGTTTTGCAGACATGCCTTACTGTTACTGGTTTACCTGCCAGTACAACAGACAGCAACACCCCCTGGTCCTCTTTAGATGCCTCAGGGTGGGGCACAAAGATGGGCTCCCCAGGGAAAGTTCCCTCTTCCTTCCACTCCTGACTTGTTCCCAACTCAGCATCGACCTTCAGCAGCCTTGTGTAGAAGCAATCACCAGCCTGGGAAGGCACAGATGCTGGGGTAGCAGCTACAGCCTTCAAGGGTGTGCAGACAGACAGACAGACAAGGACAGACAGGCAGGCAGGCAGGCAGGCAGGCAGGCAGGCAGGCAGGCAGGCAGGCAGGCAGGCAGGCAGGCAGGCAGATACAGACAGACGGCATGCAGACAGACAGACAGGCAGGCAGACAGATAGACAGGCAAGGACAGGCAGACAGACAGGCAGGCAGAAACGTATCTGTTGACACATGACCAACCAAACAGGCAGCAGAAACGGTCAATGCATTGACCAGCCAAATCAAGCATGCAAAGCAAGTAGTGTCTGCCAAGCAGCTTGGATCTGGAACTAGAAAGTAGGTAGTATTCTTATGCAAGGTGAAGCTGGACAGCCTCTAGGGTGCAAGCATACTTATACACACACCTGCAAGGAGGTACCATATGAGTATCTGTACGCCTTGCATTTGTTCAGGGGACTGATTGTGAACAGCTCAAAGCACTGGGGATCAGATAGCAGATCTCTGCTGGAGGCTTCTGCCACGCAGTCTTTCCCTGCTGTTATGGCTTTGGAGATGCTGCTCAATGTGTACCTGCAGCAATAGTGCATGCTGTTGGATCCTACCTGCTTGTGCACATGACAGGGACTGACTCTTGCCATGTCGAGAGGATGTATTTTTCTGCGTCACCATCATTGTTGCCATGATCATGCAATTGTGGCAGAGCACAAGCATGTTCTGTACAGGCAAACTGTTGTGGACTTTGCAAATTATACGCCTGTTGAGACTTGTCAAGACTTGCTGTCAGTCTGGCTTATACAAAAGGCTTAGGCTAGCTACATTGGTTGGGTAGCTGACCCATTATGCAAAGGGTACGCTCGGTGTGGCTTTGAAAATGGCTGAGTTTGCACCACACAATAACTTGAATTGGTATTACAGACGGCAAAGGCTGTATGTGCTCAGTTGATTGCATGGACACATTGGCATCTGTTGGAGAGGGGGGGGATGGGGCAAGACAGGCTGAGTTGGCTGCCACATGGGCGGCCTTGAAGGGCAGGTTTGATGGGCAGAAGGGCAAGGGTCATGGGCACAGAGGCCAGCATAACAGGTGGAAGGGCAGACTCAGTTGGCACAAGACCACAGATGACTGATAGAGGCCTCAAAAGGCAATTGAGTAAAGGCAACAAGCCGAGGGCCAAATCCAGCTGCGGATGGGCAAAGGGAGATCACCAATAGGCAAAGGGAGATTACCAGTGGGCAGAGGGAGATCACCAATAGGCAAAGGGACATCACCAGTGGGCAAAGGGAAATCACCATTAGGCAAAGGGGATTCCCAATTGGCAAAGACAGATTAGCAATAGGCAAACAGCACAAGCAAGTGAGCACAAGCCAATGAGCAAAGCCACAGAAAAGGGCAGATTCAAACCTGCGTGGGATTGCAGGTGCATGAGGTTGGAGGTTGAACAGTAGATTGGCTCTGTGGAGGTGCACAATAATCTGATTATCTTCGTAAGCTGCCAGATCAATGCAGAGATCATCTCCAGACTCAAATGCATTGATGTTGTGGAAATAGAAGAAGGCGTCATGCCTGCAAGGGAAGGCAAGTCCACTGCTGTGAGACACTCACAGGATGTTTTGTAGTCCACTGAATGTGATCAATGGCTGCTGCCAAGTTCAGAATCCGCCATTGAAGAACAAGATACTGATAACTTTACGCACCATGAATAGACAGCAGTCCAATCAAGAATGCATTTATTTGCTGAGATTTGGTCATCACAGGCTATGAATGACAGAGCCGGTATCAATGTCAGAATGAATTGCAGCACAGTGTGGCCCTGTTTTCATAAATGAATAATGTCCTGGGTGGGGCAAGTGGGACCCAGCAGACAACCAGCTCAGTTCAGTGAATTTGTACAGTCGAAATGTGTATGCCAGGTGAAATTCTGCAGTCGAAATTTGTATGCCAAGTGAATTTCTGCAGTCAAAATTTGTATGCCAAGTGGAAATCCGCAGTCAAAACGTGTATGCCAGTTGGGGGCCAACCTGAAAGTGGCCACATGGCCAGGACCGTTCTTCTGCTTATCCACAACGTAGAACTTGACGCCATGCTGAGGCTTCCATTGCACGTCCTTAAACAGGCTCTTGTTGATGAGCATCTTGAGGGGGCTCAGCACGCAGGGCGCAAGAATCAGAATGAGGTAACGCTCTGTGGCGGCAAAACTGCAGCATCAGCAACAACTGGTCGTCGAGCCAGTGCAAGCACAACAGGCAGGGCGCAAGAACCAGGATGAGGTAACGCTCTGTGGCTGCAAAACTGCAGCAACAGCCAAAACTGGTTATCAAGCTGGTGCAGGCACAGCAGGTATGGGTTGAGGATTGGGATACTGTAACGCTCTGTGGCCGCAAACTGCACCAACAGCAAAATCACAGCATGTAGGAGCTGAGGATTGGGACAATGTAACGCTCTGTGGCCGCATAATTGCAGCAACAGCAAGCTGGTCATCAAGCTGGTGCAGGCACAGCATGTGGGAGCTGAAGATTGGGATAAACATAATGCTCTGTAGCCACATGACTGCAGCAGCAGCAGCAAGCTGGTCATCAAGCTGATGTAAGCACAGCAGGTCGGGGCCAAGGATTGGGACAAGGTAATGTTGTGTGGAAGCAACACTGGGGCAACAGCAAGGATTGGGCTACAAAGCTGTTGCAGGTATTGTATCGGAAGATGCTGGGAATTTGATGTTCACAAAACACAACAGATATCTTGGACAGATAGACATGCAGGGGATTGGCAAACAGAGACAAGACAGACAGACAGGCAGGCAGGCAGGCAGGCAGGCAGGCAGGCAGACACACAGACAGGCAGGCAGGCAGGCAGGCAGACAGCTGTGACTCAAACTTGTGACTACACACCTGTGACTACACACCTGTGACTACACACCTGTGACTACACACCTGTGACTATACATCTGTGACTACACACCTGTGACTACACACCTGTGGATGTAGCACGGCTCATCCTGCACCTTTGCCACCACATACGGCTCTTCAGTCTCATTGTCAGGCACACAGAAGAGGGTGTACATGCCCCACCCCCTGGCTGTCAAGTCCATAACAACATTGAAAGTCAAACCTGCCGCCTCATCCCTCTCCACATGGGATGTGGCAAAGTTGCCCTGTATGAGCAACAAACACTTACATGGTGGGAAGAATTGCTGTCTACTCTTTTGACATGAGTGCTTGTTCTTGGGAGTGCCGTGCAAAAGATTGGTGTCTACTCTTTCAAACTGTGTGCCTGTTCCAGGTGCCACTACAGGTGGCGCTGCTGTACATTTCCACCTGTAGTGTTTAAAGTGTTTACAGTGTTTACAGTGTTAGCTTGCTGGTGTGCTTGTATGGTCATTCCAATAGAGACTATGCTTGTTTTGGCACTGCTGCACACTTTGCCTGTAACATGATAAAATTGCGCCTGGAACAGCTAGCAGAACAGATAATGGTTGTGAATAGCACATGCTGTCTTATAAAAAGCAAAGAGAAGCAAAGAAAAAGCAAAGAAAGCAACAGTCTGTGCCTTTTGGCAATCATAATGGCAACCTCCTTGCCTCATCCCAAAAGGTAAGCCTTGGCAACGATGCCTTCTGGGTTCAAGGGGTCATACTCTCGGGAGCTTGTCCCATGTCACCGACCAGCAACTCAGTGTGCCATCAAACAAGATCTCAAACCGTAAGATGTTGTGTGATGGTACACTGGCCTGCTGGTGGGTGACATGGAACAAGCTCCGGGAGTATGACCCCTTGAACCCTGAAGGCATCTTTGCCAAGGCTTACCTTTTGGGCAGGGGGCAGGAGGTTGCCATAATGACTGCCAAAAGATCTCATTGCCAAGGCTTTGTTACATCAGGTTTCTCACTGCAGGGTGGGAGCAGATTTTGCAGATATCAAGACCAATAAAACCTGACAAGCTTGATAAGCTTTTCTCTCTGGTGAGAGTCATGACTGTCATACAAGGTAGGGTCTTGCTGCTGCAGGTGATGCTACTGCTCTTGTTTTACCTTTGAATGCAGCTGTGTTTCCAGCTGCTGCTGCACGTCCTGATGGAAATTCAGACTTCACGTTTGAAATGTTACATGTCACTTTGAATGCTGCTGTGTGTTCAGCAGCAGACTCAGAGATATTCTGCACAAACCACACGGCACACATGCATGACTGAAGATGGGCTGTGACACATGCAGATGTGTGAGATGAGGCAGCAATCCTGACCTGCACTTCTGGGATGACAGCTGAGTAGTTCATCTGCTGTATGACTTCCATGTCTTGTGGGTTCAGCTCATACAGCACGTTGGCATCAGTACGGGAGACCTACAGCAGCATACTGCATCAACATTGCATTACTTCTTTCAGAGACTCACTTGTTTCAGTGACAACAGCTTAGTGTTACCATGAGTGACTGACCTGATGACAGAACCCTTTGAACAAGTTGGCAGTGTGAACAGATGATAGTTGTGAGTGCAAGCCAGAAAGTTGCTCTGTAGATGTTGCCCTGGGTGAACAAACACATTGCCTGGGAATGTGCCATGCATGGGCTGTCCATGGAACACACCAAGACTTATAATTCAGCTGCACTGCCCTGTGTAGCTAGCCAGAAGTGCATTACTGATTAGGGACTATGTGGCTGACTAGGCAAACACCAGGCAAAGATGCAATGCAAATGTGCATTGATAATGAGGAAGTGTGACGAGTCTGTTGCTCCTGGGCACTACATGTTGCATGAACAGCAACACAAACTGAGAAGCAGTAATGCTCAGCGGCTCTGACCAGTTTGCTGCTCCTGTGCACTACATGTTACATGAACAGCAAGACAAACTGAGAAGCAGTCATGCGCAGCGGCTCTGACCAGTTTGTTGCCTCTGTATTGGCCCACAGTCACGCCAACATTCACTTTGCCTTCCTTGCCAGTTTCAGGGTCTTGGTAATGTTCGAAGGTCTGCAGGCCTTGTGTGGCTGCACCACAGGAGCAACAGTCATGCACAAGAGGCACATGACCAGACCATGACTCGAACATGACAGGAGCAGCAGTCATGCACAACAGGCACATGACCAGACCATGACTCAAGCATGACAGGAGCAACAGTCATGCACAACAGACACACGCACAGACTGTGACTCAAGCATGACAGGAACAAGAGTCATGCTGCATGTGTGCTAAGCAAGCAGCCTTGGTGCAAAGCCTGCATGGGCAGCTTCGCTTCTTGACAATCCATGCCAAAAGAAGTGGTAGAAACATAGCCCAAGCCAATCACCGACAGAAGGTAAGATGGGTATGCACATAAGATGCGCATGTTGGGTGGAGCATGCAACAAAACATGTGCTGCGTGGCTGCCACTTTAGATGACTGTGATGAATTCAAAGCAGCCAAGGGGTTTGCTCATCTGTCTTATTTTGCAACATCGTATAGAAAGGCCTGCTATACTTCAAATGTGGAGCTGTCTTACTTTTTTTCTCTTTCAACTCTTTTGTCACAAAGGTGTTGCGTCTGCAACTTACCTGCTTGTACAAAGGTGGAAAAAGCTCTGCCCATGAAACTCCCACATGGGTCATCGTATGCTGTTAGATTGGGTGGTCGGTTGTATTCCCTGATGTAGTTTTCCATCTCTTTAACCAGGTGTCGATTTCGGTATTTGACACATCCTGCTTGGATTTCAAACTTGTGCATGACTGTCAAACCATCAAACCTGCAGACACAGAGTATGTTTAGGTAGCAGCTGCTATATCCTTGTTGCACATGTTGACAGGTGCACCTGCTTCACCAAGTAGCTTTACACAGCAGCAAGCTGCTGTCAATTGATGTGTTGGAACATGACCAGGCCTGAGTAGCTGTGCACGGCGTCTCAACTCAAGCCTGATGCCATGAAAACATCACTTGAAAGGTCTTGTGAGGTTGCAGTGCAACAACTGTCATGCTTTACCAGTGAGCCAAAGAAAAGGTTTCTCCAGACTTGGTCTCGACGTCCCAGACGCCTGGTCCATTCCGATACAGTTGTCCTTGAAGCCAATGCGGAAAACCGCCTTGCACTTCACAGCTCTGAGGTTCTAAAACCTCGACCGACCTTCCCGTCATGCCGCATGCAGAAGGCTGCAGGTCCTCAACATGCGCATCTGTCTCGCCCTTTACTTTGCGGGTGATATCTGGGATGCAATGTCTTGGTGGTGCAACTAAGGCTGGCATAATGCAAGCCGAATCCGGAAAGAATGTGTATTGGCACTGGCTGAGTTGATCGCTATTCGCTGGTCGAACACCGGACCCGTTCAGACACCAAGCAGTGACCGATAAGCTGCACAGCAGTGAATGCACAGATGATCTCAGACCGCAAGCAAGACCGCAAGCAAGACCGGGACTTAGTATAAGGTTCCATCTGCATTGCATGTCTGCGTCATGGATGAGTCATTTGTGCCATGCTGTGGTGCAGTTCTGACTTTTTGGATCTCAGATACACTTTCTGACTTTGTCGAGAGCCACCTTTTAATTTTCAAGACACCTGCGAATGGATCAGCGATGAATGATGATGAACACTACATACAGTGACAAGCACGTTGCAATACAACAGTGCTAGCATCTGCTCACTTTTCTTTCAGTGCTTGAAAAGACAGTGCTGTTCACAAAAGGCTGCGCACGTGCACGTTTCTTCACCCTTCGGTACTATGTTGCACTCAATCAAGTCGCGCATGCATACAAAATGCACATGGCAGGCAACGCACTCTCAAATAAAATGCCTACTAGACTGGTCTGTCAGTTCTTACTGTATATATGCTGCGATATCGTAAACATGTGCGTGCATAATCATCTCCTAAGCATGTGCCAGCTTACAGTCACACTGTTGGTTCCAGATGTGCAGCTGGACCAATGTCGAAGATGTCTGGGCATGCTTGGGCAAGGCTTCTCTCTTGAAGCAAAGCAAAACTCAACATTTTGCACTTCAGCAATCAAAAAAAGGACAAAGCATAGGATACCGCTCAGAACAGGAGACCCCACTGTACTCCATAACCACCATGCAGACTTGCAAATTATGTGTTTGCCTAATTGACTAGATGTACGGTCGGTAATGTGTGGTAACACAGACTACCATCGGATGTGTCAGAGAAACTGGCTGCTCTTATCTGTCTCTGCAGCAGGCTTAGATTGCGCTCTGAGTGCAGCTGTGAGCTGTTGCTTGCAGCCTGGGTTCTTCAACTGCAGGACACAGCAAGGATAAGCAACCAAACATCAAGGCATACACAGCCGCTGAGTGGTCACACAGATCTACTTGAGCAGACAGTAAATGGGAAACAGCTCCATCAGACCACTTAGCTGCCTGCATGCCTGCTTCAGCAACAGCTGAACTTGCAGGTTGCTGTGCAGCAAAATGCGCATGTGTCGATTCAGCGTACCATAACTTTCTCACAAAACAGGTGCAGGGTGCTACTGCATGCAATGGTTAGAAAGTTCACCATGGCAGCAACAATGCCGTCAGCGATATGCTTGCTATCCTCATCATCTTGTTGCAGCCTAAGCACCAGGAGTCTTGAAAGCGCGCCATCGATATTTGATAGCTTGGTTTGATTGTCTTGACTGCTGCCCACCAGCATCCCCAAAGCCAGTAGAGCTCTAACACAAACTTCGTTGTGATGGGAATGCAGCAATTCCGCCACCGCCGGCAGCACACCCTGCATATCACTGACTGTCTGCATCTGCGTGTGTCTGCATGATACTACCTTGTGTCTGTATGATCAGCTGCATGATACTATGATACTGTAATGCTCTAATGCAGCAAATGTGCTATTGTGTGCAGCACACCCTGCATGTCATCAGGGAGTTTGCATGTGTGTGGTAGGGTAACACGCAGAGCTGAATCAGGAGAAGTCCACTAAATGCATGGCAGTGACACCTGGCAGCTGTGAGTGCCAGAGGTCTTGATGAGGTAATGCCCATGGCAAGTAGCTTTGTTACAGCTACTGTATATGTATTGCTGCAAAGTCTGTTTACAGCAATACATACACAGCAGTATACACACATATGCTGTGCTATGCCATCTTTATGGCACGTACAATGTGTTCTGTTACCCGTAAGCATCAGTGCAGCAGTCACCTGTTGCACCAGCTGCTGCCGGCTTTCAGGTGCTGCTGCTAGCTTACAAAGAGAGTCGACACCAGCTTCTTGCAGTGTGGCATCTAGCTCAGGGTCAAGAACAGACTTGAGAGCCTCCACTCCTGGAACACATGTGTGTTGTGATGGAGCCTAGGTGAAAAATGTTCAACAAGAGGCATGCACCACACTTGCAAATTGGTATTGTTGCAGTCACGTGGTCATGCAGTATGCTGTCACTTTCAACATGAGTGCACAATGGCAGGTGCAACAGCAACTGGTGCAAGATGCAACTTGATGCAAGATGGACATTGGAGGACGCAGAAATGAAACTGCTACTTGCTGTTCTAAACTCTTGTCATACAGCAGAGCAAGTATGCAAAAATCTTGTGATTGGTCAATACGTCGGCCTACAGAGCATGCTTTGTACTCATTGCAGCTGTGAAAGAATGCATGCGCACCTTGCTGATTGAGCAGAGCCTGCGCAGCTTCAGTGTTGGCATGGCCAACAGCACCCAACACTTCAGCACAGGTGATACGCAGGTCTGTCTCTGTGACTGAATTAGCTAACTTTGCAGACACTGTCTCCAGCTGCAGCAGAACTTACGCTGTTGCAGTGCATGCCGAAAGGTTGCTGCAGGTCTGCAAAACAACAGACTTACCGCTTTAGTCCACTGTTGCACTCCAGCTTGCAGGTTCTCTGCCTCTGACTCTGCCACAGCTATCATGGCTGCGCAAGCGTTCCTCTGCGCGACGATGCTTCGTTGACTGACTCTCAAAGTGGAACAGAGCTGTTTGGTGCCAAGACTCGACGACAGTAGCAGTCGATGAACTGTACCTGTACTAAGCAGTCGTCGCTGTTCAGCAGAGGAGTAACTGCCGGCAAGACTTTGGCTGACAGCTTGCTGTTTGGAGGAGCCTGTGTCAAGAGCATAGCGACAGCTGCGGAAGCTGCAGCTCGTTTGCTGTGGTCGGAACTAGACAAAGGGACCAACACAGTGTTGAGGACATTGTCGAAGTCGCTCATTACTTAGAAGTGCCACTCAGCAAAGGTCTCAAGAACCGCCGCAGTTGCGCAACTTTGCCAGCAAACAAAACGCTCCGAAACCAGCGCAGGGACATGAACAAATTCTTTTGCGCGTGACCGCCATTGAACCCGCGCCTGAAAGCTGAAGCAACACACATTGCATCATCGGGCAATGCTCAGCTGCTCACCGACGCGCCACCATTCATCTAGTAGCTGTACTCTTCTCGGGTCAGGTTTGAGCCTCAAGGATAGACGTGGTGTGATTACAGTCAAAGTTAAGGCAAGAAAACGGACTCCGAGCACAAAACGGTGTCGCAACAGCACATGTGCAGCTCTTGACTTCTTCCGGAGGAAGATCGCAACATCTGGAGCTGTCGATGACATCTTGGCGGTAGTCTCAGATACCAATAGGGGCTGCAGCACGTCCAGATCACAGAGAGCAAGCATAGATGCTGCAATAGGTACTCTAGAAGGAGCAGGAAACGACGCGTCTCTGTTCAATAAGGGCCTTTCAGCCACCTGGAAGCTTTTGTGGACAACAGAGAAGGTGCGCTGGTCTGCAGGTTTCTGAATCCAACCTGCTGCCTGGCAGGGTGGCTGTGTCTAGAAGGCTTGCTATCCTGCAGGAAACTCTGTTCATCATCCGCAATGCAAATTTGTTTCGGACCACAGCCGGTGAAGTCTATCAGGTAGCTTGGGCGAGCAGCACAGCTGAGTTAGCTTTTGCTTGTCTATGCACATCATACGTTTTGTTGATGCTGTCAAGATTGGATGCAGATCATAGACACAGACAAGGCTACCCTGCAGAATGTGATCGTCTTCCCACCAAAGGGAGCATTTGTCATTGAAACCAAGATAGAGCAATCTGGTGACCAGCGTGTGACATTTGAATTTGAGAAGGCCATTTTGAAGTTGCCGAAGCGCAACATAAAATTGCCGCCTTATGGCAAAGGCTGGTCAGTGACTTGGCATGCGTATGTGGAGATGCTATTGTGCATGCCCTCCAACATGCATGCGCCTGACAAAACGTTTTAATCATGTTTTTCCGGCATGATTGCAGGTTTGACAATGTCTACCTTGACAGCAGAATCAGGGTCTCAAAGGATAATCGAGGCAATGTGCTGATCACAGCAAGAGATGGACCACCTAGAAGCGTTCTATGACCATATTGCTTTCATGCAAAGCCTATGGCTGGTCAATGTATCAACATCGCAGCGCTGTCTGATGCATCCACAGAAGCATGAGACAGGCATGAGCTGTAGCTGCGATCAACATGCAAGGCCCAGAACAGCTTTTGCGAAGCTGTTTGCGCTATACCTTGTTCTCCAGAATGCTGTCATGGGCTCAAAACTGCTGAGTGCAATGGTAAAGCACAAAATCTGCCTTACCTTGTTTGCTGTTGACGCTTTCATGGTTGACATAGTGCTGTGCTCAGACTAGTTTCAACTCAGCAGAGGCATAACCACAGTACAGCCAGGTGCGTGTGCTGACTTTAAGTAGGGCCGTATCAGGGACTTCAGGCAGGTCCCACCTGAGACTTCAGGCCGGTCCCATCAGAGAGGCATTGCCGATGTTGTGCTCTGGCTTGATGCTGTAATTACTTATAAGACACCAAACAGTAGGCACACGCAACATCCAGTTATCTACAGGGTACTGGCTTGTTGATGTTGTTTCCTTATGAGAGATGTGTACACATGCATCTCAGCTGCAAGTTGCATGGGACTACCACAGCGTTTGACAGTGTGATCACCAAAGACTGGAAGCTTGCTGCTGGTATGTGCTATTTGATGAACGCATTACGGTCAGCCCATGACAGCGGCCGTGACAATATATGAGCACGTTTCATGTCCAAAATTCTGAGTTGGTGGTGTGACTAGCTAGCTATGCAGCATGTGCATGGCAGCACTGCTGACAATTGGCAAGGCCTGCCCTGACCAGTGATTGCCTCGCCTGGGGTACAAAAACAATAGATTTTGGTGCATGCAGACTGCGTAGGACCCCAAACCAATCAACAGGCGGGTTACAGGGTGGGTCTCGTGGGTCATAGGGTGGGTCTCGTGGGTTACGGGGTGGGTCTCGTGGGTTACAGGGTTGGTCCCGGTGAGCGTTTTGCGTAACGGCAGCACGGTAAGTTTTGGCCCATGCGCTTGAGCGTTCCGAAGGTCTGTAAATCTGCCCATTGCTGACGAACGGTATGATGGTCCCTCTGACCGGCAGCAGCGTGTCAGCAAACAGTCTTGAAATGGCCAGATTAGGTGCAAGCACTGACGGGGCGATCAGTGACTGGCAGTCAAGGCTGTTGTCCTGAGCGATACGCCTGGGCTGTGCCGGCAACATTGTGCGGTGTTATCTGTATTGAACACCTCCTGCGTTTCCTGCCATCGTTCACGACAACAGCTCTGTGCATGACACCTATCCTGGCCACGCATGCGAGGTTGCTGTATCGTCAATTCTGCCTGCCAGGACCAAGGAAGCTGAGCAAACTTTTCACTACGACCGCGTTGTCCCTTGACCAGGTGAGTGACTTGTGCAATAAGGTGTCCTCACGACAGTTCAGCTGTAGATGTCTGCTTGCTGAACTCACCAGTATGCTGCAGACACATATGGACCATCAAGGTCACTGCAAAGTGGCAGTTGGGCAAATGACAGCAACTTCTGACCGTGATGCAAACTTCTTGACATGCAAACAATTGGCCCAGGTATGCTCTGAGCAAACCCGTGCAGACTATGTCGTTGCCTTACATGGCAACCTAGTGTCACTGCTAATTGCGAACCCGTCTCTGCAAATGCTGCTGTGCAGCTCTCCATGTGGCTTTCAGCCGACATGCGCTCGCCATACGTCTGTACTGCAGAGATGCGTGCTTTGTACTTCTGTGTTTGTACTGTCAGCTTGCATCTGTGTTTCTCTCTCTGTCATGCATGCAGCACATGCACTTTCAATGGCACCCCCACTATTTTGACAGTCCATGTGCAGGCTGCTGTTGCTGAGCAGTGTTCCATGCTGTTCCTGCCGGAATGCTTCAGCTTCATTGGCAGAAGCCCCGCCGAAGTGAGTCGTATCACATCACACAGCATTGCAGTAAATACACCCACTGCACCTCCATCACATGAATTTTGTTGCGCTTGCATGACCAGCCTACATCTTGCATGGCCTTGTCTGTGCATACCTGCATTTTTAATGCAAATATCTTGACAATGGCCGTTGCTGCAAGCTCCCCACTACTTGCGTGATACTTGTTCAACTGCAATACACAGTATTGCCTGTGCTCTGGTCTGTTCGCTTCAACAAATGTTTCAGACTGCCTGCTGTTGGACCGCGCGCTCATCTAAATACATCCACCTGTCACATCTGACTGCCATTCCCATTCTCAGGTGATGCAGCTCAAGTGCGTGTGTTTGTGCAGTCCGTTGCAGCAGCAACGCCGTTAGACGGCCCAATCCTGCAGCGTTATCTCAGATTGGCTAAGGAAAACAGCCTCTGGTTGTCCCTGGGCGGCTTTCAAGAGTACTGCAGCTCGGATCCCCAGCGCCTGCAGAACTGCCATGTGATTGTGAACTCTGCTGGGCAGGTTGTGGCCACATACAGGAAGGTGCACCTCTTTGATGTGGAGGTCTTCAATGGGCCTGTGCTGAAGGAAACTAGCTTTACAGTGCCAGGCAAGGAGGTATGTTCTGTCCAGCTTGACATGGGTTTGCCCTCTGCCCTCTGCCCTTTGCCCTCTGCCCTTTGCCCTTGATCACTGCTCTCATCTGCACCTTGGACATCATATGTTGTGTTGGCTCCACCCCAAGTCTGCTCTGCTTTGGCTGCCGAAACGCGTCTGTCATGCGAAGCATATGCAAAAAACAGTGCATATGTGAAGACATCAGCTTGTAATGGTGCATCAAGGTCCCTTTGGCTTCATCACAGTGCACTTCAGGTTGCAGCAAAATTGTGTGGCTCAGCACTCTAGGCAAACCTCAAGGGACATGTGACATCCCAGACATGTTATATCTTACCTTGCAGTATGCATTTGGCGTCTGACACTGCCACCTGGGCTTGTGTGTAGGCAGGCTGAAACACATCATACTGTGCTACATACATTCCAGAATGTCACAGTTTGACTGTTGAGTTTATTGGTTGATTGGTCAATTATTTAGTTGGTTGATTGATAACACATGACTGCTAAGTCCATGCTTATGCTACCAATGGTACACCTAGCTGCCAGAACCACACCACGTTTCCAGAGCTGCTCAGTGCTGCACATGCTCAACCTTGAGGAAGCACACATACTGGATGACTGCATGCCCATGTATTGACACATGCTCATCTTGCAGCTGGTCACGTGTGACAGCCCAGCAGGCAAGCTAGGAGTGACGGTCTGCTATGACTTGAGGTTCCCAGAGATGTATCAGCTGCTGGCTTGGCACATGGGAGCTCAGATCATGTTGGTGCCCTCCGCCTTCACTGTTGCCACAGGTGCGGTTACTGTAGACAGTGTGCAACAGGCACTGGAATGAGCCCAGGCTGAGGCAGTATGAGAAAGAAGTGTTTTACATCCTTTGCCCACCCTTATGTCATCTTCAGACAATCACTCACTCTTGCACTCATTTGTTTGATAAACAAGCTTTTTCTAGGGTCAGGTTTGCAGAGCCCTGACCAGCTCCGGGATATCCAGGATACGAGTTACAAGCACAGGTCCTGGAAGCTCTACACATGGCAATCACTTTCTCAGCATCCCCACCTGTTTGCTCTGGATTCAGCGGTCTCCTTCTGCACACTCCCAAAGCACTTAGCACCCCATGACTTTGCACTGCAGTAGCACCTCGCAAGTCAAGATAACTCTGCATCAAGTCCGGCCATGCAATACATAGTCTCACCTTGGTGCCTGTCTGAGTCCTTGATGCCTTTGTCAGCAATCAGTTCTCGGCAATACAAGCACGGCCATCAAAAATCCTATGTTGCTGCATACAAGAGCTGCTGCTGATACGCATCAGTGCAACTACTGTGTCATGGCGATGTTCGCGTGTTGCAGCAGCAGATTCCAAATTGCTGCTGCTGCTGCTGCTGCTGCTGCTGTTGCTGCTGGTGTTTCACTATCAATAATACTAGTGATTTACTATTGGCTAGTTTGCAATTGTTGTGATGCATGACCTTACAGGCAAGGCTCATTGGGAGCTACTGCTGCGTGCCCGGGCTGTGGAGACCCAGTGCTATGTCATAGCGGCAGCACAAGCTGGCAGACACAATGAGAAGCGAGAAAGCTATGGGCATTCCATCATCATTGACCCCTGGGGGGAAGTTGTTGGGAAGCTGGATGACCCTTTGGCAACTGGCATTGCTACTGCTGAGATAGATCTGGAGCATTTGAAGACAATTAGGATTAGAATGCCTATCATTAATCACAGGCAGCTTGGCAGAGACTGCATGGGCTTACCACCTGCTGTACTAGCTTGAAGGCAAGAAGGTGGTCACCAGTAAGACACACGTATGTCTATGTATGCATACATGACACCCAATCTTTGGCAATTTTCTACAGTTGACAACTGCTGCCCATGGGAACACACACACACACACACACACACACACAGGGCAACTGCTGCAAACGGCACGCCATGTGGTGCATGTGAGCGAGTGGGTCTGTCGAGAGGCGATGTGTTGTGCACAAAACATACATTCAGACAATGCACTAAGCACATGTCTCTGCGATGATCAGATGCAGCAAATTTATATCTACATTCTGCTGTACTCTATGCCCAAATGCTGACCGGCAGCTTTTATGAGCAGTGTGCAGCATCAAGTGCAACAGATACAGCGCACGTGCTTTTAATGACATTATTGTGACCATGATAACACTATTGTGACGGCACATGCGCATGCGCTGTAATTGGTCAGGCAAGCGATGCGACCCCTTGGGGCCCCTTGGGGCAAGCGATGGGACCCCTTGGGGCTGATTGTACGTTTCACGATCATCTGCCGCCATATAACACATTGCCAAATTTTGGCTGCATGCAGCTGGGGATGTATCGTTGTGCAATGTCTAGAAAACATATGCTCATGTGCGAAGTCAACACTCTATAGAGCTAGCTAGCTACTATAGTAAGTATGTATGAGGACAAAGCTGCAACCAACAAACCAGTCTCTTGTGACCCCTGGAAAGAACCAGTATCATCATGCATGGCCTGAACATTATAACAAATGTCTGGTACTAACAGACACCACGAAGATGCATCCGTATGGTCAATAATAATGAACTGGTCCTTTGTTTATTTTTAGATTGTCCTGCTTATATGGGACTATTAGATGGGACGAGACCAACCTTCAAACCATCCAACGGATGGGCAGTCAAGGTCACAGTACTAGGGAGATCCAATACCAACCTAGATGCTATTACATCACCAAAAAATCGGAAATGTGCTCTGTTCAGCTGAGGTAACTCTAACAGCCGTTGCAATGTCCCCTCTGTTTCTTCAATGGGTTTGACAGTCACATCAACGAAGTTCAAAGCAGGAAAAATCTCAGCTAAGCGCAGCGAGGCTGCCTTGTCTGCATAGAACTGGCCTGTGACTGTGAGGCGCTGTAAATGTACAGGGGGCTTGTCAAACCACGGATTATCTGTCTCCAGCCACAGATTTTCAACACAAAAGGTGCTGATGTTGCCGAAACACGGTTCCGCCATTGGTTGGCACAAATAGGCATTGAATTGATTGCAAGTTAGATCTGTGACATTCCTAATACTATCTGGCAGAAATTTATAAACCTCCGCTTCAATCAAATAGGTGTCGACGGTGCAGCTGTGAAGGGCTAAGCACTTCATTATCGTCATAATGCTCCTCAACTGTAATAGGTCTGTCTCGGACTGGTAGATGTCCTGGTTCACGTCTAGCGTCAAACACTTCACATCTGTAAGCTGCCCTCTTGCAAGCTTGTCACACAACCAGAACAAACGACCATACAGGTACTCCTCTCTGGCTTGCCAGTCAATGAGGAGGCGATACGGATGCGCCGACTTGCTCAGGGCGCGCCAACGCCGACTCACGCAAGCGCAGTGCGCAAAGTCAGCAGGCGCATCTAGACATCTGAAGATGGCAGAAAGAAGGCTATCAGGCAGAAAAACCATCGTCTTATTAATTTCTGGTAGCTTTCTGCATTTCAGCTGCCCAGCCACCTACTGAAACCGCTCCCAAATCCTTGCTTACCACACTAGATCGGCTCGAACAAATCGTTGAAGAAGAAGAAGAAGAAGGATTTTACAAGTTTCTTTTGTGGCAATCAAGAGGCAATCAAGACCGTAGCCAAAGAGTTTGATACTGCACTTGAAACTGCGGTTGAGACTTCAAAGAGTGAGTATACGTTTGATGAGGAAGGCATCAAGAGAGTATTGCCAACAACTGTAGAGCGCATAGGGCAGTTCATAGCTGACCGTACCAAACCTAGACCTGTACGACTGGTGTTCAGCACACTGTTACAGAAGCACGGTTTCCTACGTATGGCCAAGGCTTTAAGACAAGCAGGGTTCAGATTGGATGATGATCTCACGAGATCACAGCAAGCAGAGCGAAAAACTTTGAGCCTGGATTTCCAGGACCTCAAAACCAAAGGTTACCAGCCTTACTTCCGAGGCTCACTCTTGCAGTACTACAGCAACAACAGGGTCCATACATGTGCAAAAGGGAAAGCAAACAAAGTCTGCATGAATGTTTAAACTGTACAGTCAAGATATGTCACACATGAGCAATGTATGCAGACTTTCACTTGTATATGCACAAGCTTGTCATGCATTACTGACATAGTGGTCATGACAGTGGTATTTGGTATCTGTTTACATGCTAAAAGGCTTTTGTTTGCAGCACATTTGGTTTCTCTTCACACACAGTGACAGTTTTTTTTAATTTTGACAGTTTCTTGATGATGCTCTTTTTGTTTGTCTATGTCACTTGTTTGTCTGTCTCGTTTTCTGATGAAGAATCGCAATTTGGTCAAATGGGCTAGCTGGCCCCAACGACTGTAAAATCCATGAATGAATGAATGAATGTGATACCGCCTCCGCCACTGGTCAACGTAAAGATGTGACTAATCAAGCATGCAAGCTGTCGGTCTGTGAGTATGTATGTCAAGTACTCAAAAGCTTGTTGGCTGACGTTGACCAGGCACAGCCATGTGCTCTGCGATGCAGTTCACGATGCAAATGCTACTCAATCGAGGCGCACTGCCTTCCCTGGCCCAGCATTACAGCAGGAAGCAGCTCCTCGCCAAGCCGTCATGTGGCGGGCACTGGTGCAGAGCGTCTAGCTCCATGCGGACGATGGAAACGCACGCCACAGGACAGGTGCTCAATGCAGCAAGTGTTAAAGCCTTGCATAAAAATCACGTGTGCTCACAGGTTGTCTAGTGTTTTCAGCACTCACAGGGCCGAGCTTCGCTGCAAGGCCTGTTTCTGACACTCAGTACGGCTTGCAGGTCATCAGCAAGGAAGCAAACTTTGTGACAGTCAGAGTGAACAAAGCCGATGTCACATCGACAGCCAGTCCTGAGCGTACAGACCTCCTGTGCAGTGTGCGTGCTTTGCTCAAGAAGATCAAGCAAACTGTGCTTGTTGGTGACAACGTACAAGTTGCGTCCATTGACTGGACTGATAAGCGAGGTATGGTGAGATGCAAATGCTTTCAACATGAGGCTTGTACACCATCTATATACATGTATCTGCTCCGTCTTCTGTTATCCACTTACATGCAACAGCTGTACATGCATATGCTGCTGTACATCAATGCCTGTCTTTGCATGACATGTCAATCAAGTCGCAATCATGATGGCACAGCATCTCTTGTTCACTCAGGCTCATGCTTTTCTTGACTTGCTTGATTTGCTGCATGAGATGCACAACTCAGCACCAACACAGTGCAAGCATGACCCCTATTGCAAGCAGCACAGTCATCTCCTAAACTGTAGCTGAGCCCCAAAGGCTCATCAAGCTGTGCATCCTCAGCTCGATGAGCCTCCTGCAAAATATGTCTGATGGCACAGCGCGAGGAAGTTATTGCGCATCACAGATCTCATAATTTGGTCATGATAGGCCTATTGTACGAGGCATGCCCTGACGGCTGCCAGCAAGTCCTGCCAGGGCTAAGGCCCTACCCCATGAGGGGGCATCTGCTCTTGTATCACAGATCTCTTCCACAAGCGCACTTCAATCAAGCTGTGACCCTGGCTGCATCACACATCTCTTGCACAACAGCATGCCACAAAGCTGCGGTCCTAGCTATAGTCCAGAACAGTAACCTCACGCTTTGCATGCTTGCCAGTTCAGGCGTGGTTCAAGAGGTGTTGAACCGGCACAGCGAGATGAGCGATCCGGCCATGGCTAATGTGGATCAGATCATCTTAGTCATGTCACTCAATCTCCCGCCATTTGATGCTCGCCAGGCCACAAGGTTCCTGGTCTCTGCAGAGGCTGCCGACATTCCTGTCATGCTGTTGCTGAACAAGGCAGATCTGCTCCAGGATGACATGACTCAGGCATTAGTTGCAGAGGTGACGGACGTGGTTGTCAGCTGCTGATGTGCCTGACCTCTCAAAATGAGCATGGTCTCTCAGTGACAGGTCTTTAGTTGCCATGCTTTGACGTTATCATTTGGAGCCCCTGCAAAGGTGTCAATGTCTCATTACTCATGCCGCCCCAGCCTGACCCTGAATGTATGACTGGGCATGCATGATAGCCTGCTTTGCATGCTGTGGCAACACAGCGTGATGTTGTGTCTGCCAAATATATGTTTGGCCTGTGCACGGACTTCAGACGCACAACCCATCTTGCAGGTGCAACATTGGGGCTATAAGGCAATTGCAGTCAGCGTAGCCTCAGGTCAAGGTATGGTACAGCTAGCAGAAGCTCTGGATGGACGCATCTCTGCTGTCGCCGGTCCATCCGGTGTTGGAAAATCATCCATCATCAATGCCTTGCGCCTGAGAGCACAGCATGCACAGCAGGCCGAGCGCGACCTGCAGCATGGACAGCCAGACAAGGCACAGCATGACGTCCATGTCAGCCATTCAAATTCAAGTTCTGATGCCATTGCTTCACCAAGGGCTGTTCAATCTGCTGAATCTGCAAACTCCAAACTAGAGTATTCAGAAGCAGGTCAGGCGCCAGCCAGACAGCAAACTGCCTCCAGCATTGCACCACATGTGTCTGATGCCACAGCGTCTAGTCATGACACATTGATACAAACAGCTGATGTGGCTTCCACTTCAAGTCAGCATCCATCACAGGAGGATGGAGAGCAGCAACAGCATAGCAATGACTTGATTATGCCTGGACAGCAACAACATTCCAATGAGACAAACGCTGGTCTTGACAGTCATGCTGCTTCCTCTCGCACTCTTCAGAACACAGAAGCAAGCTCTTCTTCTTCTTCGTCTTCGACTGCGTTTGGAATGCCAAGCCACTCATCTGGGCAACATTTGGAAGAAGAAGAAGAGCAAGTGGGGATGGGGGCCCAAAGTGGGGTAGCAGAGGGGGTGCGACTGCAGTCTGTGGGTGAGATGTCCAACATAGGTCGTGGCATGCACACAACACGACATGTGGCTCTCCTTGAGGTACACCGCTCTTCTTCATCAGACCGATGCTCTTCTTCACCACACTGCTGCTCTTCTTCATCAGACTAGTGTTCTTCTTCACCATGTTGCTGCTCTGCATTTTCTGCTCTGTACTCTTTTTGGCTGTGCTTCCCTCTTCTTCCTTGAACCCATGTCAACCTTGACCCACCCCTGTCAGGTGACACTCTTGACTTTTCTTCACAGTTTGCTCATCACCTATGCTCACGCACACACTAGTGTTTGTTTGTCATATGCTGCTTTTATGTCGTTGCTGCATGCATGTGCCTGCTAATGCCTCCCGCCGTTGTTCTGGCCCATTTGCAATGCCATTAGAACACGCAACATGCCATGGTCAATCAAGGGTTGCAAGCTCTTCATGCCCTTCAGACACAAGTGTTGCCTGCAATGACAATTGCTGTAAAAGCAGCTGCGACCTCAAGCTGCTGGCAGGGCTGCAGTACACCACATTCAATGTCAGTGGGGCTAACATGGAGACATCCATGTCAGACCCCAACACCTGGACCCAGCAAGTTATGTTAAAGGACATTGCAAACACACCAACAGAGTCCTTGCTGAGCTCCTGTTGGTGTGTTTGCCACCCCAATTTGTTGTACTGCAGCCCTGCCAGCAGCTTCAGGTCGCAGCTGCTTTTACAGCAATTGTCACTGCAGGCAACACTTGTGTCTGAAGGGCATGAAGAGCTTGCAACACTTGATTGCATGTATTGCATGTTCCAGTCTTGCCAAGTTGGAAGGGCATGAAGAGTTTGCAGACAGCCAGCTGGTCAAGAAGGGTATGGACAAGTCTTGACAACAGCAGTAAGAACCTCTGCCTCAATTAGTTGGGGCAGGAATTCTCGCCCAATCTTGCTCCAATCTCAGCCTCAGTATATGCACTCAGAGTTACTCTAGCCTTATGTACGCTGGAGTCTTGGTCTACAGCCTGAATGCTGAAACCCTACCCTAAACCCTGTTCACGTTAAGCCAATTTGTGGTTGCCATTGTCATGCAGGTGGGCCAGGGGCTTTTAGCAGACACCCCCGGTTTCAATGTCCCCAGCCTGACCAACCTGACAATCAGCAATCTACAAGCCTGCTTCCCAGAAATTGAGAGGCGGCTAGATACACACAGGTACCATGATGAAGAAGTGCACAGTGCCCTTGGCAAGTAGTGCATGCAAAATGGCACTTGACGTGCACGATAGAAATTTCCTGTGTAAATCATCTGTGCCTAGCCAATCTGCTCATTGCAGCAATGCAGGTTTTTTATTGTTGACTGCCTGGGCTGTACGTGCAGCATTTTTGCATCAGAAGCTTGCTGTCACCAAAACTTGAGCTCTGCATCTGATTTAACGCATTGGTATGGTTCAAATGGCAGATCATTCAGATGGCACAGCTTGCGCAGAAGAGTGCTGTGATACTGTGCAAAGTTTGTATGGTTACATGTATGAACAGTGTGCAAATCTGCCTGCCTGCAGATGTGCCTTCAGCAACTGCCAGCACCTGCAAGAGCCTGGCTGTTGCCTGCATGAAGACTTTGACCGGCATCCAATCTATGTTGAGCTGTACCACGAAGTCAAACAAAACGAAGACCTGGAAAGACATCGCTCAATGAGCAAGAAGGTACTGCTTCCTACTTTCTGCTTGGAAAAGAAACGGCCTCATTGCCGTTAGTGTCCCTCCAGCTGTCAGTGAGTAGCTTGAGTGACTAGCTTACATGACCAAGCCGCTTGCACACAATTTTTTGGGCATGAGATGGCTTGATAATGCTTGGGATCATTTGCCCTCAGCCTGCTTCTTAATCAGTTCAAGCCAATGGCAAAGAACAGGCAGTCATAGCACAAGTGCCTGCTGCAATGCTTACGGCCTTTGTGTAGTCTCTGTACCCCAAATCCCGATTTGGGCATGTTGCACCCTTTTTGGAACTTCTTTTTCTGTACCGGCTTGGACCCTTATGACCCTTATCTTCCTCCTATGACATTGGACATTGTCTCTTTCTTGCACACGCACAAACTTCTGTGACGCTTGCATAGCAGCCTTGTTCTATAACTACAGCATGCAGCTTTGCATGCTCAGAAGGTTGTCCTGGGCAGCCCGGTATAATACTTGGCTTCTCATTAAATTGACGCCGAAAGGCGTAGTCTTTTCTTTTTTCTTTTCTTTTCTTTTCTCCAGTGCAAGTTTGTGTAGCACAGCTGAGGTGGAAGGCTTGTTGCTAGCGTGTCATGAGGCTAATTTTCTGCACGGTTACAGCTTGTTACCAACATAATGTGTCAGTACTGCAGAGGCGCCAAGGCACTGTTCGTTTCAAGACCAAAGCTGGCGGGGAACAGAGTCGTGAGGCGCTGCTGGAGACCAAGACACATCGTAGAGTGAACCGGAGACAGGTAAGCAGCCAATGCTTTTGCGCATTATGCAAAGTGTGGCATAAGAAGCCAGCATTCAGTGAGATTGATCACTTGTGTGACCCGATAGCTTGGTCATGTCCTTTGATGACCAGTTGTGCAGCAAGAATCAAATGCAATGGGGCCAGAGCAAATACAGCCATTCTCACACGGCGTTTGGTCCTGTTCACACTGTTACACCTTATGTTTGTCTCTATAACTTTGATCTGCGTTGTTGCAGACCAGGCAAGGGATGCAGGACCTCATAGACAAAGCTAGCCAAGAAGAGGGAGGGGATTTGTAACTATGTCAAATGAATGAGTCTGAATACAGAGCAAAATTGCGCAGTATGAATGCTCAGCGCCTTATGTGGCACACTTTGTGGAACACCCTTAACAGCTGGTCTCAGCTGGAAGAGGCCTCAGTCATCATCCTGGAACTCTCTTCGGTCTGTCCATCTTGGCTGACGAATTTGCTTTATTTCTTCCTGCAAAGCAAGCTAGCTGTTGTGCACTCAAGGAACTGCAAATGTGGTCAGCCTTGCAGCATTCAACACTTGCCTCAGACAAGTATTTCCCTGTTTCCTTATAGTTCTGACGGTTGAGTTCTCGCAAATCTGCTAGCCTTTTGTCGTCTGCGTTGTCTCTGCTGATGTAAAATAGCGGTGCACCAATGCCCACTACGATGCCTAGTACTGCTGCGAAAGCCCCTGTCAGTGTATCAGGGTCTGACCAATCTAGCTCAATGCCTGCTTGAACTCGTTGTCTGCTGGCTGTGTGTTTTCTTGATACTTGCTGCCTCCGACAGTTGACGAGAGGTACTTGCCTTCCGCTGAATGGGCGAGCCGTGAGACACGGTGCAGTCAGTTGCAACGTATGCATGGCAGACGGGCGAGAGCAACCACAATGCAATGAGATCAAACAGGAAGATTGGAATTGGCCAGTGCAAAGCGGCCAAAGTTTGCCAGCCACTTGTCGTTCAACATCAACATGTCGATGTCGTTTGACCTCAGCGAAGTGATCAAGGGCAGATCAAAGGGCCCTGACCTAAAAGGGCATTTGCAGGGGACAGCTCAAGCTGGAGAGTGAGGCTCATGAGTCATGACTGATTTCTAAATTTGTGGCTCTGAATTCAGCAATCAGTACCTATGTCATGCTGTGGTAACACACACCAGACTGTCTTTCAATGCACCGCAAATTTTGTTATCAAGGCAGCAAAGCATCAGCCCATAACTTTCCTAGGAAGGACTGGACGCTTTTGCTTTGCAACTCTTGGCCTTGATGATCGCTCATGAGCAGTACAGGTCACTCCCGTCTTACAGGAGCGAAGCTTGAAATCCAGTTGCTCTGTTGCCTGATGAGTGCTGCTCGTGGCAGAACCTTGGATTGACAATATTGGCACCAGCTCAGACAGCAGCAGGCGGCAACTCTCTACTTTGATTTGTAAACTAGTTGCGAACCCATGTTGAAATATTGGGGCCTCAGATTTGCAAATTGTGAGGTTGCACAGCTGTGATGTGACAGGCTTTAAAACTGAGTGATAAGCAGGCATGCAATGGGGCTTCAGATTTGTGAGGCTGCATAGCTTTGATGTGACAAGCTTTGAAACTGCAAGTAAGCAGGCATGCAATGTGTAGG
>JAABUK010003800.1_pt1 | contig 25160 bp, 25 predicted proteins | sample 5559141 | NCBI WGS metagenome assembly JAABUK01 (sample SAMN10711869, study PRJNA513367) | rock metagenome | isolation source: Antarctica rocks | place: Antarctica: Victoria Land, Pudding Butte nord | collected 2016-01-03 | reverse complement strand
GGCATATTGGTATGTAGGTTGTTGCTGTATTGGAGTCTATCTAGGAGGTGGAAGGTGAAAACTCTACTAGCGGCCCCCAGCCTAATAGGGCGGAGATTACCAACCAAATCACACCTGAAATTCCAACAAGGGTAAGCTGTTTGGTGCTCTTCTGGGATATCGGCTAGAGGTTTGTAATTGTATACATGGCGCCAATTCTTGTACAGGTTGCAATAGTCTAGGTAAGGAGGTTTTACGCGAGTTGAGGGGTTGGATGGATCAAGATCTCGAAAGGTGCCGTAGCGCAGTTAAGACACCAATGAGTACAAGCGCCGAAGAGAGCTCTGTGACCTTTGGCGACGACGGAGGCTGGGGGGAGTATGAGCGCCAGGTTTGGATGATGGTTGAAGGAGGGATAGCGAGGTCCCATCCGAGTGCAAGCTCCTCCCAGGCGATAGGAGTTCAGGTTGTGCGAGGCTGCGAGGGAGAAGAAGTAGTTTATCAAGACTTAGCGAAGAAGCTCGATGACTGCCGGAGAGGATGAATTGATGATTGGGTCGATTTCGTAGACTTTTGTGTTAAGTTTGTCGCCGCCGATATGCAAGTGAGAAGAATAAAAGCTGGTGCGTGGGGAGATATCGGTGAGTAGAGTGCTTAGGATTCTGTGACTGCGGATGATTCAGTTTCAGTTGCCCGCTGGGGAGCTCTTGAGCGTAGGGAGACCATGGCTGCTGGTTGAAGACGATAATTAAATCGGGATAGGCCTGGGAAGTCGAAGCAGTATGGCGCGGGAGGTCAATCTCTACCTATACTTCGACGCCGAGATACTCCCCATACTCTTGCACGTCTTTCAATCTCGGACTTTCCATATCTGGTTCGTGGTTAAATGACAGACACCCAGCAATCCCTCCACAGCCACCGTGAAAAGACCTCAACTTCGGCACCTCATCTGTCATCTAATATACTCCACCATCAGCGCATCAAATAACCCCTGATTACCAGTCAGCAGTCTGTAACCATGATGTTAAAAAGGGAGAATGAATAGGTAAGTCGTTGATGTGTTTCTAGCCTTCATCCCACCTGCTTCGGCCAGAAACGCCGGATCGCCTACCTATTGCCCTCTATTTATTCAGTCGCTTCGATAGAGGAACCCCTGGCGCGTGTGCACGGCTTTTGAGCCTTTTATTTACATATGAAATTGCCCGGAGATGCTGAGTAGGCCTCAACACATGGAAATTGTACGTAGCCAACTCATAAAATAATACACTAGGGCAGCATTACATAGGTACTTGCGAACTTTAATGTGTCTGTAACAAACTTCATTACATAGAGATGGGAGTATAAATTTGAAACAAGTACCCAGCTCTCTCTCTAACACTAAGTCATTTCCGCGTAGATGTCTCACCAAAGAGATTGTAGTCAGCATTTCTTCATGCTGTGTCAGTGTTGCTGTCATAGGTGATAAGAAGGTTTGGAATATCATGAGAGGCTTGTAGAAGCTAATATGTTCGGATTAGTTCTGAAAGATGGTGTTTCATATGATTTTCGACGCCTATTATTGAGATTTCAGTCAGCCACATCAGATTAATTTCCTGTTGAAGGAATACTAACAATATCATCAGCATATCTATTATACGTCTCTTCCGAAAATCTAGTTAGTCATTTTCCGTCTTGAGAAGGTTCAATCCTCTTGCACAAGTCTCAAAATTTCCGCGCTGAGCTCAATAGTCTGTATATTACAGACTATGAGCATTTCTTATCCCTTAGCTAGACGATGAAGATGCTTATATCGCCTTGTCTTCTCTTTGAGCATTTCCAAGTCTGCATTTACCCCTTTCAAAGTTCAAAGGACCCTGGCTAGACTCTTCACGCCCTCTGTGACCACCTGATCAATCCTCGATAACGTATTGACTTGTCGCTCTATGGCGCCCATGTCATCAGCACCTCCGACGACCATTGCCCAGAACTTTGTCCAGAACTACCTTTGATCTTCGATAACAGCACGAGAGGTCGAAAGCGATCGAGTATCATGTACTAATACGGAATGAATATTGTCAAGGTTCGTTTGAAGACGTTTTATGTTTGCAAGCAGCTCGTCCGCTTGACTTGTTAGAACTATAATTCTAGGCGATATCTCGTCGATATACATAACAAATGTGGATACTACTGATCTTATAGCTGTGTCCGCAGATGCCTTCGGGAACGATCTGTAAAAGGCTTTGTATGACCGCAAGACGAAATCCGATAAGATAACAGCAGTCACGTAGTTGAACAGAATGCGACCATGATTGTAGGGTATGAAGTCGTTCTGCGTAGAGAGAGTAGCATCGGCTACGCTAGGGTTCTTCGGCATCTGTATATGCTGAGCGATTCGTGTAAGGTCTTGAATGGTTCAATCGGTAATAAGAAGAACAAAATCTATTTTACCTTCAACTTGTGCGATAAACATAGATAGGTCGTCTCGTACATGGCCAGAGGTCTCCAAATGTTGTACAATAACTTGAATAAGGGGGGTACGAGAGGGAATTTCTGACGATTCGATAAGCCAACGAGCATCTTGAAGACGATCATCCGTATAATGGAGCCGATATGGGAGCGTTACTAATGGGTTAACCTCGTATAATGCATTAGTAAATCCATTGTGAGTGCTATTAATAGCTTCGGCGAAGATGGATTCCTTTATACTAAATATTGGTGACGGATCTGAGGTACTACACCACGTGGAGTTGCACATCTCGGTGGTAAACGGAAGACGACAGGAGAGCGTGTAGATTGGATAGGAAAACAATAAGATAAAGGTCCAGGATGCAACCAGAATCACTAAGAGAATGTGTCAGAATAAAAGATAAGAAAGAATACTCCAAGCGATATTGAACAAGCAAACGAATGGCCAGAGGATCGCAGAGACCATTAAGAATACCTTGTGACATTTCATGTAAATATCGTCCAAAACTTCAGGTAGGATGGTGATGGTGTGAGAGATCCATTAACGAACCGGATCTAAAACCGAATTAATAATCGCGGATTTTGTACTGCATATAGTTGGCCTTGAGTCATGACTACTGCAGCACGATGGCAGCACTCCTCTCAGGCCTAGCGGGGTTTCGGTTTTGGATAGCAGCTTCATTTGAAGCTCAACGGCTGCCGCAGCTACTCATACTATTATTCATGTTTCGATCACATAGTAGATTTACCTGAATCTGTATCTGCTTTCGCATCCGTGTTTAAGCCTTCGAGCGAATTCTGGAGACCGGCACTACGGCGTGAGAGGCTATATCCATCTGATATAATTCCTCGTGAAGGTTAGATTCCAGTAAAGGTAATAAGCGGACACATATAGAGAGGTAAAGAATTTACTCACCCTCTAGGTTGGAAGAATAGGGTACGGCGTGTTCCGAGTTATGTACACTGGGAGAGCCCTTATATGGGTTGGGAACAGTCGGAGTGGTCGGCTTCAATGTAGTGGATGTAAAGACAGGCCCTGCATTCATTGCCGCCACGACACTTTAGGCTGTTGTGCCTCATTATTGTCGTCCTCTCCGGTTGTCTTTCTCTTGTCTCGTGCAGATTTGATCGATCCCCTCAAGTTCGGTCCACGTTGCCCGAGCCTTCGCTTGTTGGTGCTCAAACTGATTTGCACGCTCTTTCCTACGGTCCACTTTCTTTTCCAGTTCGACGAGCTTTTCATCATTGGGGTCGCTTGCCATTGTCGATTGCGATTGTGTTACGGAATACACTTCAACTTGAAAGAGCTGGGACTGCTGACGAGAACCCTAAGTATTCAAGGTTCTGATTGTAGTACATCTTTATGATCAGTTGGAAGATGTTAACCAAGCGACTAGATCTTGTCGTTTCATCATCTCTATCAATGGTTTTGAAACATTATGAGACCGATCATGGAATGGTTTATAAGATGGCTTTACCCGATCCTGAGACAATCAACCCTTACCGCACAGGCCTACAGAGGTTCCATTTGCGGGCTGATTTGTCTAATTTTGGCAAAGAGCGAGCAGGATCCAAGCCAATGTAATGGAGAAAGCTGTGGCGTGACGATGTAACAATGAAAGCTGTATCACACAGTCGGCTTAGGGTTCAATTTCGGCATTCAGTGTCTGGATGAAGAAATGAAAGAAGCTATCGTTGTATGCAAAAGTCTGGTTCAGTTTTCGGGTTTTAGCGAATTTGGCGGGGAAAACACACAAATCAGCCTCAAATTTGGTAGCAAATAGAGCAAATACCTGAATATCATCCCCACACCCTCAAAACACTCCCCGGCTCCATTTTTGAAGCTATACAAACCTCAGCCTTACACGAGCGCAATCCTGTCCTACCTAGTATGCCTCAAGCTCTTACCCAGAACCTTAGAGACGAGATTCAATTTCACCTAGCTCGTGACGATAGCACAGCGTTCATACACAAAGTCACTCATGTTACCATTCAGCAGATCAATCGTATGCGTAAAAAACATCTTCATTTCAGCGATGTGACGTTGACGCTTGATACGATTGATAGATCGAAGATTCTGAGTGAGTATCATGCTCAGAAGCTTCTTGACTTTCTCAGTCAACGACTCATCATCTATCAGAATGACATGATCTGATTTCTGTACGACGAGTTTGACATTGTCATCAGTCAAAGCATGATCAGCAGACTGCTCAAACAAGCTAGATACAGCAGAAAGATTGCTCAAAGAGTCGCTGCTGAGCGCAATGAGAAGCTTTGCAGTGAATGAAAATGATGACTTATGAGCTGAACATCTGATCAGCTAGTCTTCTTCAATGAAAGCGTTGCTTGTGAGCGAACAGATAGACTCAACTTTCTTCTCTTCTCTACTTTTTCTAATCATGTTAATGCTTGCTCATTAGCTGATTGAAAGTATGACTGAGTCTCGATTGATCTATCTCTGCACGTCATTTAAAGTCTAAAATGATCAAAGAGATGAAGCATTTTGTCAGCATTTTTCATTGATGAATACATTGCATGAAAGATGCATCATGACTTCATAACAAAAGAGATCTTTCTGAACTTCATGCAATCACAGATGCTTTTTATATGCAATTCTGAAGAAATAGAATTGCATTCAATGATGATCATGAATAATGCTAGAATTCATCAATCAGCAAAGCTCAATGAGCTATGTGAAAGCTTTGAGATGCATCTTGTCAAATTGTCATTCTACTCGTCTGACTATAACTTCATAGAAAGTTCATTTTCAATGTTGAAAGCTTGAATTAAAAAAAATGATCAGCTTGTTTGATGATATGATGAATCTAATGAGAGATTTGATGAATTTCTAAAAGTAGCAGTCAGATCACAAAGAGAGCAAGTTGATGATTCTGAAGCACTTTTTCATCTGATTAACATAGTTCATATATTCAGATGATATCTAGATATAGATAGACTCATCATAGTCAAACTCATCATGCTTCTTCACTATTTCTGAATAATCATTTAAAGTCTTCTTCATCTTCTTCATCTTCTTCATCTTTTTCAAACTTTCATCTTTGATCAATATTTGTGAGACTGAGATCTTGACTTGAAACTCTAGAGCAGATCTTCAAGCTTGAGAATTATATAAATGACTTCATGTTTGCATTGTTGAAGTACGAGCTTGCTGAACTGATGTAGAAAATGTAAAGCATGTTGTTGATGTATCTTTAATCGTTGATTCAAATGACAATTTGTCATCTGAATCAGAATTTCTAAAGTGAGCATACTTGCTGACATCATGAATCAGCTGTATATCAATGTCAGCAAATATGTTTAAGTTCTTTCAATGACTCTCATCATGCTCTTTTCAGCTTTGTATTGTTTGTAGATCATAATATTGAGCATTCAGCTCATCGAAGATGTGTCAAAAAGAACGTGCTTGAGTGTTACTAACTTTAAAGACATGTCAGAAGATATAATCACGAAGATCATCGCTCTGAACAGAACTGCTAAAATGAACAGACAATGTATGTTGATGTCAATTGAGCATAAAAGAAGTCTCAATCTTCTTGAGCATCTTCAGCTTATTGCAACTATTTGTCTGCTTTTGTTGATTCTTTCTCTTTTGTTTAATTCTTCACTCTTCGATCTTTCTTTCTTCTTCAACTGTTGCTCTTTGTATCATCTGCAGCATCAATACGTCTGCTATGCTGATTGATTCATCGATGATCTGCAATAACTGTATAAAAGTAGACAACGATGTAATGATTGAAAAAGATGTTAAGAAAGAATTGACACACTTGACTTAAAATTTCGCTGTCATCAAAACTTTGATCAGCGTTCTTGAAGATCTAGTAAGTGACACAGACTCATCGTCTCTATTAATTGCTTTTGATCAGCATATTATATGATCAGCAGTCAGTCAATGATGAATGTCTGATTCATTGATTCAGCAGTACTTTTTCTTATTATGACAGTTTTCTTTGCACATTCAACTCATCTGAAGAACTTTCGTCTGTTCTACAATGTTTGCATGAAGTTGATCATGCTCATTGACTTTTTTCTTCAGCTTCACTGTTTGAGTGAGTGATATCTTCGTCGTTGAAAGCTCAGCTATGAGCGTTGAAGATGCAATATCAGTCTTATTGTGATTGAAGATGAGTTCTAGATTAATGTTTACATTCTTTTTATCTGCTGAGTACTTCTGTTGAACATTCGAAGCTACTCTCTCTCAAAAATCATGCAGTGTCAGAATCATTCACTCATTCTTCTTTATTAAATATCAGATGATGATGATTTTTATAAATATTAACACACATTCTAGATCAATGAAATCAACATGCTCAGAGCATTTATGCATCTGCTCTTGACACAGATCTTGAAGATTGACATCGTTCTCATCATTTATAGTAATTTGCAAGACATCATTGATGATGAGAGTGACTTCATACTTGACTGTCATGTTCATAAACGATCTGAGCAATTCTAGCAATAGCGATGACTTTGACTTCGTTGATTTTCATCTTTTCATTGATGCAGTGAGCTTCGTGAATTGCTTTGAAGCTGCTTGAGTCTGAGACTGATTATCATCTAGATTCTTCTCATTCTCATTCTCATCTTCAAATCAATCAAGCTTCGCTGATGATGACACTGACGATGACACACGCACTTTTCAAGTGACAAGAGTAGCAGCAGTCTTAGCGACAAAGATGACAAGCTCGCTCGAGATGAGTGCATTTACGTTGACAGCTTGAGAGATCTGAGAGGCCTTGAGAGAATTAAGCTGAGAAATCTTGAGAGAGTTAAGTCTGAACAAAGAAAGATCTTCTACATCTGAAAGCATCGGGGGTGAGAAGATCTCTGCCTCTGAAGAAAGTATGATAGAATTCTTAGATACGAGAACGATTTTGCGTGCCTTAGAAGTCTTGAGTGCATCTAGGTGAAGCAGAGCCTTGAAGGAAGTTCTTTTGCATTCGATACGCCTGAGAGGCATTCTGACTATCTAGAATTGCCCCCGTGTAAGGCTGAGGTTTGTATAGCTTCAAAAATGAAGCTTTGGGGTGTTTTGAAGGTGTGAGGATGATATCTAGGTATTTGCTCTATTTGCACCAAATTTGAGGCTGATTTGTGTGTTTTCCCCGTCAAATTCGCTAAAACCCGAAAACTGAACCAGACTTTTGCATACAACGATACTTCATTGGTAAGTTCCAGCTAGAATAGAAAGTCAAACTTCAAACCAAGCTTCGTGTCAGCTGCATGGCAACAGAGTATATGCAAGCTAACATTCATTTGTATGGCGCGTCTCCTGGGCCTGAGATGCTTGAGTGATTGGCGTTTCTACTAGTGCTAGCCAAAGCACCTTCGACGAAGGATGATGAAGATCATTGATTCCACGCCATCAACGACTAGGTTATATATGTGGTCGCTTAATCTCTGTACACAGCAATATTATTCTGGTGTCAGTATACATCCTCAAGCGATCAACGCCCCTTCTTCAGGGTCGGTCCACCATCAGGGAGAACAAGTTTTTCAAGTCTGTCAACGACCAAACCATGCGCAGCAACGATTCAGCCTCTTGTACCTACCGATATTTTCCATGATGGCACAGTGGGAGTGGGAGCCTAACAGAGCAACCGCAGCAAGACCGCAGCAGCGCCACAGACATCCATAAAGTATGGCCAGATTCGCAAGTCATGAAACATTTCCTAAAGAGCTCTTTCTGCAGCAAGGTTGATGGCTTTTCTTGAACATGGAACACTCAACAGCGCCGTAGAAGTCGAGTTAGAACTCTCCTATCTTCGCTTCTAGTTATGCATATATAGTTATTGTATCTCCCTCCATCTTCCGAGTTCCTTCTCGTCTACTGCTATACCTATCATTTTATCTATGACCAGTATGGGAACCCTCACTCCTCCTTCTGATAGGGATCGAGGCAGAGCAGAGGTACTTCTTACAGCCTTCCGGGCTCCAGTGCCTCTCACAATGGTCTTGATTTCTTTATGTATGTTAGGACAAAGATTAAAAGTTTGGGCCTGGACGACTATTCAATGTTGGTAGCATGGGTAAACAAACACTTCTTCTCCATCATCCACCCCAACCATTGACCTGACTCTTCTATGTGGTTACTTTTGCACTCTTGACCGTCGTCGTATTGCATGGGAGGTGCCGGTGCCGACCACCTTTTCTATCTCAGTCCAGATCCCCTCGCATCCATCTTCGAATACACTTAGATCAGCCAGCCCATAGCCGTACTGGCGAGTGTCTTTGGAAAGTCCTCTATTGCTGTCCTTCTACCGAGGCTAATGGGCCCTAACAACTTCTGACGTAAACATTTGATATATGCCAATAGTCTACATGTGCGTTAGTACCGTTGTCTGTGCCGTATCACTCGCGCAATGCAAACCAGCAATGCTCGTGGTTCCTGGAGCTACATGCTCAGAGCTGGCCGTTAACACCGCCGTTGCACTCTTTCAATCTGATACCATGCTGCTTGTTCGCTGTACTCCCTGACGCTAATCGCGATTAGCTTATGACACCTTCCATGACTTTGGTCTCTCACTCCTTCCCATCACTATCATTTGAAACCTGAAATTGCGCATCCAGAAACAGACGGTACTCCGTGTACTGTTCGCACTTGGACTTTTCGTAAGTCTGGATTTAGAATTCGACTATATGTGTCTGGAGCTAATCATTACAAAGCGCAGAGATTTGTGCTGCTATGAAAACCCTACGCGTCTAAGCTCAACGCCCATGTAGACCTCAACCTGTACAGTACGTTGAGAACTACTATGCATTTCATCTCGAAAAGCAACTGAAATCGTTACTTGGACATCTACTCTGTGAACATATGGTCCTCGTAAGTTCTCACGTACCTAACCCTTCTCTGCCGTATTCGAATCACTCACTCACTCCACGTTGCCCAAAACCCTAGTTTAGAAACCTCCCCCGTCATCATCTGCGCCTACCGTCCCCGTCCCTCAAGCCCCTGCGGGATCGAGTCATCAACCGTAAATCCATAGGCTTCAACAAAGACTTCAGGTATTCGAACAAGACGTCGTATCAACTGCGCCCAAAATATATGTTCGATCGGCCAGGATTCAAGATTCAGGAAACTCGACAAAAGTCTTTGGCGTTGGCAGGAGCGGCTTGAACTCGTTTAATGGCACTATCGTACCGATTGACTCGGGTGAATACATATGTCGAGCAGAGCTTTCGGGTAAGCAACGGTATTTCTGACTGTTCGGTTGCAGAGACCGTGGAGGGAGCTGTTGGGTCTCATATTATGGTGTAAACGAGGGCATTCAGGCCAGCATCCTAGGAACAGCCCTGTGATGGGTTTTGATACAATGTGCATGGAGCTGATGTTTGAGAGGTTAATACAAGCCTATAGAGATATGTTGTGGCATGCTGGGCGAAATGACGATTGTTGCAATATTGATTGTGATTTGCCAATTTCTTTGTTACTATACTGTGCGCTGATTTATGAAACGCGTATCTTGTGTTGAGCAGGCCCAAAATGACAGAAATTATACAATGAAATACACTAAAAGTCAAAGCCCAAGGGCTCACTCAACGACTTCAAACCTAACGGCGTTGGAAGCTTCCAGTGAGATAGCAATCGCCTTTGGGTCTTGAATGAGTATCCGCATCGGAAGCTTCAGGTCCTACAGTCCCATTAGCTCCTTATGCCATGTTGGCCTATCCCACAAGCCACGAGTAGTAGCATACCGTAAGCTTCCCAAATCGCCAGTGCCTACCCAGTCCAGACCCATTCCAGCCATCGTACCTCAGCCAGTACTCCTTGCCCACCTCCAAATGCCGTTTCCAGCCACGCCGCTCATCGAGATCCAGCCGCATCTCCCTACTCACGCTCTCTCCGGGCGCAAGCTCGACATAGCTGGCAAGGCTCGTGATCTCGACGTGCGTGCTGAATTTGCCGCCGGGGTCTCTTCGTCGGCGCATACATGGTCCCGATCCATGGTACGGTAGGCGGTCCGTGGCATCGCACGCTGCGGATCTGTAGATGGAGTAGAGACGCATGTACAATGCGCCTTGAGCGAGAGGCCCGCAGTCTGCATCGAAGACAACGCGGCGCCCGCTGCGGGCGGGATCGGCGTCGTAGGTGGCAGAGACGGTGAAGGTGTAGCTGGGCTGGGAACGGGAGAGGCGCGGCGACGCGTCAAGAACGATGGAGAAGCGGGGGCTTTATCTGCGTTATGAGCTTTTCGTGGCTAGCGGTGCAATTACATGTGCGGGAGAACCAAATCAAATAAGCGCTTGGCGGGCTTCTTTGATGGCCTTTCGCTCGGAGTACAGTAGATGTCGTGGAGGACGGACCGCCGCGCTTGCAACAGTGCGTTTTTCGCGGCTGCGTGATCCGGTTTCGGCTCTTGTTTGAGAGCCTCGTAGCGCTCGTCGTCGGTCATCCAGTCCCAGCCTTCGGGCTTGGGGTAGAGTGTGCCACCGTCGGCTGGGTGGGGGTCGATGCTGGCACTTTCCATGTTCGAGTGTGTCTCGCTGGTGGGGTCGGGCTGGAACGTAGGGGTCTCTGCCTGCAGACAGAGGAAGGCAGGACCTAAATAGGAGTGAGTTAAGAGAATTAAGAAATTTGCGTGCGAAATAGTCTCAGGGTTGAAAGCTTCTACCATACCTTTGTGCTCAGTCCCCCTCAGACGAGAATGTTCTTATCTAATCTAATTTAATCTAACTGAAGCCTTGGCATCAGACTGGGTGGCATGAGATCGATGGGTTTATACAGTACCTCGATGCCTGGTGAGTGCCAAGATCTGGTTTTCGCTCAATGTTTGTCCAACCCCGTAAAGCCCTGTACTTGTATCGTTGTATGCAAAAGTCTGGTTCAGTTTTCGGGTTTTAGCGAATTTGGCGGGGAAAACACACAAATCAGCCTCAAATTTGGTGCAAATAGAGCAAATACCTAGATATCATCCCCACACCCCCAAAACACCCCAAAGCTTCATTTTTGAAGCTATACAAACCTCAGCCTCACACGAGGGCAATTCTAGATAGTCAGAATGCTCCCCAGGCGTATCGGACGCAAAAGAGCTTCCTTCAAGACTCTGCTTCACCTAGATGCACTCAAGGCTTCTAAGGCACGCAAAATCGCCCCCGTATCTAAGAATCCTATCATACTTTCTTCAGAGGCAGAGATCTTCTCATCCTCGACGCTTTCAGATGTAGAAGACCTTTCTTTGTTCAAGCTTAATCTTCTCAAGATTTCTCAGCTTAATTCTCTCAAGGTTTCTCAGACCTCTCAAGCTGTCAACGTAAACGCACTCATCTCGAGCGAGCTTGTCGTCTTTGTCGCTAAGACTGCTGCTACTTTTGTCACTTGAAAAGCGCATGTGTCATCGTCAGTGTCATCATCAGCGAAGCTTGACTGATTTAAAGATGAGAATGAGAATGAGAAGAATCTAAATGATAATCAGTCTCAGACTCAAGCAGCTTCAAAGCAATTCACGAAGCTCACTGCATCAATGAAAAGATGAGAATCAACGAAGTCAAAGTCATCGCTATCGCTAGAATCACTCAGATCGTTTATGAACATGACAGTCAAGTATGAAGTCACTCTCATCATCAATGACATCTTGCAAATTACTATAGATGATGAGAATGATGTCAATCTTCAAGATCTGCATCAAGAGCAGATGCATAAATGCTCTGAGCATGTTGATTTCATCAATCTAGAGTGTATGTTAATATTTATAAAAGTCATCATTGTCTGATATTTAATAAAAAAGAATGAGTGAATGATTCTGACATTGCACAATTTTTGAAAGAGAGTAGCTTTGAACATTCAACAGAAGTACTCAGCAGACAAAAAGAATGTAGACATTAATTTAAAGCTCATCTTTGATTGCAATAAAACTGATATCACATCTTCAGCACTCATAGCTGAGCTTTCAGTGACAAAAATATCACTCACTCAAACAATGAAGCTGAAGAAGAAAGTCAATGAGCGTGATCGACTTTGTATAAACATTGTAAAACAGATGAAAGTGTTGAGATCATGTTTAAATCATTCAATCAAAGAAACTCAAGACTGATATGTATATATTGCTCTTTAGAGATAACTATAACAAGACATTAAGAATACAGAAGAAAAAGAGTGTAAGCTCTTCTATAAATAATGACTTGAGACTGCGTTAAACTCAATACAGATGTGATGTAATATGTCAGATGTGTTTGTTTAAAAGAATGATGAAAGAAATGAATGAAGAAAGTGCTGAACAATGAGAAGAAGTGCTGAGAATGACTTGAAGAGTTCAATAAAGATGCATTAAATTCAAACTAGACATAGCATCATCTGAATTCTGATCAATTCAAACATGTTCATAACAGAAAGTTCTTCAGATGAGTTGAATGTGCAAAGAAAACTGTCACAATAAGAAAAAGTACTGCTGAATCAATGAGTCAGACGTTCATCATCGACTGACTGCTGATCATATAATATGCTGATCAGAAGCAATCAGTAGAGACGATGAGTTTGTGTCACTTACTAGATTTTCAAGAACGCTGATTGAAGTTCTGATGACAGCGAAATCTTAAGTCAAGCATGTCAATTCTTTCTCAGCATCTTCTTTAATCATTACATCGTCGTTTACTTTTATACAATCATTGCAGATCATTGATGAATCAATCAGCATAGCAGATGTATTGATGCTGCAGATGATACAAAGAGCAACAGCTGAAGAAGAAAGAAAGATCGAAGAGTGAAGAATTAAACAAAAAAGAAAGAATCAACAAAAGCAGATGAATAGTTGCAATAAGCTGAAGATGCTCAAGAAGACTGAGACTTCTTTTATGCTTGATTGACATCGACATACATTGTCTGTTCATTCTAGCAGTTCTGTTCAGAACGATGATCTTCATGATTATATTTTTTGATATGTTTTCAGAGTTAGTAACACTTGAGCACATTCTTTTTGATACATCTTTGATGAGTTGAATGCTTGATATTACAATCTACAAACAATACAAAGCTGAAAAGAGCATGATGAAAGTCATTGAAAGAGCTTAAACATATCTGCTGACATTGACATACAGCTGACTCATGATGTCAGCAAGTATGCTCACTCTAGAGATTCTGATTCAGATGACAAATTGTCATTTGAATCAACGATTAAAGATACATCAACAGCACGCTCTACATCTTCTACATCAGCTCAGCAAACTCATACTTCAACAATGCAAACATGAAGTCATTTATATAATTCTCAAGCTCGAAGATCTGCTTTAAAGTTTCAAGTCAAGATCTCAATCTTGCAAATATCGATCAAAGATGAAAGTTTGAAAAAGATAAAGAAAATGAAGAAGATGAAGAAGACTTTAGATGATTATTCAAAGATAGCGAAGAAGCATGATGAGCTTGACTATGATGAGTCTATTTATATCTAGATATCACTTGAATATATGAACTATGTCAGTCAGACGAAAAAGTGCTTCAGAATCATCAACTCACTTTCTTTGTGATTTGACTGTTACTTTTAGAAATTCATCAAATCTCTTGTTAAATTCGTCATATCATCGAACAAGCTGATCATTTCTTTTAATTCAAGCTTTCAACACTGAAAATGAGCTTTCTATGAAATTATAGTCAGACGAGTAAAGTGATAATTTGACAAGATGCATCTCAAAGCTTTCACATAACTCATCAAGCTCTGCTGATTGATGAATTCTAGCATTATTCATGATCATCACTGAATGCAATTCTATCTCTTCAGAATTGCATATAAAAAGCATTTGTGATCACATGAAGTTCAGAAAGATCTCTTTTGTTATGAAGTCGTGATGCATCTTTCATGCAATGTATTCATCAATGAAAAATGCTGGCAAAATGCTTCATCTCTTCGATCGTTTTAGACTTTGAATGACGTGCAGAGATAAATCAATCGAGACTCAGTCATACTTTCGATCAGCTAACAAGCAAGCATTAGCATGACTAGAAAGAGTAAAGAAGAAGAGAAAGTTGAGTCTATCTGTTCACTCACAAGCAACGCTTTCATCGAGAAAGACTAGCTGATCAGATGTTCAGCTCATAAGTCGTCGTTTTCATTCGCTGCAAAGCTTCTCATCGCGCTCAACAGCGACTCTTTGAGCGATCTTTCTGCTGTATCTAGCTTGTTTGAGCAGTCTGCTGATCGTGCTTTGACTGATGACAATGTCAAACTCGTCGTACAGAAATCAGATCATGTCATTCTGATAGACGATGAGTCGTTGACTGAGAAAGTCAAGAAGCTTCTGAGCATGATACTCACTCAGAATCTTCGATCTACCAATCGTATCAAGCGTCGACGTCACATCGCTGAAATGAAGGTGTTTTTTACGCATACGATTGATCTGCTGAATGATAACATGGATGGCTTTGTGTATGAACGCTGTGCTATCGCCACGGGCTAGGTGAAATTGAATCTCGTCTCTAAGATCCTGAGTAAGAGCTTGGGGCATACTAGGTAGGACAGGATTGCGCCCGTGTAAGGCTGAGGTTTGTATAGCTTCAAAAATGGAGCCGGGGAGTGTTTTGAGGGTGTGGGGATGATATTCAGGTATTTGCTCTATTTGCTACCAAATTTGAGGCTGATTTGTGTGTTTTCCCCGCCAAATTCGCTAAAACCCGAAAACTGAACCAGACTTTTGCATACAACGATAAGGCTAGAGAGCTGCGCGTGTCTTCAGGTTTTGCCTCTTTTGCGATAATCTTTGATCGATAACGTGAAGGAGGAGCGGGCAAGTTGAGTCCTCAAATCATTGGGGTCACGCGCTCAATCTTGCTGCTTTTTTCGTGCTCTACCTCGCAGGGCTCAAGGTAGATGTCATGTTTCGAGTTGTGGTAATACAACAGCTCTTTCCCGTCCCGGCCGTGCTCTATCGATTTTTATCTGTCCGTGATTGTACGCTGCTTGCATAGATGACATTGAAATGTCCCCCGTCTCTGATTCTTGGGTGCAATCGGGGCTTGCTAGGATCGCGTAAACAATACGCCAAATGTTTGATTGCTGATTTTTGGGTGTAACGGCTATTTCGAGAACCATCGCTCTATCAGGACGTTGAATGCATACGGCTTAGATTTAGCGCTTGCCTCATCTCTCCCACGGTTCCGATACGCTCTAATACCCTAACGACCCACGCCTTCAATCCGGGTTCCAGATTAGGCACACGGCACACTTTATGGAGTGACCACAATAGAGCTATGCTGTTTGACAACTTCCCACGGTCGCCAGCAATAGAGCTGAAACAACGTAGGGTTCCGTTCGTGTCGATGTCGCCAAGCAGATAGGGTACGGATGCGCAGATGTCATTAACGTTAGCAAGGACAGTCCCGCGCACAACGGCTGGTGTCGGCAAGCTCGGGGGTGGCCAAATAGGGTGCTTCTGAAGGAGAAGAAGAAGCTCGTACAGCGTGTGAAATAAATGTAGGCGTACACATCGTACTGCATTCCACAGAGTGGCAACGGCCTTGGTGGGATACGTGTCAATGCGCAAAGGATACGAGGATGTTCGCTCCTGATCTCCATGGATTTCAGCATCATCACTGGGTTCCACAATGCGAGAAAAGAGGGAAGCACAGGCCGTGTCTGAGGATTCGATATCAGAGCTTTGATGGACGGAGCTGGACGCGGAGGGGGAAACGCAAGGACTCGACGAGCGTGTTGGAAGCGACCGCCATCGCCAATCCTCTGGTGCATCATCGATGTTGCGCTGCACTTCTTGATCTGCGTCCAGCACCTCGCGGATAACCACTCTCAGGCTCTCCGCCCATACCCCATCTCTCTTACAGATCGCCACTTCTTTTATTTCTCTCGCACGGCCACAGACGTCGGCGACACGCCCACTCAGCCGAGCCGAAATATCTCCTAGCCAACTAGCATATACCCCAAGAGGCCAGTCAGCTAATCCGAGCGTCGGCCGCTTTCGATCCGCAAGATCTCTCCATAACAGCACCCTGTTAGTGGAGGCGAAAAGACTACGTCCGACAGGGGACGAAAACTGGGCGGAGCCGCGCATCCTAAGTAGGGTGGATTGGCCGCGAAAGTGCGCATGGAATACCTCGCCGAAAGGTTGCTCGCCGGTGATGATCTGATGAATTGGAATCAGTCACTAAACCGAAGACGATGAAGTAACAAACGAGAAATTCCAACAAAGTACGAAAGGAAATAAACAAAACAAAAATGGATAGGAAAATGAAAGTACCTCGTAGTTCGCTAACAAATTCAAGGTAGCCAACGTTTCATCGGCAGTGGCTCGTGTCTTGCTCCTAAGTGCGACTCCAAGATCTAACAAAGCCTTGCCATACGCCCTGCGCGCGAGGACAGCAAGGCGGTCTATGCTGGACGTGTTTGCCAGATGAGCGAGCGCAGCGGCTTCGACTGCTTTGACCAAGTGAATTGACGAGCAGGCGCTGTACATAGCTGGCAAATACTCATAAAATCCCCACGTAGAGCGAAGCAAATCAGGAGGGTCGACATATTCAGCGAAGAAGAGGGCAATGGCCTGAGCGGTCCAATCGTTCGACATGGGACCGGGAAGGGTAAAGGTAGGAGTTGGGCTCGGCGTTGGACGACGGAAAACCAAAGATCTTGCGGTGGTCGACCCGAGGTTGAAGCGAGCCGTGGTACTGTCCTGAGACTCTGAAGGATGTTGATGCCGCACCTTGCCGTTTTTTGAGCTCTTGGGCGTGCGGCGGAAGAGCTCACTTTCGGCTCTGTAGCCGGTGCAGACGCGGCCAGCGCGCATACATCGAGCACAGGCCGGTCGGGATTCATCGCACTTTACTTTCATAGCCCGGCAAACGTTGCATCCACGGCTGGGGTGGCCGGGGTTGGGCATGGTGGCCGAGGTTCCAGAGAAGGTACTGGAACTGATGAAAGACGGTTGACAAGAAAAGCGGTCAATTAGAGATCAGAGAAGAGAATCGGTGGCAACAAGATAGTACAATACGACAGGAGCATGAAGAAAAAAGGACTCTCAACTCAATGTAAATACTCGAGCTTTCATCAAGACGAGCTGAAGGATTACATACATGACTGTTGAGCAGCCGCTGTCAGCCGCGCCATCTCGCGTCAGCGCCTCAGCATCAATAATCATTGAAATTCTTACTGTATTCTACAGTTAGTGCGAAAAAGTTAGATAACCCGTAGTGACTCTTGATGGAGATCGTCCAATAGGTTGGAACCTATTCTGATGACGGCAATGATAAAGCATACAAAGCGCTTGATGCATCGATCGAGCTATCATCAGTATCTGCGCAATGTAATTGTCTAATAAAACCATTTCTAACGCCGCTATATTTATGTCAGTATACAACTTTGCTTGACAGTGGGAAAAAAGACTCCAGAAAAAATACACCCAGGGCTCTGCACAGTTTAACTCCTCCCGTAATAGATGAAAAGCCTTTAGTACTTCATGCTTATTTCCCTCCTACCACCTTCTTTTATCCCTGCCCGAGAACAAGATCAGAATCTGTAAAAAATTTCGCCGAAAATATCAACCGGGTTTAGAGCCTTCCCAATGGCAAAAATCCCCAGCGGACCACCACGATATGCCAAGCCTGCCGAGCGATTGGTGATATAAGGTCGGTAGCTATAGACGAAGTGGAAGAGTAAGGAGAAGATGGTCATTTCGACGCAGAATATGATGGCGGGGAGATAGACGATCAAACCCAGGTAGGAGAGTTTGCTGCTTGGCTGGAATCGGGCACCCGCGATGGAGAAAGCAAGCTTTTGTAGTATTTTAGCTATGTCAAGCAGAGAAACAATGTGGAGTAGCAGGCCTTACTGTTTGTATGAAGTCGAGTCCGACTATAAGCTTGAACGCAACAAGTTTCGACACTATTCTTTGGCGGTGGAGTCGGGGGTGCATTTGCTTCGTAAACTTTATAATAGCAATGATGGCAACGGCGGCTGAGATAGCATGGATGATTGTCAACTACGTGGACGTTAGCTATACCCTATAATAAAAGGTCTGGATGATGTCGCGGTTCCTCCTTACCCAGATATGAGCAAAATGAATGCTATTCGAGCTGCGGCAGAAATATCCAGTAGCCTGCGTAATGTCGGTGATAAGGGCGACTAGAGTAGCTACACCGATGTATTGGCAGACGAGGGTGCGGTTTCTCTGGTATGAGATTTAGCAATGTCGGTGTTCGTAAAAGTTTTGGAAACATACTCTGATGCCATTGAGATCCACGCCTGAAGCTGCCGCACCGCCCAACTTGAAATTGTGTTCAATTGCTTCGAAGGACTGGCCTTCCCCATCCGATCCATTCGGACTCGGGAATAGATAGTCGCAAACTAAGAAGAAGAAGCTCGCTAGAGAGATAGCCTCGCATGCTTTGCCCCATGGCACGAGATAGATGGCGGAAACTCCGAGATAAATAGTGATGAAGTAAATAAGTGCGAAAGTTGGAATGAGTGCGGTGATGCGGATTATTCTGGCCAAGGGTTAGGATAGGCATGGCAGGGTAAAGGTCTCAAGACGTACTTTATCTGCTCCGCAGGGCGGCTTAGGTGCGTAGCATGAAGGAAGATGAGAGTGGCGGATATCAGAATAGCGACTCCCATGCTAATACCGGCTATGTACATGCTAAGTCGGTGGAGCGTCAGCGAGCCTGCGATCGGAGAGATATCTGGCAACACTGTTAGTGTCTGGTTCGGTACCCTTTGATTGACATCGGTTACTTGCCGTTGAGTGGGGTAGGTAGTGCCGGGCACACGGGCGCTGGCCCACCATTGAATATGCCCATATCGATGTGTGAGAGAGAAATTGTTGGAGTTGGGATGGCACTGCTGGAGATTTGTAGGAAGATCGCAGTAGAAGCCTAGGGAAAGGTAGGCAAAGCACACCAACGGCAAGCACGGAGAGGGACACAGAGCAGTTGTGATAAGGGTATATACAAGTAGTTGATGAGAGGTAGGGAAAACGGAAAGAATAATTTGGGCCATGATGGGAGATATATAGTATGATGTGTTATGTAGTACTGAAAGGGGCTGTGGGCCGTATTACTAAGACTGAAATGACAAATGGCACTTCGCTGCAGTAGCAGCCAACAGAAGACAGTCAGCATAGTAGATTGCCTGATGAAGAAATTGCAGACTCATACACAGGAAACATTTTAGCTGAACTGTTGACGGTTGAAAGCTGAAGACGCGATGCGATGCGACACGCCATTGCCCGCAAGGCTGAGAGAGCCAGCCAAAATCCACGTTAAGTTCCGAGGACAAGCAAGCACTCTTGACAAGGGTACTCTAATTTAAAGCTGATCATAATTCGCTTTCCGAATAGATAAAGATATTACACTGCCTTCATTCGTTGTTCATCATTCATCAATATAAAGTTGAAGTTGGAACTGGTTAGAGTAAGCCTGATACGCTAAGCTTGATCGGGATTGGTGTGCGATGCGACGATGCCGATGCGATGCGACGCCAAGGTAAACACTGCATCACTTCGCGATGACTGAAGTTCGTCTGCGGGTGAGAAAGAGTTATAAGAATCATTGTTGAATCTCCCGTGCCGTCGTACTCTGGTGATATTCAGATCTTGGTAATCTTTATTCCTTACCAAGGCCTTCTACCGATCTATTCTCGACCCAAGATTTCCTTCCTTTTCTTTGACACTTCGTTTGAGAGTACACTACTTATTCCCTCGCTTGCCTAAGTCTGTTTCAGTAACCATACTTCAGTATATAAGATATTATCCCATCCATAATTTTCATGTATAAAAGATACAAACCGTGTTTATATTGATTGTAAGATTGAAAATAAAAGAATTACTATTTTTGAACTGTTTTTGACCATCTTTCTATTAACTACTATTTATTGAATTGTCTTTACCATCTTACTATTTCGTTATTCTGTTACCTCATACTCTTCAGCTCTTCGCAGCATCGTTTTGAATAGTGTGCAGCTGTGTCCAAAGAGGAGTGTACATCTTCGTGGGAATAAACCGAAAGGCTCATGCTGAAGGTATTGATAGCCACTAGAGCGTGTGAAGTCTGGAAACCAAGCAGACGGAGCTAGCGCGTGTGCATGTAGGAATTAGGAGGACGGTTGAGTTGTGCACGTCGCTTGTAGATGTCTTTGTCCGGTTCATCAGGATACTCTAGTCGATAAAGACCATCAAGGAGTTGGACCTTCGTTAGACTGTATAGTTGAGAATCGCAGGGCGGGTGAGATTAACTGACATTTCGGACTCCACATAAGATCTTTTCTTCTTAGAGGCGAGTTTTGCGTCGTGGTGCATGGGGAGTTCAGCACGGTACTGATCTACGAAGGCATCCTCACGAGACCTTTTCTCCTTAGAGGCGAGTTTTGCGTCGCGGTGCATGGGGAGTTCAGCACGGTACTGATCTACGAAGGCATCCTCACGAGACCTTGTCTTCTTAGAAGCGAGTCTTGCGTTGCGATGAATGGAAGCTCAGCATGTTACTGATCTGCGAAGGCATCCCAAGGGTGGGGTTTTTCGGTTGCAGTGTCGTCTGCGTCTTCGGATTCCAATTGGTAGACTTTCCACCAGTCTTTACGTGGGGTTGCCGTGGCTTGGACGTCTTCGGGTTGAGTCGGAGATTACACATAAGTCGTCCGTTTCGGCTGCGGTATTTCTGCACCTGAGGTTGATGAGGTGGAGGGTACATGTGAGATGTTGATTTCGCTGGCAGCGTCTTGTGCGTGTTCGGCTGGCTGGTGGATCGAAGGTTTCGATGTCCGAGCCGTCAGGGCAATTGGATGATGGCCCGCGAACAAGTGCATTTTTGATCAAACGACCGTAAGGGCCCAGTGTCTGAAGAGTCTCGGGGAACTCGGCAGTCGTGAGGGGACTACGGCGGTCACTGAAACGACCTTCTCTGATTCGTGTTTGCAAATGTTCCCTCAAAGGCGTGCTTCGGTACGGTCCAGAGCTGGATGAGGCCTACGAACAAGTACAGCGACCGACTCTCGTAATTTGAGAGGTTCGAAGAGGTCGCCCTTCCAGGCTTCGCGTGTATCCGATAGGCGCGCTGTATGTGTGCCCGATATCTGTGGGGGGCCGAGATAGTGTCGGTCAGTATTTCCCCGAGGATACTTGGGTATATATATATGTATATATTGACAAAGGAGAGTGTGTATATGGTGTAGAAGAAGCAGCTGCTTGGTTGGTTTGAGCCGAGGTCTGAAGGGTTTATATACTGATTTTCCAGACGGCATTGTCATATCTTTTCTTTACAAGAGTGGTAACTAGACAACGCAATTGTTGCCTTTTCTGGGCAATGGCATTGTGCGCGCCACTCAGCGTGTAGCAGCCAGGACGTTGTAAATACAGTTCAGCATCGTTGGTTCCATAACAGAATGACGTTGTTTCTCTACTCTTTGTTAAGAAACTGCCGCAGAATGGCCCTCCGCGGTCGATTCTTGGACATGCCTTCAGTTACTTACTCGAAAGTGCTGCTTCTCAAGACCGATGAAGGACTCGGAAGGGTAGAGATGAAGGTCTAGGTGTTGGTAAGTCGCATTTTCAGGTATTGCATCAGATGTGAATCACGGTTTGACTATTTTTTTTCATGGAGCGCGAACTTTTTGGAGCTGTTTTATGATTCTTTGTTCTTCGTCCAGATACTTCCAGGTATGTCTCGAGCGTGCTTGCAGACCCCGAACATCCAGATGAACTTTTCGTTACCACCTGTCCATTGTCGCATGTTCGATGTGCTCGGTGTCAAGATTTCGACACTTCCAGTTACTGTTCATGTTTCAACAGATGCGACAATGCATCCATCTTGTTAAAATATATCAAGGTCTCCTTTTCCATTTCCCCCTTTCATTTATTCCTTAAAGCGTTCAGACCTGCGAATTCAGAATTACCGAGCATAACGGCAAATTTGATATCGAATCCATCTAGATACTATTTCTGTGCCGTCAATTCTAAAAACTAGAAAGTGCCATCGATATGTCGGACTCGGACGTCGATATGCCGGATGCTGATATGCCGGACGCTGACCCAGGTTCAGACTCCGAGTGGACAGATACTTCCGGCTCCGATAAGAGCGACACATCAGGTTCCGATCCGACTGATTTTTCCGACTCACATTTGCACGATAGAGTGCCTAAAGAAGTAGGCTCACGTTACGTCGCCCAAAGGCCAACGGTTTCTCTGAGTCTGATTTCCGAAGACTCATTCGATCAGGGATGTATAATATGCTTAACTGCGTTCGACCTACAAGAATCGACACGGGATGTGGTTCAAATGGGATGCGGCTTTGGTCACTGCTTCGATAGGGAATGTATTAATGCGTGGCTGTCCGAAAAGGGCGCTAATCAGAATAGTTGCCCGATTTGCCGTCAAGAGTTTTTTGAGAAGCAAGTAGAAAAAGAGGAAGACAACGAAGACGAAGAAGAAGAAGACGAATCTGTCCTAGAGGGTGAGTGGGAGTGGCCACAAGATGACGACGGCAGCTTGCAATGGCTTGCAAATCTCATCGATCTCATAGCCATCAGAACAGACCTCCATCTGTATGCAGAGCTCCACCGGGAGGGAATCCTCCGCATAGCACCCGATCCAGAGGCGACGCAACTGGATTGTCACGAAGAGCTCGCTCTTTTGAAGGACATTCGCCGGCGACAGGGACAACGTCCCCGCAGTGCGCAGGTTCCAAACGAAGAATATCACAGACATCTCGAATGCATAAGGCGTACTCCAGGGACTTGGGATCAATTTCCTGACGCTTGGCTGTTGCGTATCGCTTTCCCCGCGTAAGATCCTGCATGATACTTCTTTGCTTTTTGACTGGACTGACCTCGACATGCCAGACTTCGAAGAGGGGAAGGAGACGCTAGTTTCTTTGTGATGGGATATCCCTCCTTTGAGTAATAATATCTTTGTGCGTAAATAATACTATTGTTGATTAAATGCTTTCAAAGAACTTTCTTTCAGCTTACAAGACTTTGGTCAAATACTTCTTCACTGTAAAAGTTTGACCACTTTGCTTGCTTCTTGTGATCCTTCGTCAAACTATACGTCTCATTGAAATGGTCGATACTAACATGTCCGGCACCAGCTCATCGAACGCTGCCACGTCCGATGCTACAATACCCGAAAGAGGCACATCCGACACTTCCACTGGGTCAGGAATTGCTGACGGTCTTCAGACAGGACATCAGACGGAGCTTCAGACCATCTCTGGGTCATTATATGTCGCTTTACTCCCAACAGTCCCTCTAGATTCTCTGGCTGCGGCTGCCGAAGATCGAAGATGCGCACTATGTCTCACTACCTACAATCCGGACAACGAGGAACCCGTCATTCTACCTTGTGCCCACAACTATGACCGCGACTGTATCAATGAGTGGCTGTCGGAGGAGAAAGCAGGTAAGACCACATGCCCGACCTGCCGTAAATTTTTGTTCGAACATGACCAGAGCCTTCTCGTACGACGTCCACAAGACGACGAAGACGATGCCAACCTGGCGGCGTTCCTTGAGACCGGTGAAACAGAGCTTGATCGGTTTGAACGAGAACTTGAAGAACGTCTTGCATTCGTGTACGACGTCTTCTCCGCGGGCTGCGTGCGCAACGATTTCGAGTTGTACGATGAGCTGCGCCGCGACGATGCGGATCTGCCACCGCGGAACATCGTGCTCGACGGGCTCGAGCTTAGTGTTCAGGAAGAACTAGCGCTGTTCGCCCAGCTCCGGGAGCGGGGGGAGCTCGTCCTGCGTATGGAACTAGAGGACCGCACAGAGTGGCTTGCGAGGCTTGGCGACGAATCTTTCAGCCTGCGAAACATCAGCGGAACTTGGACGCATGACGATAACGCGCTCTTCTGCGAGGAGGCTGGGCGAAACCTTCTTCGGGAGGCTTTCTATGTTGGGGCTGACCTCAATCGATATGCAGGTCTTGTTTACGACCTTCTTGATCTTGGCCAGCGGTGAGACAATTTTTCATATCGCGGGATAGCTTATGACTGAGAGGTTGAGACTAAACTTTTCTTATATCATCTTCCAATGTCAAACATTCCGTTCGCTAAAGATTGACAGTACTATTACCGGGTTTTTTTTGATCTCTATATAGGGAATGGGTATGATACCTACTCTGCGGTTTTCGCTCTTGCTCGCCTCATTACACCTAATTATTGTCAGTAGGATTGGCACGTGAACCTGGGAATTGTTGTGTGTCGCTAGATGCTCTTAAAGTCGTCACCGTGGCTATCACTTTGTCCAACAGAATACCAACCTCAACACAAAGCTAGTGTCGACATTTGAGCTATGCGTCTAGGATTCTACGGTTCGCTTAGGATCGAGTAGTGTTATATATTGAATCATTCGTCAGTCATTGTTCACAGAAAAAGTAACTGTCCTTAAAAATGCGCGCTCACTTTCAAAGACCAGAGAAAGCGATGAATCCTTCCTTATTTCTCTAGAAGTTCCAAACACGACATGTCAAATACTCAAGCAACGAACGTTTACCGTCAGAGTACACAATGCCCGTCTTTGGCAGCAGACTACGTAGAGAGCGCTCTCGAGACCCTAGCCCCAGAGACGGACGTCACAGGACTAGTGAGAAAGACTTTTGAGAGCAACTATGGCAGAGTTTATGAGAGAGTCCGCTATGACGGAGTCGGCTTCCCCAGCCATCCTACGGATCTCCCTCCTTGGCATCGCTCTCCGCGCCCTTATGCAGGAATGCCCGTTCGCGCGGTTCACCCACCTGCACTTGATGTGAATGTAGGATCTGGTGCCGGTCGAGTTATCCTTGGATCCCAATACGTA
>JAABUK010003799.1_pt1 | contig 25164 bp, 22 predicted proteins | sample 5559141 | NCBI WGS metagenome assembly JAABUK01 (sample SAMN10711869, study PRJNA513367) | rock metagenome | isolation source: Antarctica rocks | place: Antarctica: Victoria Land, Pudding Butte nord | collected 2016-01-03 | reverse complement strand
TCGTGTTCAACAAACTACGCATGCACTCAGATAACAAAGATTTGACTATCTTTATTATCTTCTTTGATTCATACAAATATTATGTAATGTTCTTTGAATTAATCAACGAATTGACGTTCTATCAACACTATATGAACGACATGTTGTTCAAATATCTACATCAGTCTTGTCAGATTTATCTAGATGACATTATCATTTACAGCAAAATCTTGAAGAAACACAAGCAACATGTATGATTGATCTTGAATAGACTACGAGAAGCTGATCTACAGATAGATATCAACAAGTGCGAGTTTCATGTTCAGAAAACTATCTTTCTAGAACTCTTGATATCAATCAAAGAATTGAAGATGAACTCGCAAAAGATGCAAGCAGTTGTTGATTGATTTACACTCAATAATCTCACTCAGATGCAGTTCTTCATTAACTTCTGCAATTTCTATCAACACTTCATTAAGAACTTTTCAAAGATTGTTCATTCAATGATTCAACTCACTCAAAAGAAGATCATATTTGAATGAAATGAAGTCTGTCAGAACGTTTTCGACCATATGAAGAGATGTATGATTGAGACTTCTATACTACGTCACTTTGATCAAACTCATAAAACTATTCTCGAAATTAACTCATTCAACTACGTCAACGATGAAGTTCTTTCTCAATATGATGATGAAGAAGTACTACATTCAATTATCTTCTATAGCAAGAACATGTTTTCTGCTGAATGCAACTACGAAATATATGATAAAGAACTTCTGATCATCATTTGAGCATTTGAACACTAACAACTCAAACTGAAGCTAACTGACATTTCTATCAAGATGTTTATCGATCATCAAGCGCTCACTTCGTTGATGAAAGATAAAGAGCTGAGCAAACGTCAGATGCGTTGAGTTCAGAAACTTGCTAACTTCAACTTCAGAATAATGTATCAATCTGACAAACAGAACATCAAGATTGATGCATTAACTCATCAAGCTGACGTTGTGCTCAAAGATTCAGAAGATGAGTGCATTTGCTATCAATGAATCACTATTCTGACTTTGAATTGAATGAAAATTGCTAATCTAAAGAAGAACATCAGTGAATCAATCTATAAACAGATTCTTGAGACTAATGAAATTGACGAGAATTGTATGCTACTTCGCGAATCAATAGCAAGAGATGAGACACAATATGAAGATATCAAATTGAAGAATTGTTGAACTCAGAATGAAATCTTGTATCATAGTAGTCAGCTATGAGTCTTGTTCAACAAGCTTCTACAAATGAACCTGATTCATGAGATGCATGATCAATCATCAGTTGATCATTCTGATATTCTTAGAACTGTGAAAGTCATAAAGCAAAACTACTATTGATCATTCATGCGAAAAATGATAGATTAATATATTTGAAACTGCTATATCTGTCAACGTTCAAAGACATCTAGAGATAAATCAAATGACTTGCTTCAATCTTTATTGATATCTGAACAGCGATGACAAAACATAGCAATGAACTTCATTATCAATCTATTTGATTCAAGCAAGTACAACGTTATTCTGATGATCATCTGCAAATTATCAAAAGAAAGACATTATATTTCTTACATCACTGATGATGAAGATATCACTGTCAAAAAGACAGCTGAAATGCTGATTCAATGAGTATATTGAACTCATGATTTATCAAGCTTCATAATATCTGATTGAAGTTTGCAATTAATCTCTATACTAAAAAAGTTTCTTTGCAAATGACTGAGCATTTTCCTTTGATTGTTCATCGTCTATCATTCTCAGATCAATAATCAAAGCGAACGAGTCAATCAGAATGTTAAGCGATATCTTTGATTCTTCTGTTCGTATATGCAGAATGATTGATCTAAGTGACTATTCATGATCAAGTTTATCAACAATAACATCTTGTCATCAGTCATTTTCTTGATCTTCTTCTTTATGAACAAGAACTTTCATTCTCATATGAGCTTCGATTCTGACATCATCGAGTATGAAAGCACTTGCGAACGCTTGCAGATTGATCGAGTCAAGAATATATCTGAACAAATGAATAAGACATTGATCTTCGCTCGTGAAGCTCTGATCAAAATACGAAAACAAATGATGAATCAAGCTAACAAGCATAGAAAGAAAGTCAATTACAAGATCAAATCAAAGATGTTTTTGAACGAAAGAAACATCGTTACAGCGAGACTTTTCAAAAAGCTAGATGACAAGATGCTCAATTCATTCAAGATCACAGACTCTGTTGACTTCTTCTATAAATTGAAACTATCAGACACTATGCATATACATGATGTATTTCATTCAAAGCTTCTTCATTCTGCAGTCAATGACTCTCTGTTTGATCAGAAGAATAAATTCTCAAGATCAATAGTAGTAAATGATGAGAACAAATGAAAGATCAATAATATATTGAACTTTTAATGATATTGAAGATGACTTTAATATCAAGTCAAATAAAAGAGTTATGACAACGATCTCAACTGATATAACGCTGACGACAACGAATTTATGAATGCTCAGAAGATGATTGATGACTTTCATATCAAATATTCAAGAAAAGCGCACTAAGAAATAACATTCATGCGAACATGAATAGTCAAGAAGAGAGAATAATGTTATGATTCTAGCCTTCGTCTATTCTTTGTCTAGTTTTCGCCTGATTTCATTCTAATCAAGTTTAGCGAAAATCTGATCTAGAAATGATGTCATTGAAACTCTGCATCATATGTGTAAAACATCAACTCAATCGAGTTTAGCACAGAGCTGAGAAACACACATATAAGAATCGAGTTCTTTTCTGTAAATACTTTTCTTTCTTAGCATTTATTTATTAGTTAAATGACATCTTTATGACTTGCTCTAGATTGATCTTTAACACATATTTATCACTAAATTGATTTTGTTCATTTATGTTTTTTCAAGAATCATTTAATGTTGATTTAATTGAGTGATTAACATAAAAGCAATGTCTATCATGTGATCTTGAATCATCAGATTCAAATAAATGACATGAGTAATGAGTTTTTTTGCATAATGATCATTGAATTCTTGAATTGACTTTGCTTTGATCAAAGTCAGAAGCTCAATTTGCAACTGATCATAAATAATCTGTGCAATCACTTCATCAATGAACGAATAGTCAGCAGCTTCAATGTCAATCAATGACTTCAATGAGTAACTAATTTCATTGCTAGAAAGTACATATTCAATAATCAAAAATTCAGAAGTAAAAGAATTGTTTGACATGCTCATCATTAAAGAAATTAACACATCTTTCATTGCATCTTTGATGAAAGTCACTAGTTTTTTGCCTCACTATCTTCAAAAGAAGACATTTTCTCATTCTTTTTATTCTTTGAAATGATGATTTCATGTAGACGAGAGATGAAAGCTCAAGAAGCAAAAATGTTAATCTTGTTCTGAGAGCAATTCTTGAACAAGTGACTTGAGATTTTGCAGATGTAGCAGATGATTGATGATCTCACTGATTCAGAGATAGAAAAGATAGTTGACTTAACATAATTAATTATCAAAGTTGTCACTGACAATGAAGTAGCATGTTTGTCAGATACAACAGTGACTTTGATGATGACAATGCAACGTTTGCTGCGTAGCTGATAGTTGACTCGCTGTTTATTATTCACATCTTGAAGAAATTTCTTTAAACAAAAGAGTGAAGTAAAGTTTTCTGAACAAACTGATAAAGCGTTCTGCAAGCAATTGTTGATTTTATTCTGAAGATCATTTATCAAAGTGTGATCATCATAATTAAGATAGCTGAATAGCTTCATAAAGTTGAAGTAAAAGACATTGAAAGACTTGTCTGCTTGTCTCAGAGCATTGTATTCTCGTTGAGACTTTCGATTTTTATTCAGTTCATTATATATTTCTTTCAAATGATCAAATAACTCATAAATTAAAGTGAATGAATTTGAAGAATTAAAACAATGTTGAGCGAAGATGTGCTTTGCAGCATCATCTTCTAGTCTAGACATCATGTAAATAATACAAATAATCTCATCATTGAATTGATCAAAATTAATAATCAGCTTGTTGTTCATCTTGTTTCTTCAGTCTTTTCAAGTCAATTCATCTTCATCAATGAATATAAATGAATTTGAAAATTTGTAGAATTAATGACGTTTATTTTCGAATGAGATGAACTTAGTAAACATCTCTTGTCGAGTATGATTCTTGATAGAAGCATGTGACTCGATATCTTGTTGAAATAGATGATTCATAGTAGATTGAGACTCAGTAAACTGTTGAGATCAAGACTAATCAGCTGAACGCTATCTTTTTTTGAGACTCAATACTTTCTTTTGTAGTTCAATGATAGTTTCTTCTTGAGTGTTTATTGTCATTTGATTTGTCTTTAGCTCATCAAGTCTCTTGATGTGATCAACTTGTAAATCAATTCATTGCTTGTTGAGTTTCAAAGTCATGTTTTGTTGATCTCTTAACTTGATCAGCATCTTGATGATTTCGTCTGACTGATTGATAGTTCATTGTCGAAGTTGTTGACTTGTGTTGATGTTTCATGAGATAGCAACATTCTGAGATCTCGCTGAAGCATTGAAAGAAATAAGAAAAACTTGTCTACTAGCAATGCTTCTAAGCAGACAAGCTGTTCGTGACTCAACTGATTCAGAGTTGCATGTCATTGTGAGAAAGATAAAAATAGATAGATAAATTTAATTGTGATAAGATTGAGTGATTGATTTGATAAATTTAAGTAAATTTGAATGTGTGTTTTGATGAAAGTAATTCAAAGAATTTCTTGCGAATTTTCTGAATAGAAGTAAATTATTTCATATCGTCTACATGTTGATAGCAGAATTGATTAGCATTTATCTACTGTTAGAAGTCAGCATAGAGCGAGTCATATGAATGTCATTTAACTAATAGATAAATGCTAAGAAAGAAAAGTATCTACAGAAAAGAACTTGATTCTTATATGTGTGTTTCTCAGCTCTGTGCTAGATTCAAATGAGTTGATGTCTTACACATATGATGCAGAGTTTCAATGACATCATCTTTAGCTTGAATGCTCACTAGACTCGATTAGAATGAAATCAAGACGAAGACTAAGAAAGAATAAATGAAGACTAGAATCATAACAGAATACGAGAAAACATTGAAGAAGAAAAAGAGACTGCAACATCTGTTAGATTTAGAAAATCAGAATGAACAGCTCGCTCACTATTTGATCTTTGCAAGCTTGCTAGCATTACGAGAAATGAAAGCTGAAGACAAAGAAAAGAAAAAGCCTGATCTCATGCCTCAATTAAGTGTTAATCTGCGTAATAACATCAAAAGAAGAAGTGATCGAACAAAAGAACATGACATAGACTGACTGAGACACAGAGAAGAGTCTTTGCCACTGTTATTTGACTTTGTGAGAGAATTGATGAAGAAGAGACGTCAGTCTATTGTTCTAGAAGATGAGATCTCTTCTCATGCATGCAGATGAATTGATCAGGTCTTTTGACAACATGAAGTTCAAAAGATCAAGAACTGATCTCTCTGCAGTTCTGATCTGAATTTCATTGAAAAAATGTGACTTTGAATGAGACAATGAATTGACAAACAGACCTTTGCATCGAATTCTACACGAGAACAAACGAAAGAACTATGACGTCAGGTCTGAAAGACTCTATCTCAATCACTGATTAATAAGTGAATCAGCGACATACTCAAGCTTCTGCAGAAGGTTATTGACTGCGACGAAGATAACAACTTCGAAGGCTAGACTAGATCAGAAGAATCTTCAGAGTTCCCTTTCAGACAATACCTTCAGCTTGCTTCGAACGATAGATCTCAGTCATCTCAATTACACGGCCTCGAAGCTCTCGTTTCATAGAGACTTCTAACTGCATTCGGGCGACAGCGTTGTTTCTGTCCCAGCGTCTAATCCACCCAGAAAATAGGGTCTCGAAGTCATAGTCATAGATCAAAGCCACCCCCTTCTCATCGATCGTGTCGCTTCGACGTTGTTCAAGATAGACGATATCGTTGATTTCAGAACGTCGATGAGAGGTAGAGAAGTTCCGGGGGCAGTCTATATAGTGTCAGAAGAAGGGGGGGTAAAGGATTTTGATGAACCTACAAACAAACTGAAACCTCTGAGCCATGTGATCTGAATAGCTTCAAAATTTATGACAGCGATAGCGATAATAGTAATTCTGATGGGGATGGAGCGATGGGTAGGCCCAAATTTGTATGTGGGAGGTGCGGGGTCCCCGCTTATGCTCGGTTGGCACACTAAAAACTAACCCGAAAGTATAACTTAAAATTTTCACTATATACACAAGAGTGCTTCGTGATGTTATCAGAAAAAACCCAGATTTTTATGTTACAAGAACCATGCGAGGAACTCTAGGGAAATGGCTACATACCACCCCGCTGAAGGATCGATTCAACTTGATCTACCCCCTTTATCTTGACCCCCGAGTATGCTTCTATATCAACAAGAGCATAGCGATATTCTCTTAGGATTCTACGCTCTACTCGCCCGAATTCTGCGCCCACAACTGTAAACCAAGCAAGGGAAGAGCTGTTCACATTCACATATCTACAGCCCAGGCCACGGGGAGGAGAGGAGTAGGTTAGACATTCTTCGCCGGGCCCTCGCGAAGATAAGGGCGATTATTGATTAGCTCTTGGCGATCTTTACCTACATTCCCCGATGTGGGGGGCGCCAAGAGGCCAAAGCAGACAGTGAATCTGAGGAACTGATATTTATAGTGGAGCAGTCCTTGCTAGAATAGCTGCTCTACGAAGAGAACTGGCAAATGGCCAATTTTGTTCTTTGACCTATCGCATGGTCGAGCATCTTCCGTTATCAGCCCGTAGTCTCGAGTTTATATTAGAGAAGTTCCCTCCTCAGCTGCACGTGTTGGTCATGCCACACAAACTTCATTTCAGACTATGCGGAAGATCGATGATAATATCATTTCTGCTCTATTCTCCGTCCTTATCTGCTCTGGGGAGCGCAACATGCATGCCATGTGGTCGAAGAGCGCTTCTGAATTGTGTTAACGATTCTCCCAAATGATAGACGAATAATTTCCAATACAAGTCTCCTGAGATATGCAGCTCCCCCCGACGAACTCCGTACATGAAAGCCCAAGACGAGAGACAAAGGAGAGGCTGCATAAACTATATCCATGTGATCAGGCCGTGAAAATATTTCGATGGTAGATTGCGACTTGGTCTTGAGACATTTTGAGGGAAGGGCGATTGGTGTAACATAGAAGCCTGCGATGCGCTGTTTGAGGAGACTGGGGATGAAGGCTTTGCTGTGAGTGGTGTTATAGATGTTTCGCAAAAGCTGATGGTAATGAACCTCAGTATCTCTATCTAGGCTTGACGTCAGGGTTTCTCCTGAAGTTTTGTTCTTGGCGGCAGCAATCAACGGCTACTTGCTTTGATGAATAGCCTTGAAGTCCCCAACCATATATGTATCCCAAGTAGAGATCATGCTTATTGCATGTCTCCTGTTTGTTCCTCATTCTGTTCTTCAGAAATACTGTCCAAATCAATGTAATGGTAGATCCAAAACGCGCAAAGCAGGAAGGCGCTTCCGGCGATCGCAACAACAGCTAGATAAACAACCGCTATCTTTGAGAGACCATTAAAATCAGCCTCTTCTCCGACTAACAGATCAAACAAGAAACACCATCGACTCACATTCACACCCTCACTCCATTGCGCGCCGCGTATAAGAGGCGTACAAACGTACAATGTCAATCCCGCAAGGAAAAAACACACCGAGTAGGACAAAAACATCATTGGGCACTGCCAGATAAATACCATTTTCCACCGCGGCCTCCAATTACTACGGCTGCTTCCGTCGGAATACGGTCGTACATCAAATTCTCGTTCCCCAACCTCCGCCAGCAGCAGGGGGCGGTAACGGCGGATATGTCCACTCGCCCTACTTACTTTGGGCTCCCCTAAGAGGGTGAGTACAGCGACTTGCTGGGCCGCAACAAGGATCCCAAGGATCGAGAGCACGAGGCTGCAGTACCAGAACGCTAACGAAACCCAGTAGGCGTTGGGGATGGCGGTCCAGGAGAAAGATCCGATGACGGCGGCGGCGAGTACTGCGCACTAGAATGTGTAAGATGTCTTCAGAAAATATCTGCAAAAAGGGGGTAGAGGAAGAAGGGGTGTCTCACAGCGATAGAGATGAATTGTAGCTCCGCAAGCTTTCGTGTCCGCCAGTGGGCGATGAGATGGATGAGTTTACTACTTTGACTGGGGTTTGAGGCGCAGGCCGCCAGTCGGAATATCGGTTTTGTGGTATTGAATTGGAAAAACCGATAGTAGGGAAGAGTGACTAGGTGAATAAAGAACTGGATGGCGGTGGACAGAAGTTGCTGGAGTTGTGAACGAAGATGAATAGTCAGCTCAACGCTCTCACGAGGATCTGATATGCACGCTGCTTTCTGCATGATGATCGAAGAGATTCAACAAGCAAACGAAGGTGAGGAGAAATAGAGGTACAGTCACGAAGGACAAGGCTAGGGGACGGTATAAGCAAGATTGAAGAAGAACCAAATTACACCTTGATAGCACCGGAGTTCCACGAAATAAAACCGTGGATGAGGCTCTTATTCGGCATATCTGATTAGCGCTGGCCAGAGTCAGCATCCAAGCTCTATTCGTATTGCAGAATGTTGGGAATCACTGGTTCTGCACTGCAGGCCTAGTTGAGCTGCCGGCAGAAGGACTTTTAGGCCCGGTGAGCCAAAGTTGTCTTGATAGCCTACCGTGTGTTGGATCATGATCCCATTCCGTCTTGATGGCCGAAGCTTGAGCACAGGTGCGCCCGTGTACGGTGTCGTGATTGTGAGCGAGTTGCGTTGCGGCAGCTGATTTAAGCCACAGCTTAGGTTACATGCATACTGATGCTGTCAGGCTTCAAAAGACATGTGCTACGTAGGGTTCTAAGGGCGAACCTGTACTTACAGTAGAGATGATGTTGTTGGCAGTAGCAGGTATTCGATGAGGCTGAGATGCAGGGTGGCATGCCCCGGTGATCCACAACCTGCTGGTACTATTGCAACCAATGATGCAAATGTACAATCGATTCGTCGGCTTTAACAAGCAATGCCATCTTAGATTGGACCATATTCGGGTGAGGGTTACTTAACAGAAGGCATTTCAGATAGGAAGTATCCAGGCGAAAGAATTCTATGTAGAAGGAACCCAAGCGGAAGAGGTTCAGCAACTGTAGCGGGCCGATCGGTTCGAAACGCTCAAGGTGCGAGAACGAAAATCTACGAAGCAGATATGCCCTTCTATTATGGTTGTATTTTCGGTAGTTTAACATAGGTAGATATAAAGTCCAGATGCAGCACGCCGAGAATATATAGACCTATTATAGACATACCCTCTCTTCTCCTATCACCTCTCCAACGAGGGAGCTTCAGAACATTGTGCAAAATCTCGAAACAGCCGACCGCAACTCCATTATGCTAATGATCGCATGGGGGTATCCGGTATTTCCTGTCTAGGCGCCAACAACTCCAAGTAACTAGTCCCTTAATAGTCTTCAATGCTCATTGTGCGCCGAACGGTACCGCCACAGCTCCGTGCAGTCTGCTATGGTACTTTCCATATCGCCTGGACGTACCTGATGAGTCGAGATCAGATGTTCTTGGAAACGGCCTCGGTGATACATTACCTCCTCACAGTTTTCAAAGTAACAGGTAAATTTAGCGCCAGTGGCATACCTCTCCCATTGTGCTCGGTCGGCTGTACGGGCCCTTCTGCGTTCGACCAACTCAGCTGCGCAATGATTGAGTTGTGCAATGGTTCTGTGGTCGGCAGCCCATAGATAGAATGCGTTCTTTATCTTCTCCAATGTCGCTGTGCCAGGCTCTTTGCCAATAAAGGGTCTGCCTTTTGGCTTCCATTCGTCGAGTTCCACATATAACGCGCCCTCGGCGTTCAATCGATAGTATGAAAAGCCTCCTTCTGATTTGGTACTGTCTGTTTCCATGTCTCCATGTATTTTCTCAGGGTCCGTACTCCTGTCAATTACGTTTCTGATCCTGGCCCTGAAGTTGTTCTTTGGTCGCTCGTTCTGCCTCGCTGTCCCAATACTGACGACAGTGTTTACCGACTCGGTTCCGCGCGCTTCTTTTATCTCTGATACGCCTTCTTTCGTGGGATTATTGGTATAATCAAAGCCCCCATCGGTAAAGAATAAGTACTTATCAGACCCTGGTTCATCGACCTTGATTTTGAGCTGTTTGAAGAACCAAGGAGCCGCTGTTGCAGCGCGAGCAACCTGCCAGATTTCTAGGTTATGTGCTTTTCCGTAGTTGATCTTGCGTTTGCGTAACTGCTGCTTCTCCGGTCCTTGTATGCTGGCCTTGTTGCTTTTCCCAGTATTAGACCGAGTGTTCTGTCGGGTCGTTATTCCAGTTGTTGTTCGTGATTGCGTAGCCGAGTGGCCAGAAGTGTTTCTTGGAGAATGATCGTAGGACCGGATTAGATGTAATTGTGCAGTAGCCGCGTCGTTGGAGAAGCTTCGAAAACTTGTAACAAACCTGTGTATCGGTTAGTAAAATGGTTTGACCCGGAGGCAAGCTACACAAGTAGAGCCAAAGTAAGAAGGCCTCGAACGACAGAAACCCCAAAGGCGAATAGCCATATTGCATAAGCCAGAGATCCATCAGGTGTGCGTAAGAATGCAATGAGGTGTATATAAAGTAAATACTAACGTTCTGCACAGGTCTCGCTCGGATGGAAATTTAGTGTTGCGATGTACCTCTTTCGTCAACTGATCGCGTTTTCTTGTGAGATCTTCGAAAATGACTTTGAGCTTGGTAGCATCGTACTTTGCCCTAGTTGTGATGAAAGGGAAATGGAGCTCGGTGAGGAGGCGTGGTTTCCCGAATATCTTCCCGCCGAGATTCTCGTATTCCTTGATACAGTCAAGAACAGTCATACGAAGTCTCCCTAGCATGATGGCAATCAGTCTATGAAAAGCATCAGCCACAATCGGTACAAAAGCCTAGAGCTCATGAACTTACGCGCCTGTACTAGAACCGCAAATGTAATCGAAGTAATGACAGGGAAGATATCTCCGCGTCGCCGACATTGCACGGTGTCTGGCGACATCATTCGTAGTTGCTTCCGTTGCGTTTTCTTCCTCGGCGGAAAGAGGGATGTGAGACACATCCGGAGGGTAATCCTCTGGATAGAAACTGGAGTAGATCCCTGGATAGGTTTCTTCTAGCTGGGCGATATATATCATGAGTTTTTGGAGAACCAAAAGGCTCCAATAACCTCGTATACCACCGCCATCTGCGAATTTTCAGTAAGCATACTTTGAAGTGTTTGCAGGTAAGGACTTTGTTAACCTAAGCTGAGCAGATTATAATCTTTCCATGCTTCTCCATCAGTAGATCCCTCAATAGCATCAGGTTCTTCGTGTAAGGGAAGCGCGGTGTCATCCATTTACCCCCGATGCGCCGTGGTAATTTCAATTTGGAATACTAGTAGCCAAAGAAACATCAAAGCTAAGAAGTGATAAGACAATGCTAAAGCGATCCACTCGCGTGGTCCATTCCATGTACTTATCCTGGCTTGAACTTCGTGCGGAGCCGCAGGCGTGGGCTTTTTCTTTGTCATTATCAGCAGCCTTGCTGCGGAGCCATCGACAGGAACTCACATTCTCATGCAGGCGCCGAGGCTGGAATACACGCTGAACAAAAGGTTCTTTATCTTCTCGACCAGGAAATTTCAAGCGAACAATAAAAGAAGGAGGTAGTCTCGAGAGACTTCAGAGGTAAAGCAGTATCAAGCAAAGCGATCGATAGCCAATAAAGATATATTGCAAGTTAAGGGTGTGAAGCAACATGAATCAATTGGTCTGTTTTCAAGCCGAGCCTTCCACCAGATCAGCGCACGAACAGTGAACTGGCGAATAGAGGGTATACGCATTTAGACTTATGCAGAATCACTGCAATTGCAACACCGTTAATACTGGATTAGGGCAGGTAACTGGTGGCTTCATGCAGCTCGGATTCGTAAACTCAGATACTCTCATACACCCCAATGGTTCCGAGCAAAGATCTTCAAATGCCCTGTCTCGCCCATCCGTGCATTACTGGCTAATAAGCTTAGGCTTTCAGAAGATGTGGGATCCTCTACGAGCTGAGCTGGGTGATGAAGGCTGCGGAAGACATGGTGAACCGATTTGGGTAAACCCTGTGATAATGTATTATTGGGCCCAGCCTGCTGGTGGATTCCAGGCGTTTTACGGCGATCCTTCCAGGCTGCTGTGCTCTGAAACCCAGGCCTTGTCAGTCATGTTAAGAACGATGCCACAAATCGAATAGGCTTCGAACACTCGGTTTAGGGGGAAAGTATGACGTGTCTTAAAGATGGTAGTAGCAGTTACTTCGATTTCACTGGTATGTCGTTAACATTGCTTATACCTTATGTTAGTATAATCGTAAATTACCTTTGACACGTGAGATGAGTAATTGTATCTCATGGCGTAAAGTTCTTCTGATACGACAGAGTAAGAATGCCTTGAAAGAAGCCTTGCCGCCTTGCCTGATGAAGGAGTGCACGATGCTTGCGTGACTCTTCATTTTCAGCCACGAGTATTGGCAACCAATTATTTATTATAACAATACACCCATTCTCAGTCTGTCCTGAGCACACCTTGTTCTTGAAATGTGAAGCGAAACACGTTACAGCTGTTTCCTGCGGCTGGGATGGCTATAACACGACCTAAAAGAAAGGCAATGTCCAACTGGATCAATACTACAAGACTTCCAAAAGTGTTCGTGCTTGTGTCTAGCCATCAGTCTTCATATACATGGAAAGGCCTCCCGGGACCGATACGCGTCCAACTTCATCGGAGGTTGAACCCGGACCGGCAAAGCAGCAATTTCTGAGAATCCGGGGAAAGACCCCTAGTCCGCCTTGGAAGAACAGGGTTATTGTGGTTGATCCTGATCGAGGTACTGTTGAAGTGCAGAATGAAAAATCTATTGCTAAAGGTATGCGAAACGACTCCAACCTTTAAAGCGACTGGCAGAGCTAAAATTCCGGCGCCTTCTAGACGATTACACTAAAGTCCAGCTCCCACCACGGAGGACGGAAGTCACTCTCTTTGTTGATCCCGAAACTGAGTCAAAGCCAACGACGAAAAATGCCACGGATGATGGGCATAGCAATGTCATGTGGATGAAGCTCTACCTTGATCGGCTCCCACTCGGAGCGCTCAATCAGATTTTACGGCTCCTCGGTAAGCTTTCGACGCTGTATGTTCTCAACTCGAAGCCATGGAGCGAAACATCCTCGCAGACATCTGCAATGTACGCTACGAAGGGTATGGTACAACAGCATTAGGCATCCTCACCAGAAGGACGTCATTGCAGCATGACATTTTCGGGCTATGACGGTGCTTGAAGTGTATACTGGGAATTATGGGACCTTGAGTGCGGCAATTTATATCGTCTACTACCGCCATAACAATCTGGGAGTTTCGGCATTTGTGGATATACTAGTATGTTGTATGGGCAGGCCCGTGCAAGAGATTCATTAGTTTATGGGCCATCTAGTTACAGATTGGGTATTATCGTTTCATCCCAAATTCAGACTCCCTTGTGCTATGTGAAGGTAACTTGGAAATGACTTCGTATTGGAACAACAAGTACAACATGCTCAAGAAGGACTTGCATGTCTGGGTTATCGGATCATATATGGACCAAGAAACGTGTAGAATATCGAGCAGCAGAGGGGAGTTAGATGAATGAAGAGGGGCAAGGGAACCGCTTTGTTGTTAACCTCCCTTTTGATTCAAGGCAAACCCGAGGCCAGTTCGCGCGATACCTGCATTGTCGATACGATCAAAGAATGCGGCTCTCGCCCACTACTAATAGAATATAGCTGAGGCAGCCTTGAGTCCTTAATGTAGGGACACAGTAGTCGAGTATCTTGGGTAAATAGGCAGACATTTGCCCTGCATGCATTGGCTGTCAGCATACGCCCCGCTGAGGTGATCATCCCACCTTGACGCCTCGTTTAGATATCCAAGCCTTCCGTCTTGAGGCCTCCGACTGAGATCTGGTGAACCCTTCTATCTCGTGTCACTATGTTGCTTGAACAGAGGATACCTACCTTAGCTTATTGGATAGGGGTTATGGCAATCTCCGCCTATATAGGGCTGGTAGGGCTGGGGACCGCTAGTAGAGTTTTCAATCTACATACTGATGCCCATATGGCCTCGTGTTCCAACATAGCTCTGGATGTTCGTTGTGTCCTGTTCTCTAAGCCACTCTGAATTACTCTAGGAGATTATCTAGATCGTGAGTGACTAAGCTAGCTTTTGACTGGTGCTACATATAAGGATACGCTGGTTCATGCCGGCTGAAGACAAATACTCCTTAAGGCTTGATGCCATAGCCTTGTGGTGATGAAACTCTCGGGATTTCCGCGACTGTCGTATATTCCAAATTAGCTGCCATTGTCTGGTACGCATAAGGATCTGCGCGAAAGGAAGGAGGCAATGGATGTGAATGAAGTGCATAGCCACCTACAACATACGTTGTCTGTACAACGTACCACTCTCATATTGAAGAGAGGAGAAATGGTGCGTAGCTGATAGTTCTGCATTGCTCCAGTTATTGCGTTATGCCCAGTCTCAGGTTGATGCCTTATTGCTACTTTCAAGAAGGTTTCAATTCGCGGAGGTGTTTTGCACTGCGGCTGATTATAAAGATATGAGCGTTGTTCCATCTCGTTGACATAATTTCGTTATTGCTTGCGTTCACTGTACTGCTCACATGAACAATCATATTGAAGCATATCTTCCCCCTATTTGCCAGCACTGTCATTGCGGGCTTTCTTAGCAATTTCCATTGAGGGATTTTCCGACAATGTCCTCACTGGAAGGGAGCTTGAGACCCGTCAAGCTCCAGATGTGATTGCAACTTTTAAATTTCTTCGACTATACAATCAAGCATGTATGCAAGCACACTCGCGTCTCCTCTCGCCCCATCGTCACGTCAGAAAAGCAATATTGGCGCCATTGTCGGCGGTGTCGCTGGAGGATTGGTCGTTCCGCTTGTTCTTAGCGTCAGCCGCTACTGCCTGAAGAGGTCGGCCCCTCCTTCAGCAAACAATGCGCTCCACTCGCAGCAAGGGTCTTTGCAAGAGATATATGAGGAAGTGTGGCCCTTGGAGCTTGATGAGCAGGCTTTGCTCGAGTTGAATGAGCAAAGATTGCTGGAAATGCAAGGTGGGGCGAGGGCTGTGGAGCTGAATGGCCATTTCAACACCGTCGAGCTGCAAGCTCGTGCAGATCACCAATGATCTTTGTTCGTCGCTACTTCTGCTGAGTACTAACTTGCCAAACTACTTGAGTGACTCGGAAGCCCTCGTGACGTTCATCTAGTAACTCGTTCTTCCAAAGCCCCAACAATGGGGGGGTGTCATTGCTGGATGCTCATAGTTCTCAAAATCCTCGACTGATGCACTATCCCATATGTCGACTTGGAACACAGCTCTCTCTCGCCACTAGGGTAGCGGGAGCAGCGTCAGATACTCCGTTGATTCTATGAGGCAGATGTTTATGATGTGGGTCAGCCATGCTATTAGCCCGAAATGTCTACGCAGACGTTAGGCTGATGATCCTCTGCTTGATTCGTTATAATTGACCATTAATTGCCTCATAGATGATACGTTTCAAGGTTTTGCATGACTCGACCCAGTATTTGATTAGAACCTACATCCAGCATGAAGTACAGGAGAGACCTGACGAACACAACTATCGTAGTGAAATTTCTCCACTTTGACTCTCTTTCTTCATGCAGTTCTCCTAAGCTTTTGAGCCTCGTCCATCTGATTTTTTCTAGATGAGTCTCCCTTCTACTTCCTGACTGTACGCGTCTTCGACCGCTTCTTGTTTCACAGGGATAATCTCCGTCCAGGGAAACTCCATTTCACTGGGGACTCTACAGTGAAGATTCCATTTGGTTGAAACATTTTATTCGCCTTTGTACTATATTATATACTATATACTAGTCTCATGTCTTTGCATCCTCTATACCTGCGCGCTCCTCCTCCTTTCCATGAGGTTACTATGCCATACAGTAACCCTGCCATCATGTTTGCCTCTGCGACGGCCTGAGTAAGAGCTGAAAACTTTAGGAGAGATTTCAAGGGAAGGTTGTATAATAGTCCAAAAATAAGTCCAATGTCTTTCTTGTCCATCTGTTCAGCTGGAACGCATGATATTGATATCTTAAGTGCTTCCTGTATCTTGAGATACGTAACGGTGAACCGTATCAGGAGAGGGAAACTCGAGCTTCTGAACCGAAATTATGAATAGGTGATAGTCCATAATAATAGATGGGAAGAAAATGAACTTGGTGAAAGCTTACTGGTAAGTTCTTACTGCTTTCGGATCATCGAATCATACATGATACTCGGGTCATGCCTGCTCGAGAGCCGTGGACGGTGACATTCCTTGCCCTCTCGCTTTCTCAATTGTTGTCACCTCTACTTGGTGCTCTTTTTTTGAATCTGCTTTGTCGGCGTATATACTCAATACTCTTCTTGAATTTCGCTTTGTTCTGAAAACAAGACCTGCTCTTCTTCCAGTTTTGTCCTTATGTGACTGGGAATGCCGCATCAGGACCGTTCAGCATGGCTTTGTCCTTCTCCATCCGAAATATAAACCCATATCTTTAAACAGTGCGTCCTTGTGCAGTTGACCGCTTCGCTCGAAATCGTTATTACCCAATAGAAATTACCTGCCCCGGAATGTCCACGACAACATCAACGCCAGCCTACAATGGCCCCGACTACGCACGAGGCAACCAAGCCTATAAAATCCGTGCTTGGAAGATCATCGCAAACAACGACACTAGCGAGCCCTCTTGTAGCATTTGCGTAGATAAACATCAAGCCTGCTACCGACATCCTGAATACAGGAAATGCGCATTCTGCACAGCTAGAGAAATAACCCAACCATTCTGTCACCTACCTGGCACGCCGGATCCTCCTCGGACTCAGCGCCCAAAGAGAAACAGGTAGGTGTCTTGCTTCGTTTTGATTGAGGTATACTGATAAGAGAACAGAGAATCAACACCGACAGCTAAGGACGAGCCGGACACTGCTGATCCAATGGCGAGTCCTACTCAGGAAGAGAACCGTCTAGTACCAGATGGTGATAACGAAAATGTTGTCACGGAGCTGCAGGACATAATCACAGCGCAAGAGGCTCGAATCGAGGAGCTGTCACAGTTATACGACCAGTTGAATAAGAGGGTGACATGTTTAGAGAATTCTGCGGCACGCTCCTCTGCCAACATGAAGAGTTTCGAACAGCCTAGTATGATGCGGTCAGACAATACGCAGAATCCTCGACGTCTGGATCCAACGATGATGCAGACTCTGCCAACGAATCCTCCCTACAATCCGATATTCCAAACTCCGCCCGTTGCGCAGCAGCAACATCAACCTATGAGCCCACCTCAGCCATCAAACTACCGACCTCCCTATACCGAATTCGGAGAGGAGCAGTCCGGTGGTACTCTTCCTGAACACACCGTATCTCATGTCGCTGGGTTTAGGCCGATAAACTGTAGCTGTGCACTGCCACACACGCTTAAGAATGGAGGCACAGAGATTCCTCGACAAGGGTTCACCTAAAAAATCTTCAAGTTATCGAGATATCTTTCTCTGTCCAAATGTATCAAGAGATCCACGTCCATGAGAAGGGTGCTCCGGCGTTGAGCAAGCCACGGGGTAGTCGTAAATCGTAGGTATTTACGTCGTGAGATTTCAACCGTGTTTTGCTAATATCTTACTGTTTGTAGGGCTTCGTTTCTACCAAGACAACATTGTCACTCTCGCTGAAAGTTTTTTTCCCGTCACAGAGGCTACAATTCGAGTGCTGCCCTTCAATGAAGGATACAATCCTTTTGAGCATAGCATCGTGTAGCGCACTCTTTTTCAAAAACAAACTCATCTGTATATCCGCCAACTTCGCCTTCTGATCCTGTAATCGAGTCATCTTATCCTTCACCTCATTCTGATTCAGCACAAATTGTATCCTTTTCCTCAATCCATACTGATCCCTCTCACTCCTCTTCAGCAGATCATCCGCCTCATAGAATAGGGTGATACACGTTTTCAATAAACTTTCAATTTCGTTCTTCAATACATCCCCAGCAAAAGGGTCCATATATCGCAATGATGATGGAGGTGAGACCAGGCGCATTTCAGGATTGGATGCATAGTGCATGTCGTCGAATACGTACTCGGCAACGCGATTGATCTCGTGTTGCGTAGTACGTAGATCATTGACGAGGCGCTTCATCTCTACAGGCGCCCCGCGTGTGGAGGAGATCAGAGCGATATAGAAGGCGAAGAAACCGAGGGCGAAGGTGAGGATGCCGAAGATGTTGGCGGTGGTCGAGAGGGGACTGTCGCTATTCATTTCAGGCGCTCAAAAGCTCCTGCAAGCGGGGACGATCCAAGGTTCTTTGATCGTAGAGCCCGACCAAGTTTGATGTGTTTGGGCCACCGGGCACCTACGTAGTGAACATGCGCCGACCTTGGCTCTGATCGTTCACGTCGACGGTCTTAGGTGCTGGTCATAAAGAATTGGCCAATTCGGTGGCCTCTCGCTTAATCTTGCACTAATTTGCATGTGTACATGCAAATAATGGGCCCTACAGGCACGACAGGGTAAGGTACTTGCTATCAATTTCCGCGACGAAGTCATCGAGATTATCGATAACCCCCTATGAACTGAAGTCATATCTCAATGAATTCATGCAGTATTCAGGACCTTGCAGTGACCTGACATACCGGTGAATCTCCGCGTGTTCCGTCAGAACGCCAGAGTACGATACTCCTGGGCGCTATCACCATTGCTGGTAAGCAAGCCCTTTACATGATGTATACATATCGCGACAGCTAACTAAGAACGTCGCGCCCATCCCCCTCCCCCACCAAAAATCTAGGCCCTTTCTCAACCGCGCACCCTGCCTATTTCAAAGCATGCCAGCACTTCTTCCAATTCTGAGAAGAGCGGCATGCTATTATGGAATACACTTCTCATCAAACATTGTGATCACCGGCGGACATCAGCTAGAAGCTCTGAGCGGATACTGTAGCAGGCTATGTTGGGTCAATTACTGCAACGATACAAGTTGGCGGCAGCCTAAGACTTACTGGACTATTCAACATGCTATTTCTCTTGTTGCGGCCTTTCTTGATATGGTTCTTCAACGCGCTCGAGTCTAGCGGCTTAAGTAACTCGAAGCTGCAAAGCAGCTCCCCAGACACTGACATGACCGCTCCCCAGTTGTCAAACTCACCACAGTACTGCCATGGAGTTAGTCTTGGTCCAAAGTACATATCAGGTTAGGTGGTTTACGTTAGGAGCCGAGAACACTGTCACCAATATCCGGTCATTGAAGAATTCATACCCGTCTTCGACCACCATGTGCGCCCTGCACACAAGATCGAAATCGTGCCTTTGCAAAAACTCCATGATGACTTTCTTTCCGAAGCAATAGCTCACGCCTCTTTCGTTCGCTTCCCAATCAGTCTCCATATCTGCTGGATCGCTCCACAACAAATCATTGAGTAGTCCATAGTCAGGCACGTCCGTCGGTCTTGCGATTTGTCGAATATCGTCCATATGAGTCAGACTTGGCGAAAGGCCCCCATGGACGCAGAAGATTTTGCCTGCTACAATCGCGGCTATCGGAAGGCAGTTGAACGTATCTATAAATGTTTTCCAAATCTTTATGTTGCACCTCCGTTTGCATTCATCGTAAAAGCCATAGACTCTGGTGACGTTGGCGCACTCGTGATTTCCCCGCAGAAGGAAGAAATTCTCTGGAAATTTGAGTTTGTAGCAAAACAGAAGAAGGATCGTCTCCAGGCTTTGCTTTCCCCTATCTACATAATCACCTAGAAACAAATAATTGGCGTTTGGCGGGAAGCCGCACATCTCGAACATCCGGATCAAATCGGTATATTGACCGTGGACATCGCCTACAATCTTTACAGGGGCAGATAGCTCAATCAAAGCTGGTTGAGCCAACAAGACTTCACGCGCTGCAGTGCAAATCGCCGTAATTTCGGCGTTCTTGAGACAGACAGCCTTCGTGATTTTGGTGGAGTATCCTGCATCCAGCAACCTGGTGATCATATCATCGAGGTCAATGGAGTTCAACGCGCCGATGGTTATGCCGGGCGAACCCGCAACGCTGTCCTCATCCCTTAGGGCTTTGAAGTTTGGGGTGTCAGATGCTTTTGGATTGACAGAAGTGGTTTTCATTAGTATAGATTCTCCAGGCTGCTGATTATGTGATGGGTGTAAAGCTCCTGTTGGTCCCACGTCGGACACATGGTCCACTTCGCCTTGTTGTTGTGCCTTACTAACGGCTCCGTGCCCTTTACCAACAGATGCTGACAGAGTAGGTGATGGTGGAACTGGAGCTGGCGAATCTACCCTCTCTGGAGTCGACGCTGCGTCTTCCTCCTGGGCAGGGGCAAGCAGAGATTGGGACTTCGATTCCTTTGACCTACCGCTAGCAGCAGATTTAATAGACGCTACATCAGAGCGATCAGCAGCCCCAGGATCAAAGTTCGAGAGAGAGGCTCTGGGACTATCCGACCTTGATCCTGGGATTTTAGATCGTATGACGCCCCGGAAGGAGCGTGATGACTCTTTAGTATCTGACTTGCTGAACGAAGGGTATGACTGTAGCCCATCACCAGCAGCTCGGTCAATGGAAGTTGATGACGCATTTGTTGGTGTTCTAGAGCCGTCTCGTGCCTTTGAAGGCTGTTGCCCCATTTCTATTACAACTCGTGATCTTTAAAACGTGATAGAGATTTCCCCCAAGCTTGGGTCAGACGGTGGGCTCCTCAAGCTTGCGTGTAGGTGTCAAGCTTCTAGTAACAGACTGTCCAGGTTTTTTGGTACTCTATTACTCTGCACGAGATTTCTCCTCCGGTTCTGAGATCTAAAGTTCCAACCCAGGCCAGATATCGCCTTCCGTATCTAGAATATTCTTTATGAACAATGTAGCTCTTTTCGTGTTAAGGCGGCTTGTACAAGATAGAAAGAAACCACAAAAGATGAGCGTCACTGAACGACCATTTAGTAGCCCTCTGCGCTCCTCCCAGCCTGCCGGTATTTGGAGGAAATCGTTCGATATAGAGAGTGTGGAGGCGGTCGATGTGGTTCAACGGAGCTCCTGCCAGGGCTGGGTATAGTTCTAAATGGTGTCGGACGCAATTTGTCCGGGGAGGATTTGATCTAATGGCGGGGACATGCATGTCAGTACTTGAGCAATGAATAGAAAGGCATTCTCGAAGAGGTAATGGGTAATGCAGAGTAGGCTGTGGGGGACGTTGACGCCCGCACCGATGACAAAACCCAAGAAGCATGGAAACTAAACGACAGCTGTCCGGAAGACATGTGAATTCCGATTTGGGCGCGACATAACAATAAGACATACCTAGAGTAGGTGCAAAGACGGCCTGGTGTTGATCTGTTGGTCGTCGCTTGGTCGGTAGCAGTTGTTGATGATGGTTACCTTACGAGATAAAGAATTTAGGGCTGGCAAAAGCTTGGGTCTCTCGGCTCGCCTCAGTCAAAAAATTAAGGTTCTGTTTGCATCGATCTATCTTTCCACATCCCCTCCGCCATCACATTCACGGAATTTAGAAATCATGCTGTAACATTTCCTACGCTGAAGCATTTGTCTTCCTGTTACGTGTGTAAGCTAGTCTATATACATGCTTTTCAAGATGCAATAGCTGTCGCAGAATTCTAGAGCATGGGATCCAATCTGACAGACTCGAACGGCCAGTTTTTGAGCATGCTCATATGCTATCTTCAGTTCGATACAAGTTCCCAATAGCATTACGGCTCTTCTAAGGGGGTTTCGGTACTCAAATCCTGCAAGCAGTGGATGACCCTCTATGAAAACCCTCCTCCGCTTTGACCTTAGAGGGCCGAGTCTCTTTTCCTAGAGACTTGTGACAAGCTTTAAGTGGGATGGTTAGGAAAGACGTAACTGAGGCGACAGTCAGCCTCTGAAAGCGAATCCAGGGTGCTGAAACGCCTCGACGGGTTAGATAGAGCACTTGCTGGAGCTGCTTTCGTATTATTGCTTGTATAGCACAATTGGAGCCTTGAGAAAGAACACCCATGACTGTTCGTTATTCCTCGGCCTCAATTTTTGTGATGTGTTGCCCTGGTACCACGATCAAGCCCAAAAAGCGGCTGGTCATATCCACCTTCACGGTTGCAGATGAAGATGGTGCTGGATTTCTTTCTGTAGAGGCTTTGATTGCGGTGGACGTTGGTGGACGGTATTCATAGGACTGAGAGAGTATGATATTGCACTCCTAGTTAGGTCAACTACTTGTTTCAAGAGCTCTGGGTAGCTTGGCACACATTGTCGGTGCACCTAAATTCCCCCACAAACATCCGTGCGTCGGTCGTGTGCAGATGCAACCGTTTTCCGAGCATTGAGCCAAGGAATTCTTTGCCTCTGCCGTTGTCCATATGGTCAAGTTCTTTGCTAATCACGGTTGTGTCAGGCAGTAGAAACACAGCTTCAATAACGTTGGCTAGATATCGGCGTGTGCAAAAACCTATGCCAATTTTAGAACTCATCAAACGTTGAATTCAGCATTAGGTACCGTATGAGATGTTTGAACATCACGTGATTTATGTGTAGCTGTTTGAATTTGCAGTCTAACTGTTTTTCATTCCTGACAAATCACGCCGACATAAAGCATTAAAAAAATCATAAAAACTAGACTGCTCGAGAAATATTAACGTTAATGACTTTCACGAGTGTTATCATCTTTGAAAATATCGAGTCAACTTTTGATGAGCTCTCGATAAATTCTAGGATCGGCATGTCGCTTCAACCAGCTGTTTTTGTACGTCAGGGGTATTTCAAAGATGATGAAGTAGGCCATTCAAGTGATAGTCCACAATGTAGGACACATCAAGATCCGCAATGATGCTATTGCTCTTACGCCTGTTATAGGCCTTTTTGGTATGGTTAAGGAATTTCCAGTCCGTGCTCTCCGATGTGCTTCTTAGTTTTCCAATTATCAGAAGCTCTCCACTTCCCAATTCCCCAAAGCCCTGCGGTGGTAAATCATCCTCTAGATTCCAGTCAATCCTACCTAAGGAGCACCTTCAGAGGCTATGGCTCTCTGCCAAGCCTGAACTTTCTTCTGACACTTATCAGTGCGTTGCTTGATACGGTAGGTTGCACCTCCGAAGAGGGTTAATCAGCTTGCATATATTGCAACTCTATTCGAAGTTCCTTAGTTCTCTAGAATCCGTCTACCTTGTTGAGAGCATAATGTTAGGACGACGGATCTGCGTTGAGAGCCCGCCGGGAATGGGCTCTTACGCAGAGAGTTGGATGATATTGGTCACGCGAGGAAATGCTCAGGGCAGATTTCGATCGATCTTCGAAACTCACTTCATGGACAAGATTATGGCATCGAGCACAGGCATCAACCGACAGCGCTAGCAGCGCCGGTGGGCCACGGAACGTAAAGCTGTGTGCTGAGAGCGCAGTCTTCCCGGGAAAGTGATTAGCAGTCGATGATTCATGATGTTCATAGGATTGTCCAGGGGTATCTTCAGAATTTTAGCTTTAAGACAGCACCTTCGATCTCTCCAAAGGCACTTGAGCAGGAGTATACCGGACAAGCCTCAGAGATGGCGAGCAATGATCAAGCATTTTCCACGACGATTAGCTGGAATCAAGCTCAGACTACTTCACATGGTTGTTCTTAGCTTCAGGACGTGTCCCTTGTGAAAAGATGATGTATGGCGAAATACGGTTTCGAATTTCTTAGGTACTGAGTGCCCTCTCACTCAAGACCTTCGTCGAACCTGTTACGTACATCATCTTTCGAACGGCGCAAGATTGAGATATCTCGAATAGCTGCACAGGTAGCTTCTTACCAGCTTCTTGCTCTATACCTCAATCAAGCAAATGACAGATCCATATTTCTTGGCGCTTCAAAAGTCGTGGTACTAGGGATGTTTAATCAACTCTCCAATTTCTGGCGACTGAAGAGCAACCTTTTGGGTCCGCCTACTCCTAGATCAAAGGAATCTATTCCTGAATAGAGTGAGGTGAATAAGGATGACTGGTTGCTAGCGCAGTCCTTCAGTCATTGAACTTTGAACTCTTCTACGATTTCACCCCGACCTCACTTATCAAGCTAGCTTGAACAGTCACAACCTTCCACATCTTCTCAACAGCAGTCCCTTCGTGCTGAAACCCAGCCTCTATTTTGTGGATATTTTGAACGCAGCTATGTTTAGATTCAGTCATGTAGAAGTTCCTCAGTCTTTTCATCTATCGGAGGAGGTTACCGATTTCGTTAGGCCTCATTTAGTAAATCACAGGTGGACTTTGGAACAGAAATTTACGCTGAGCATTCTCGTTCGCTGGTACTTGAATACTTGGAAAGAGAAGACACTTCTATTCAATGCATACTTCATCGGCGCAAAGCTGTCTGCAGGCTCGAGCCGACTATTTTCAGAGAAAGCCATCAGAGCTATGTGGCATGACCTGAGCCGTAAGAAAGATACAGATGGCACGTCGAAGATGATCTGGCAGGACACCGCATTTTCTAAAGCATCAAGCGCTTGGGCAGTAGCTCGAGCTGCTCTGGAACATATCGCAGATGAGCTTGGCTTAGTATTGCAGAAACGGACATCGACATCCATAGATGGCTCCGACATCAGGATACCCTTGATATACCAAGGAACCCGAAGACCTCAGCGTGTCACAAAGAGAAAAGGATACCATCTCCCATCTCGAGACAGCTCTTCCGAGAACGAGGAGGGCACAGTCTTTCCTCTAGTCTCAAAACGCCGGCTCAGCGATGTTATTCAAACACCTACCAAGGCCGGCACCAGACGAGGTAAGATTTCGCTACTTACTCCGCCATCTTCTTCTCAGAAGCCGAAGCTTCCGCACCGTATCCATAATCCCAGCCAAATTCCCAAGCTCGTGTTCAGAGCGTTTTGCGACAAGAGCCAAGGCATCAACTCGTCGACTTGTATCCGCGCTGGTAGCTTTATGAACAGTACCAT